>ERZ894236.86-NODE-86-length-151117-cov-18.1066_pt1 | contig 151117 bp, 123 predicted proteins | sample MGYA00380297_ERZ894236 | MGnify/ENA primary metagenome ERZ894236 (study PRJEB32331, sample SAMN06328420) | human gut metagenome | biome: human gut microbiome; feature: stool | host: Homo sapiens | collected 2014-08-04 ... | reverse complement strand
CGGGCGGATTCGAGACTTTCACTCGTTGGAAACGTGCGCCGCCAGGCGCACATAAAAAAATCCTTCTGCCGGAAACATTTCTGTTATCCGGCAAAAGGATTTGCATATATCAGAAGATTTCTCTTCCCTGTTCGTCGGGAATCATGGATTTTCTGTAGAAGAAGCTGTTGATCACATCGCACCATTCCCGGCTGTTTTCAGCCTGGCGCGTGAACCGTTCCTTAACTCTTAAGAAAATGTGCTGCGGGATTCTGCCCTCCAAAAGTTCCCAGTCTTTCTGCATCTGCAGGACCTGTTCGTGTCCCTCAAAATGACTGTCATAAATGTGCTGTATCAATGTCTTTCCGGAATGCAGCCGGTATGTGTAGGGAACACGGTGGAAAAACAAAAGCAGATTTTCCGGGCAGGTTCCCTTTTCTCTGAACAGGGCAGCATTTTTCTCAAAATACTGTTCGCTGTATCCGGTCCCCCCTGCGCTTCTGTCAACGCCCACTGCCAGGTGGTCGGCTCTGTGGTAGGTACCCCATTTGGAATATTCGTATCCCTCGGGATTGGGACCGTAATGATGTGCGGGGTTCACCATAAAACCGATTCCAAGAGGCGCAGTGTATTTTTCATAAACCTCTCTGGAACGAAGAAGGATATCTGAAATACTCCTGTTCACGTCGCTGTCTCTGCTGATCTGCAGGGAAATCCACTCGCTGGCGATCTCCTCTGCGGATAGCCGCGGATCAAAGGCCAGACGTCCGAATCCGTACAGATTGGCGCCTGCCAGGTCATGGCCTGTCCAGTTGGCATCCCTTCCTGTGTTGGCTACTGCTGCCATACCGCATCTTTGCTGTCCGAATGTCCTGCCGGAAATGATATCCGCCACTGTGTCCTCCGGTTTTCCACATCCCGTGGAGAAATCCAGCACTTCTTTCCACATGGGAACCAGATAACACACATCAATCTGCTGTCCTGTGTACTCCTGGGCGATCTGAACTTCCAGCATCTGGTTTGTATGCTGCAGACCCCCGAAAAGAGGATGGACAGGTTCTCTCACCTGGAAATCAATGGGTCCGTTTTTAATCTGGAGAATGACATTATCATCGAATTTTCCGTCCAGAGGCATGAAGTTGTCGTATCCGGCACATGCCCGATCTGTCCTGCGGTCACGCCAGTCCTGCTGGCAGTTGTACACAAAACATCTCCATATGATGGTCCCTCCGTACGGTTTAACCGCGCGGGCCAGCATATTGGCGCCGTCTGCATGGTTCCTCCCGTAGGCAAAGGGTCCGGGACGTCCTTCGGAATCTGCTTTTACAAGAAAGCCTCCCATATTGGGAAGCCGTCCGAAAATTTCACCGCATTTTTTCTCCCACCAGTCTTTTACTTCTTCCTTCAATGGGTCTGCGCAGGAAAGCCCGCCCAGAGTCATGGGTGCTGCAAAATCAATGCAGAGATACATGGAAATCCCGTACTGTGCAAAAATATGGGAAATCTGCTCCAGTTCTTTATAATGCCTCTCTGAGATAAGCCATTCTGCACCGTTACGCACATTCACATTATTAATAGAAACTCCGTTGATTCCAACAGAGCAGAGCAGTCTGGCATAATCTCTGATCCGCTCAGTCACACAGACTTTCCCGTTTTCATAAAAAAAGGATCTTCCTGCGTATCCCCGCTCAATGCTTCCATCTATGTTGTCCCACTGATTCAGCATCCTTACAGGATTCGACGGTATCTCCCGAATAGAAATGCCGGTGATCTCTTTTCCGGAGGATACCATAAGAAGAAGGCGGAATGTTCCGTATAAAAGCCCGTTTTCTTTTGCCGCGCGTATATAAATCTTGTCTTCTTCCTCCGTGATCTGATACCCTTCTTTTCCCAGATTCAGGGCCGGATTCAACTCTAATATAAGCCCCGCTTCCTCTCTGTTTTCTCCTCTTCTCACTGTGATAGAAAACAGTTTTTCGGCTGCTGTCTTTATTTCTCTGAGTGCGCTTTCAATCAGCACTCCGTTCTGCTGTGTATACACAGATTCAAAATACTTCTTATCTTTTTGATTTTCTATCGGTTCATATGCAAGCCATGCCTGCTCCCAGTTGCACATAGTTTCCTCCTAATCACTCTTCTGTGAGGTAATGTTTTAATCTGTCTGTCTCCACGCCTGCCAGCATAACGATACCGATTCCATGAGTATCGTTGAAATTCCATTCCAGGGCTCTGTAATACTCCCGTTCATAGGACCAGCCTGAACCCTGGCAGACACCGTATAGATTTCCCTTCCTGTCTATGGCCTTTTTCGCCAGACCGTTCCAGGCCTTGAACACAGATTCAGCAAAATTTGCCGTCCGTTCTTCCGGCAGCAGCCCATAACGAATCCCTCTGGACATGGCGCAGATGAACATGGCTGCAGCAGATGTCTCCTGGTAGGTATCCCTCTCGTCCAGAATCTGATGCCAAAGACCGTCCTCATCCTGGAGCTCCAGATAGCCTTCACACAGATCATGGAAATAAGACACAAGTTCCTCCCGCATAGGTACATCCGGATTCTCCCTCATGAGCAGTTCACTGAGTGAAAAAACTACCCAGCCGTTTCCCCTGCTCCATGGGATCATATTCGCATGTTCAAATTCCAGTTTATACATGTGGGACAAAATGTGCCCGCTTCCCTTCACAGCACGCGGTTTGAAATAAAAATGCTTCTTATATAAGAGCAGTTGTCTGACAGCTTCCTCTATGGCATTGTCATCATGAAAAACTTCTGCGTACCTGATCAAAAAAGGAACACTCATATACATATCATCAATCCACATGCTGTTGTCTCTTCTCTTAAAAGAGCCGTCCGCATTTCGGATCTGTTCTTTTAAAATATATCTGCCGATTCTGCCGGCAATCCTCTGTACTTCTTCTTTAAAATATCTGTCTTGTTCCCCGGCGTATGTTTGAACATTGCTTTTGGCTATGCCGCAGCGGGGCGCACGCCGTATGTCCGGGGGAGTTTTCTGACATGCTTCCATGCAGTTCAGAAGGTATTCCAGCATACAGGAACCGAATGACCCACAGTCATCCAGGGCGTCCATCCAAAGAAGCTGCTGGTTGACACCGGGAAATCCGTATTTTTCCCGGTCATAGACTGCATAACGGTCAGCCATGACCACCATTTCTATGGAATCACGCACGTATTTTATCAGTTCCTGCATCTCATAATACAGACCTGTCTGCAGCATTCCGTACAGAGTCACCCCCAGGGGATATGTCCAGCGGCCGAACAGACAGCTCTCTGCAAAGGGACGGATAACAACAGATGGATATTTAGTTCTCCAGAAAACACCGGAATCAGATATCCGGAAGGGCTTTGTAAGAAATTCCCGTCTGTCGGGGATCCAGGTCATCAGTGCCTCTTCCGCCCGGCAATCCAGAGGCCCCAGAAAGAGAACATCACCGCAGTTTCCCTTTGCCTCCACCGGAATACGACATTCCCAACGGCTGTTTTCCCAATCAGGACAGGTCATCCCGCATGTTCGTTCCTCTGTGCGGATCAACCAGGATATCTGGCAGCAAGCGCGGATATGCTCCTGATATGATTTTCTGCAGCATCCTGATTCCTTATCATCCGCATCCATCCTGCATCCATCTATCATAACTGCTCTGATACACGGATTCTTTTCTTTTTGCTCCCTCAAAAAGCGTATCAGCTCTTCCCACGCCTTTTTCAGGTCCGTACCCGGTACAGCACGTACCTCTGTCCATGCAAACCATATCTGGCCCGCTTCCTTCCAGGGTAATCTGGGGACGTCTGCAGCCGGCAGCCAAACTCTTTCTGTCTCCTTCTCCGTTTTTTCCCAGAAGGATTCCCTGAGAAAAAAATTCACGGCTGTTTTCTCATCCGCCTCCTCTGCTTTCAACAAAGTAAAGTTAAAACCAGCCTCTCCTCCCCTCTCCTCAAAGGGCATAAGATAAGAACATGGCTCCCACTGAGGCATTTTATTGGTCAGCGTACAGCAAAATCCTGCTTCTTTTCTGGAAACAAGGAAAAGCCGGTTCATCCCTTCATGCAGTTTGGCCGTCAGTTCATATTCTCCCGCTCCCGGACAGAGAAGTATCAGCTCCCGGTTGAGATATACTAATGTCCGGCTCTCACACTTCACCAGGAAACGGCTCTTTTTCCCTTCCGGGCACCACATTTCACCGGCTGCTGCCCCCCAGTCCCCCAAAAGGGCCCCGGGAAACTGCTGCTGAAAATCCAGGACTGCGTCCCCGTTCTTTCTCCTTCTGGCCCCATTTTCATGGAAAGCCCTGAGAAGAAAGGGCATGGGCGGATGATTTCCCATAAACCGGTACGCCATTGTGCGCAGCACGGCTTCTGTGTCATCGCCGTATATATAATGCATGCTGTCTGTTTCGGATATGTAGCTCTTCATATATTATCATCCCTTTAATCCGGAGGTTGCAATTCCGTCTGCCAGATATTTCTGGAAGAAAATGAAGATCAGCACAATAGGCACGATGGAGAGAGTCGCCATTGCGAACATTGCGCCATAGTCCGAGGAGGAGCCGGGATCGCAGAACAGTTTCAGCGCCAGGGCAACCGGATACATGGCAGCATCATTGATATAGAGCAGCGCTGACATAAAGTCATCCCATCTCCACATAAAGGAAAAGATACCGCCTGTGATCAGTGACGGAGCCATCAGCGGCAAAATAATACGGAAGAAGATCCCGTAATAGGAACAGCCGTCAATTTTGGCTGCCTCATCCAGCTCTGTAGGGATACCCTCTATAAAGTTCATCATAAGATATACAAAAAATCCCTGGATGGCAAAGAAAAACGGAATGATAAGGGGAGAAAAACTGCCGACCCAGCCCAGTTTTTCATACCACAGATACTGGGGCACCATAAGGATCTGTCCCGGCAGCATCATAGACGCCAGCATGGCGCCGAATAAGATCTTCTTGCCCCTGAACTGACATCTGGCAAATCCGTATGCCACACATGCGGAAGATGCCAGGGTTCCTATGGTTCCCACAACTGCTATGAAAAGAGAGTTTTTAAAAAATGTGCCAAAGGATACGCCTGCAAATCCTCTCCAGCCATTGGCATAATTCTCCAGTGTGAATTTCTCAGGGATCAGGCTTCCCGCTGTTGTAAATATGGTACTGGTTTCCTTAAAAGAGCTCATGAACATCCAGCAGAGCGGATACAGCATGGCTAATCCGAAACCGCAGACTAAAACATGATAGACAACTGTTCTTATATTCTTCGTTTTCACAATCTCACCCCTGTTCATATACCCAATATTTTTTGGTCTTAAATAACACAAATGTTATCACTGCAATAATTCCCAGCATAACCCATGCCATTGCGGAAGCATAACCGGATTTGCTGAAGGAGAAGGACTGCTGATACATGTACACCGCGTAGAATAAAGTGGTATCCATTGGTTTTCCCTGTGTGATGATCAAACTCTGTGTAAATGCCAGGAATCCGTTGATCATCTGCATAACCAGATTGAAGAAGATCGTGGGAGTCAGAAGCGGCAGGGTAACACGGAAGAACTTTGTCACCTTGCCCGCGCCGTCCACGTCTGCTGCCTCATACAGAGATTTCGGAATCTGTTTTAATGCGGACAGGAAGATCAGCATGGAAGAACCAAACTGCCAGACAGCCAGCAGGATCAGTGTCCAGATCGCTGTTCTGGTGTCACTGAGCCATGCAAAGTTGGTGTCAATCCCGAATATTCCGAGAATGCTGTTCACAACACCGTCGGGTGCGAACATTCTCTTCCATAAAATAGCTACAGCCACTGAACCGCCGATGATGGAGGGCAGATAGTAGGCTGCACGGTAAAATCCCGTAGCCTTTGTGGGTTTCACCAGTATCATTGCCACCAAAAGGGCAAAAATAAGCCTCAGCGGCACAGACACCAGCGCGAAATAAAGGGTAGCCTTGATGGAATGCCAGAACACTTCATCATTTGTAAACATATCTATGTAATTTTTCAGTCCCACAAACTCCGGCGGTGACAGAATGTCGTAGTCACAGAGCGAGTAATAAAAAGAGATTCCCATAGGTATGATCAAAAACACCAGAAATCCTATAATAAAAGGAAGACAGAACACAACTCCCGCTGTCTTTTCCTTATTTAAAAACTTATATAATCTTTTGCTAGTAGGTTTCAAAATCTTCTCTCCTTTCCAAAGGCAGAAAAAGGGCTGCCGCCGTCCAAAAGACTACAGCAGCCCTGATTATTTATTGATGTTCCGCGTAAATTTCGTTTGCGCTGTTGAAATATTCCTCCGCAGCCTTCTCGGAAGTATATTCCCCGTATTTCACCTTCTCTTCCAGTTTCCTTAACAGATCCTGGGCCTCACTGGTCCCCTCCGGTGCCAGAGGAGGCAGTGCACTGGAATTCGGAGTGATGACATCTGTGATGAATGCAGCATTTTCCTGGTCTTCCTGGCTCAGCAGAGGCATGATCTCCTCAGCGATCTTGCTGGATACCGGGATACCTCTCTCTGCAAGAAGAATCTTGTAAGCTTCTGAAGAGTTTGTAAAGTAATTCAATACCTTCACTGCCTCTTCCGGGTTCTTGGTATCAGCGCTCACACAATAATACATACTGGGTTTTACATAGTTTGATTTTTTCGGATCTGTGGAAGGAATTGTTGTGATGGCTATATCGGTTCCCTCCGGAGCTGCTGTCTGGTAAGCGGTCAGCATGGCAGAGCCGTTGATGGTACACCATGTCATGTTATCAGGATTGGAGCCATATACCATGGGGTCCTCCTCCACACTGGCTGTATCGGCAGCCTGACTCGGGGAGATGTGCCATCCTTCTTTTACACCGTTCTCAGAGATTTTAAAGTAATCCACATAATCCTCTGCGCTCTTGCCGCCAAGCTTGTCAACCACCTGGATATCATTTGCCCTTGCGTAAACTTCCATGTACATTCCGTAGTGGATCAGGTTTGCACGGTAGCCTGATTTCTCATAAACCTGTTTCGCGATCTCAATGAACTCATCCAGAGTCATATTGTCCTTTACAGTAATCCCCAGTTCATCAAGCAGTGTTTTATTATAGAACATACAGGAAGAACTGGTTCCGGATGCAACACCGTAAATCTTGTCTCCTACCTTGCCCATGTTGATCGCGTCCTCAGACAGATTGGAGGTATCCAGGGTTCCGTCTTCAATATATGGTGTCAGATCTAATAGCTGGCTCTTGTCTACGTACTGCTGCAGGTATGACATATCCATCTGAATGATGTCCGGCATTTTTTTGCCTGCGGCTGAAGTAGCCATTTTACTCCAGTAATCGTCCCACTGGAAAAACTGTCCTTTGACTGTGGTTCCCTCTTCCTCTTTATATTTATCCAGCACCTGCTGTGTACGCTCATTTCTTACCTGGTTTCCCCACCAGGCCATGGTCAGTTCCCCTGACGCTGCTTCCTCTTTACTTCCGTTTCCGCCCTTATCTGATCCGCATGCTGTCATGGAAACTGCTGCCAGCGCACATGCCAGTGCCACTGCTGCTGCTCTTTTTAAAAATTTCCTCTTCACCTGTTTTTCCTCCATATTTTCTTTTGAGAAGCTCCTCTTGATGTAACTCATTATATAATGGTTTCCCCCGGATGAAAATTGATAAAACTTACTTCTGCGCTCAAAAAACATACCTGCGTCCGCAAAAAAATTACTTTACCTGTAAAAAATTGACTTCCCGCATTTTTTCCGGGCAAATCAATTGCGCTTTTACTTTTATTTTAATATAATTTTTTTATCATTACATATAAGAAGGGCGTAAACCATGAAAAAAATGGGAAGATTACAAAGCATGTCCCTGAAACATAAAATTCTGGCTGTTATCCTGACAGGATTTCTGGTCCTGTTTCTGGCAGGTATTGTCAGTCTGGAGTTTGTATCCAATTCTTATGAAAAGAAACTGTATAATTCCATAGCAGCTTCCCTTACAGACTCCGCCCTGGAGATTTCTGACCAGTTAAAATACATAGATACGATCGTAGACTCCATACTGGCCAACCAGACCATACAGGAAAGCCTGGACCGGTCAGGCAAAAGCACACAGAATTCGGAAAAACAGCTCTGTTTCAACCAGGTATATTCCACACTGTGTGATTATTTCTTTATTTTCAACAGTGACGCCATCTCTTATATTTCCGTGATGCAGGGGGATGACGTTATCAGTACCTCCAACCGGAAATTTCAGACAGTGCCGGATTCTGTGCGCAGTAAACTGAAGCGGACAGCCTATGACAACCAGGGCGCAACGGTGACTGTCACGGACTACGGACCTGACCACGGTATTTTCTTAGTGAAAGAACTGCGTAAAATAGAAGGGCTCAGCCTGGATACTCTGGGTGTACTTATTATAAATATAGATATGAATGCGTTCATATCCGCAACCACGGAGGCCAGCACGGAATTTGAGGATATTTCTTATTATCTGTACGATGACAACAGCCTCATCTTCAACGACAGTGCGCTGTCCCGCAAAGAATCCGCAGAGCTGTATGATAAACTGCGGGGAGATTATGATGTGGTCACCCTGAAACATGAAAAACTGTTTGCGGTAAGCGGTCTGATCCCCACCTATGGATGGAATTACATCTGTACTGTCTCCTACAATTCCATCTACCAGGCTATCACTCTTTCCAGCCAGTCCTTTTTCCTCATCATGGTATTGGCTGTGATACTGGTGGGGATTTTCAGCACCAAACTGGTCTTTGCCCTATTCAGGCATTTTGACCGGCTGATCGAGAATATGAAACAGTTCGGAGAAGGAAAATATGAGATTGCCGTGCCCCCGATAGAATACCGGCAGGACGAGATAGGGCTTCTCTACAAAAATTTCGACACCATGGTGGAAAAGATCAATACTCTGATCAATGAGAATTACATCAACGAACTGCTGAAAAAAGAGGCGCAGATCAAGGCAATGGAGAGCCAGATGGACCCCCACTTTCTGTACAATACCCTGGATTCCATCAACTGGCGGGCACGCATGATCAAATCAGAAGAGATTTCCCGGATCACCACAGCCCTCGGCAATCTGCTGCGCCTGTCCCTTGGCAACAATTCCAGGGATTTCACACTGCGCCGGGAACTGACCCTTGTGGACAATTATATTATCATACAGAAAATACGCTATCAGAAACGGCTGGATTTCTCTGTGGATATTCCTGAGAGCCTTCTGGACATTCCCATTCCCAAATTTACTCTGCAGCCGCTGCTTGAAAATGCCATACGCTACGGACTGGAAGAATCCTCCGAAACCTGTTATATTACCATCACTTCACGGACAGAGGACGGCACATTGATTCTGAAGATCATGAATACAGGCTCCTCCTTCGAGGAAAATTTCATGGAGAAGCTGCTGGACGGAGAGATACAGCCCCATGGATTCGGAATCGGAATCCTGAATATCCATAAGCGGATACAGATGACTTACGGCAGTGCCTACGGACTGCGTTTATATACGATAGAAGACGAAGAGACTTACGAGGAATGCGCGGCAGCGGAGATACGCATTCCCTGTACACAGAAAGAGGAGAGCAAGCCATGTTAAAATTACTGATCGTGGACGACGAGGAAATGATCTGCCAGGCCATCGCCAATATCATTGACTGGAAATCTTACAATATCCAGCTTGTCGGAACCTGTACCGATGGTGTGGAAGCTTATCACACCATTCTGGATGAATGCCCGGATATCGTGATAACAGATATCCGGATGCCCGGTATCTCGGGCCTGGAACTGATTGAGAGGATCAACCGCACGGATTTATGCACACAGTTTGTGATCCTCTCCGGATACGGGGAATTTGAATATGCGAAAAGAGCTATGAAATGCGGCGTCCAGCACTATCTGCTGAAGCCCTGCACAGAGACCCAGATTATTGACTGTATTCAGGAGGTCACAAAAGATTACTATAAGGTCGCATTTGCAGGGGACTTAAAACCGGAGCAGGACAGCCGGGCCTTTCATAACCTGCACAAAACCCTGATTCGGAATATGATACGGGAAGGAATCTCCGGCACGCAGGTGACGGATACCTTTTTCGATCTGTACGAGCATTACATCAACCTGACAGATGTGCCTTATCAGTTCTGCAGTGTCTATTATCTGGAAGAGAAAAATCTGGCAAGGTGTCTGGAACGTTTTGATGATTACTGCCGGAAAAATATGCCGGAGGTGGAGCGCTACGCTGTCTATATACAGAATGTACTCCTGGTCTTTTTCCCTAATTTTGAAACCTCTTATGTGCAGCTTGACAGCTTTTTCAAGTCTCTGGACTTTCCCGGCCAGACCGTATCCGTGGAATACAGCCGCATGAGATACACGGACTTGAAAACACTGCTCACCGTGCTGATCAAAAAGCTGAAACGGTATGACATTCTCTATTTTATAGACGGCACAGACGCGGTTCCCAATTTTAACTACGGACAGATCGTAGACCGGGTGAACAGGCTGGTGCCTGTGCTGGCGGATAAAAATGCCATGGGCAGGGAAGACACCGTGGCAGAGCTTAAGAAAATCCTCTCCGCCATCTCTAATAAGGACTTTCTGCTGCAGCTCTGCGACAATATTATTATTTCCCTGGGAACACAGCTTCCCTCCCACACGCTGCCGGAGATCACGGATTTCCTGTATCAGCTCCACAAGGAGGAGGACGCGGTCAGCATAGCGGACGCGGTGCTTGATCATATCAATAAGCTCTCCGAAGTGCAGTCCTTTAACACAAAACAGTACAGCCCCTTTATCTCGCGGCTGATTGACTATATCTATGAGCATTATTCCAATCCTGATCTGACGCTGAAATGGATCTCTGAGAATTATCTGTATATGAATGTAAATTATGTAAGCCGGTGCTTTACAAAGGAGACAGGGGAAAAGTTTTCCGGATTTCTTATGAAACTGCGGGTGCAGAAGGCAAAGGAAATTTTGTCCACACGGGATAATGAACAGATTCAAAATGTGGCGCAGCTTGTGGGGTGCGGGAATACGCCTTATTATTTCAGTAAGATTTTTAAGAAGTGTACAGGGCTTACGCCTTCGGCTTATGTGAAGAAGATGAGTAAATAATAATGATTCAGTTACGGAAAAAGGGGCTGTCGGGAAATCAATGTCAATAAGTTAAAGTAACATCTTCAAGAGCAGATTATACAATGTATGACCTGCTCTTTTTTTGTAATAATTCAAAAAAAGCTTGACAAATCACTCAAATTTTGCGGTGAAGCCACTTAAATATACGTTTATTTAAGGAGATATCTGTTTTATTTGTCGTGCAAAAAAATGGTCAAAAGCTTAAAAACTACTTTTGACCATTTAATCAGTGAGGCTTGAATCAATATCTGTAGGCTTAACTTATTGACATTGGTCGGGAAATAGACAGCCCCTTCCAACTACGCCTCCGTCCCATACACCTCCAGCTGAACAAGTGCCGGAAATGGGGATGGTTCCTCTGATTTTATCAATTCTCCTATCTGCAGCCATTCTATTTTCTTTTTCTCAAAAGTAAATTCCTGGGCTTCTCCTGTCTTTTTCAGCTCCAGTTCCATGGTGCTGCCGTCAGAAAAGGTGACTGTGGCCTTTTTCCACCAGTTATCGTGGGGATAGTCCGCTCTTGTGTAAAGAATGATGCGGTCAGCTTCCACCGTCCGTCCAAACTCCAGTTTTATGGCAGCGTCTGCACGCTGGTTGATTCCCCAGGACTCATACGGCCATTCTCCGTGGCAGGCTGCTGCAGTGATTCCGTCAATGGCGTTCATGGCAGCGAAGACGGACTCGCCTCTGGTCTCCACATTGGCTGACGCGTGGGGGTAGCAGTTCGTCTCCCCGTGGCAGTCATTTATATTCAAAGCCAGGTTCCTGTACGCCTCATACTCAAAGGAATAGGCTTTGCGGATGTGGATCAGGTGTTTGCTGCCGGAAAAGGTCTTGGGTGACATATTGACACGCTTTTCCCCAAAAGGTATCTTATACCACATATTTCCTGTCAGGTAAACCAGGGAGCGCCCTCTTGCATCATCCAGGGACAGCCAGTAAAAGGCCGGCAGTTCAGCCGCTTCCACAACGATCTGGTCCCCTTCTCTGTATTCGGCGGAGTAGGGAAGGTTTACTTCCCTCTCCCCACGGGCTACTGCCAGTGTGAAGCCGTTTTTATCCTGTACTTTTAAACTTATTGACATCTCATACCTCTGCTTTTTTTGTTCAGTCCAGTATCTTCTTTACTGCATCTGCAATCTTGTCACACTTGCAGTCTGCAAAGAAATATTCCCGGAATTTCTCACCGCCCAGGGCTCCTCTTACAAGCTCCCGGTCCAGATTCTCCAGAATTTCGGGAAGGTCTCTGTATGTGACTTCTTTTACCTTGTCCAAAATCTGTTTGTTGCGTTTTTCCGGAACTGCCCGTTCTCTCGGGTATCCCTGACCGCTTTCCTCCGCAAAAAGCTTCTCAAAAATATACTGGAGATTCAGGTCACCGCCCCATCCGAATCCCTTTGCAAACGGAATGGCAATGGCATTGCCGTCATTGATCTGGGCAAAGGTGTATGCGTCCAGAGCGTCCTCCACATGGCCGCAGATGACTCCTGGGAAGGAATTACAGGCCAGCATGGCTCCCTCTCCTGTGCCGCAGCCTGTGATGACATAATCAGCCGCGCCGGAATTTAACAGAACCGCCGCAAGGATTCCCACCTGCACATAGGTGAGCTGGCAGTCATCCTCTGCGGTATACATACCGTAGTTACGGACTTCATGGCCCATTGGCTCCACTACTGTTTTCAGCGCACTGCAGATCATTCCGTTTTTAGCTGCCTGGCTGTTTTCATTTATTAATGCGATTTTCATGATTTTTTACTCCTCACTTGATGAATGGTTCGTAACGATTGAAATTTATCTGTTTTCTGTCACGGCTGTTTTCCAATGTATGCCAGAATGCCGCCGTCCACATAGAGAATGTGGCCGTTTACAAAGTCGGACGCATCAGAAGCCAGGAAAATAGCAGGTCCCATCAGGTCCTCCGGGGTTCCCCAGCGTGCCTGCGGTGTCTTTGCAAGGATGAACTGGTCAAAGGGATGTCTGCTTCCGTCCGGCTGTATCTCTCTTAACGGTGCTGTCTGAGGTGTGGCAATATAACCGGGGCCGATGCCGTTGCACTGGATATTGTATTCGCCGTACTCGGATGCAATATTTTTGGTCAGCATTTTCAGGCCGCCTTTTGCTGCAGCATAGGCGGAAACTGTCTCGCGGCCCAGCTCGCTCATCATGGAACAGATGTTGATGATCTTGCCGTGTCCCTTCCGGATCATACCGGGAATCACCGCCTTAGACACAATAAACGGGGCGTTTAAGTCAATGTCAATCACCTGGCGGAACTCCTCTGCTTTCATCTCTGTCATGGGAATCCTCTTGATGATACCGGCATTGTTCACAAGAATGTCAATAGTGCCCAGTTCTTTTTCAATGTCAGCCACCATATCTTCCACCTGTGCCTCATCTGTCACATCACAGATATAGCCTCTGGCCTCAATGCCTTTTGCCTTATAGTCCGCCAGCGCCTTATCCATGTGCTCCCGGCCCCTGCAGTTAAACGCGATCTTGGCGCCGGCTGCCGCATAAGCCTCTGCAATGGCAAATCCTATGCCGTAAGCTGCTCCTGTCACGAGGGCAACTTTTCCCTCTAAAGAAAATAATTTATTTGTTTCCATATGGAATCTCCTTTCTGTTTTCCGGTCTGCTTTCCTATCTGTATTTTCAGCCTGCTGTTACAGAATGTCCTCATTTCTGATACCGTCCATGTCATCAAAATCCTGGTTCTCGCCTACCATTCCCCAGATAAATGTATAATTCCTGGAGCCCGAACCTGCATGGATAGACCAGCTCGGGGAGATCACAGCCTCCTCATTTCTCATGACAATATGCCTTGTCTCCTGTGGTTCTCCCATATAGTGCATAACAAAGGCATCCTCCGGCATATCAAAATACAGATACACTTCCATCCTTCTGTCATGGGTGTGGCAGGGCATGGTGTTCCACACACTTCCCGGTTCCAGGCTTGTCATTCCCATTTCCAGCTGGCAGCTCTCCACCTGTCCCGGAAGAATATATTTGCAGATGGTCCTGTGGTTGGACTGCTCCAGACTTCCCAATTCCACCTTGTTCTCCTCTTTTATGATTACCACGTCTTTCTCCGGCGTTCCCTCACGCTTTATGAGCACTGTGGGATAAGAAGTGTGGGCAGGCGCACTGTTGATGTAGAACTTGGCGGGATTTTCCTTATCTGTACTGGAAAATGTGATATCCCTTTTTCCCATGCCAATGTACATGCCTTCCCGCGGTGCCACTTCAAAGGTTCTGCCGTCAACACAGATGCAGCCCGGACCTCCGATATTGATCACGCCCATTTCACGTCTCTGAAGGAAATATTCCGCTCTTAACTCCCGGCCTGCCACCAGCTTCAGTTCTTTTTCTGCCGGGGTGGCGGAACCTGTGATGATCCTGTCAATGTGGCTGTATACCAGTCTGATCTCATCGGGTACAAATACATTCTGTATTAAAAATTCTTCTCTGAGGCGCTGGGTTGTATAGTGTTTTACATCTCTTGGTGATGCTGCTGTTCTGAGTTCCATTGTGATTCCTGCCTTTCTTTTGCTTTCCCTGGAGCGTGCAGATCGTCGGAATGGATTTTCAGACACGCTCTGAATCTTTATACCCATCTTATCATGACAGATTTTCTGTTTCCTGTGTTTTTCTTTCAGAAATCTTGCAAATCTTACACTGATATCTTATACTGGAAGATATTAATGATCAAAGGAGGAACCGTCATGAAACTCTGCAGTTCCTGTAAGGAGGGCATCCGCTCCTGTATTGAAACGCAGACCTTCTCCGCCGCGCATCTGTACAGCTATGAAAAGCCCATGGATATCCACATCCACGACTGCTATGAAATCTATTATTCTGTCTCCGGCGGAAAACAGTTTCTGATTGATAACCGGTTTTATAATTTTAATCCCGGAGACATTTTTTTCATTAACCAATATGAGAGCCATTACCTGTCCCAGGTTGACAATGTGAAGCATGAACGGATCATTGTATCCATCTATCCCGATTACCTGAAACGATGCTGTACCGGAAAGACAGACCTGAATTACTGCTTTACCTGCAGAAATACCAACTTCGGACACAAGATATCCCTGTCCCCGGAAGAACAGAAACGTTTCCTGTATTTCATACATAAACTGTCGGAGAACGAAGGCTATGGACAGGATATCCTGGACCATGCCGTCTTTCTTCAGCTTATGACCTTTTTAAACGGTATTTTTTTGCAAAACTGCGACCATGACCTGCCCAGGCATGAACCTGCCGGAAGCCATCATGAACAGATGGACGCCATCCTTTCTTACATTAACCAGCATATTGCGGAGGATCTGAGTATTGAGCGGCTGGCAAAACATTTTTATATCAGTACCTCTTATCTGTGCAGGATATTCAAAAGTGAGACGGGTACCACTATCAACAAATACATCACAGCCAAACGTATCACTCTTGCCAAATCATACCTATCTGAGGGGTATTCCGTCACAGATGCCTGCATCCGCTGCGGTTTCGGGGATTACAGCAATTTCCTGAAATCTTTTACAAAGGCAGTGGGTATTTCCCCGAAAAAATACGCTCAGTTTTCTGCGTAAAAAAGCCCTGCCTGCGCAGCAGCAAGGGTCAGCCCCTTGCCTACTTGACAAGGGGCCAATCAAACTGCTATGCAGACAGGGTTATTTTCTTTTGTGGGACAGGGGGAATCTCTCTATTTACGCAGCATACGTACGGATCAACTGCTCCAGATTTCCAATTCCTTCATCTGAATAGATTTTCAGTTCTACTTTCTTTCCTGCACCGATCGCCATCATTCCCATAATGGATTTGGCATCTACCATATAGCTGCCATAGCAGGCATCAATCTGGAAGGGCGCCTCAGATACTTTGTTGACAAACTTCACAATTTCGTCGATTTCTTTAAAACAGACCTGCACACACATAAAATCATTCTCCTTTTTTTAATCTTTATATAATCCGTGTTTTTTCTTCTTTCTTTGACTGAGTACATTATAATCGAATCATCCCTGAAAAAAAATGGATTATTTTTCGATTTTATGTGATATTTTTTTCTTTTTTACGCCTTTTTTCTATTTTTCCTGTCTGACCCAAACGGTCATTTCATTTTCTCCCCGGTTTGCCCAGACATAATATGGTATGAAACGCAGCTTAACCGGTTCCTTCACAGCCGTTTTCAGAGGATGGTACAGGCCCTTTCGTGAAGTCTGTACCTGCTGCCTGAACCCATCCATGACAACAGCGATCACCTGCTCCCCGGCAACTGTAAATTCCTCAGTCTCTGCCTCTTTGCCGCAGTCCAGCGTCAGCAGGTGCAGGTCCGTACCATTGTCAGCCTCCTCCAGACAGTATACCATGGGGCCTCGTGTCACAGCCACTTTGCCGATATCCTCCCTGACTCTCGGGTCTGCCTCCATGATCTTCACATCCATGGCAAACTTAAGGGATAAGCGCTCTTTCGGCTGCCAGCATCTTGTCACATACAGATATCCGTCTTTTCTGGTACACTCACTGTCCCTCACCCCTTCGATGGAGAATCCGGTATCTCCCTCCCCGCACCAGTCGGGTATGCGGAGGGCTATGGTAAATGGTACCGATTCCCCGCTCACCTCTATTTCCACCTGCCCGCTTTTGGGAAGCTTTGAGGATACTGTAATGGTGAGTTCTTTTCCGTTTACCTGTTTTTTAATGATACTTCCCATATAGAGGTGCACAAACAGGGTATCCTCTGTCTCCGTGTAGGCGTAAGAGCTTATGGAACTCAGCATTCTTGCCAGGTTGGGAGGGCAGCATGCACAGCCGAACCATTTCTGACGCACCGGCTTTACATGGGCTTTTCTTTCATCCATGCGGCAGGCCTCCGGGTTTACTTCCAGCGGATTTACATAGAAGAAGCTTCTGCCGTCCAAAGCCATACCGCTGAGCACACAGTTGTACAGAGCGCGCTCCATCACATCCGCATATTGTGAAACAGGCTTGATCTCCAGCATTCTTCTCGCCAGAAATACAAGGCCGATGGCTGCGCAGGTCTCCGCGTATGCAGTGTCATTCGGCAGGTCATAGTTAAAGGAAAACGCCTCCCCTATGTGTGTGCCGCCTATGCCGCCCGTAATATACATCTTGCGTTCCACCATACTGTCCCATAATTTTTCACAGGCGTGATAAAGGCTTTCATCCTGTGTTATCCTTGCCATATCCGTCATCCCTGCGTAGAGATAAACCGCGCGCACCGCATGCCCCACAGCTTCGTCCTGCTCACGTACCGGGATGTGTGCCTGATTGTATGCATAGCGGAGGCCGTCCGGAGAATTTTTGACGCACTCCGGATGCTCTTTATCGAAATAGTATGGTCTGGCTCCTCTTTCATCTACAAAGAAACGTCCCAGGTTGAGATATTTTTCATTTCCTGTCGCCTCATATAGACGGACAAGGGCCATCTCCGCTATTTCATGCCCCGGATAGCCCTTGCATTTTCCTTTCTCCGGTCCGAAATGTGCTGCGGTATAGTCCGCATATCCCATGGCCGCTCTCAGCAGCTTATCTTTTCCTGTAGCCTGATAGTAAGCCACTGCCCCTTCTATTAAATGTCCCAGACAGTAAAGCTCATGGTGGTCTTTCAGATTTGTAAATATTTTATCCCTGCCGTTCAGGATATAGTAGGTGTCCAGGTAGCCGTCCTTCTGCTGGGCCGCGCAGACAATGTCAATGGCAGCGTCCGCTGTCTTTTCAAGCTCCGGGTCCGGGTTCTGGGTGAGGGAATATCCCACCGCCTCGATCCATTTATAAAAATCACTGTCCTGAAATACAAATCCGTAAAATTTATCTTCCAGATGCTCCGGGTCCTCGGGAAGCGCCTCAAAACCGCGGAAGGTGTAGGCCGGCTCCTGATACGCATCCCCCATCTCTTTTCTTTCCAGATTTTTCTTTCCGGCTGTTTTAAAATTTCTCATGCAGTAGCTGGGTGCCGCACCCTCCACCCGGTCATTCAGGGCATCCCACTGATAAGGAAGCATTTGGGTCCTCACCAGCTCCATCTCTTTTTTCCAAAAATCATCGGTTACCTGTACACTTCTAAGGGAAAGCGGTCTGCTGAAATCCTGTCTGTTCATGTGATTCATCCTCCATCTGTTTCTGTTTTTGAATCCCGGCATGGAAGCGCGGCCCCCAAATAAATTTTGGGCCACGCCCGGGAATGTACCGTATTGTTCTTGTCATGGTAAGTGTATCAAAACTACATTCCCATATCCATTGCCAATGAGGAACATAACATGTATAATATGGAAAACGTCATTGAAAAAGGAGGGAGTCCCATGCTGCTTTTAGAAAAAATGGCACATCGCCGGATCACCAGCGCCAACTATATCACATCTGTAAACGGTATGGTCCACCCTGACCGTATTCTTGCAGAACATGATTTTCTCTATATGCTGGATGGAGAATGGGAGATCATAGAAGACGGGCATATCTATGAAATGCACCGGGATGACCTGCTGATCCTCAGCGCAGGAAGGCATCACCGGGGTGAAAAACTCTGTAACCCCGGAAACAGGCACATGTATTTTCACGTACTTCCCACGGCTGCTGAAACAGGCGAAAAAAATGACATGGAAGAAATGGAATCATCCAAGTTTCTTCCATGCCATACCCTGCTGCACTGCCGGCACCATCCGCATATCCGCATGTATTTTGAGGAACTCATATCTGTCTTCTGGTCAGACAGCCCGGAAAAGCTCTGCCGCCTCTCCCTGCTTTTCAACCTGCTTTTGTGTGAAATCGCAGAACTGCATACAGTTTCCGGGGACAGGCAGCCCTCTGACCCGCTGGTAGAGGAAGTATGCAGGCAGATCCAGTCAAATCCTCAGACTTTTTACACTGCCGGGGAAATGGCGGAGGCGCATTTTATCTGTGCCCGCACCTTGAACAACCGCTTCCGGAAAGCCTGCCAAAAAACGTTCTACGCTTACCAGATGGAGACCAGACTGGAAATGGCTGGGCATTTCCTGACGCACCAGCCGGAGGCTACTCTCCATGAGGCTGCCGTCAACTTTGGATTTTATGATGAATTCCATCTGAGCAGGGCCTTTAAAAAGCATTTTAAAGTATCTCCCTCGCAGTTTCGGAAATCTCATGCCGTGGGCCGTACCAGCCCTTTGCCGTAAACTGCCGTTATGGGCTGAAATAGGCATCGATACCGTCCGCAATCCCCTGTACCATATTTTTCTGCATATCAGGGTCCTGCATTTTCTCGTCATCGCTCTGGTTGGTCATGAAACCCATCTCCAGAATGGTGACCGGTACTGTGCTCCAGTTGATCCCTGTCATATTGTCATAGAGTCTTACGCCGTTGTTCCTGATTCCCGTTGCCTGGCAGTAAGCATTGATGATATTTTCACCCAGCCTGCTGCTCTCCTTATGAAGCTGCCCCACATATGGGTTCTCCGCAGATGGAATCATGGTCATGGCACCGTTTGCGCTGTTGTCCTCGCTGCCGTCCGCATGAATCCTGACCAGAATCTGGGCTCCGTTTTCCGTGGCAATCTGCGCGCGCTCCACATTGCTTACGGCTGTGTCGTTGTCCTCCCTTGTCATGATCACCTCATATCCCCGGCTCTGAAGCTCTGTCTGAAGCTGTTTGGAGACTGCCAGGGTCAGCTCATATTCGGGAACTCCGGTGTAGACGCCCTGGGTGCCTGACGCGAATTTATCCTTCATCTCTTCAGAACCCGGGCCAAGGGGTTCTGTACCGCCTGTATCTGCTCCGGGGCCCTGGTGCCCGGGGTCGATGGCTACTTTTCTTCCGTTACTCCTCGGTTCTGCGGCGGATAACGCTGCTGTATCATCGGCATCCCGGGCATTTTTTCCGGCTTCAGCCGACAGGCTGTCTTCTTTTGTTTCCCCGTTTTGGCCCGCTTCTGCGGTATCTCCTTCAGCCGCCTCCAACGCGCGCTTTTCGGTTTCCTTTTTCAGTTCCTCCAACTCCTTTTCCATAGATTCGGAGGATTTCTGTATTTTGCTTATCTGTTTGTCCATGCGCTTCATCTCCTGCTGAAGTGACCTGCTTTTCTGCGCACCGGTTACGGCAAGGACCGCCAGCACGGCGGCCAGCACAAAAATCAAACTGCCGAAGATCATTCCCATTTTCTTCATTCTCCCATTCCTTTCCTGCTGTATTTACTGCCATTGCTCTCCCTGTAACTGCCGGGGCTTATGCCGACATGTTTTCTGAATATTTTGGCGAAGTAATTCCCATTGGAAAACCCGTTTGTTCTGGCAATGCTGTCAATGCCGTGCTCCGTTCCCAGCAGGTCATTCATAGCTGACTGCAGGCGAAGCCCTGTAAGATAAGCCAAAGGTGTTGTCCCCATCTCTTCCCTGAATGCCCTTGAGAGATGTGCCGGGGAGATATCCAGCCTGGCTGCCAGCTCCTCTATTCCGCCAAGCCTCCTGTACTCCTCCTCCATAATCTCCGCTGCCTTCTGTACAGAGGAGCTTTTCTTCTGCGTAACCGGATGCTCCGTTTCCCTTAAAAGGGCGCAGAGAAAACGGTACAGAAACTCACCGCCTTCGTATTTTTGCAGACGCTCCCCGCTTGTCAGGCGCTTCTGCAAATGCAGGGCCATGCGGACAGGGGGACTGTTCTCATCCAGGGACATGATATCCGGACATATGTGTTTTATTTTTCTTATAAAAGGCAGGGCCGTGTTTCCCTGAAAATGCAGATACAGAAACTCCCACGGCTCTTCCCTGTCATGTTCCAGAAAGTATCTGCTTTTTTCCGGGAACTGTATGAGAAATCCCCGGCCGCGTCCTACGGTGTGCCTGAACCCGTTTTTCTCATACACACCCTCCCCCAAAAGCGTGTACTGGAAAAGAAAGCCTTCGTACCCCGGCCTGCTGTCATTTATAAAATCATATGCCTCCCCGCACCGACGCTCCACACCGCCGTCCAGAAGGACAAGCGGCTGTTCTTCCATGTCATCCTGATTCAGGACACCGAAGATACCCCTGTTGTACTCCATCAAAAATTTACCTCTTCATATCAAATTTCTATTCTTTTGTTTTTTGCACACTCTTATTATAATTACTGATATAGGATAAGTCAAAGGAAACAATAGAAGTCAAATTTCTACCTGTTTTCGCGTATCACCAACATCAGGAGGTTCTTATGAATAAAAACAGTTTCGCCAAGGTTCCGCCTATGGGCTGGAACAGTTATGACTATTATGACACAACGGTAAATGAGGAACAGGTAAAGGCCAATGCCGATTATATGGCTGCTCATCTGAAGGATTTCGGCTGGGAATATATTGTGGTTGATATCCAGTGGTATGCCCACAAAGCCGGTTCGATGAGGGAACAGTTCCAGTATATCCCGTTCTCGGAGCTGGAGATAGACGAGTATTCACGCCTGCTGCCTGACCCGGAGCGTTTCCCCTCTTCTGCAGACGGAAAGGGATTCGGCCCTCTGGCTGAATATATGCACAGCTTGGGACTGAAATTCGGCATTCATATCATGCGGGGAATCCCCCGTATGGCAGCCCAGAACCATATGAAAATAAAGGGGAGTGACGTGACCGCCGATATGGCTGCCAATCCCTCCTCCATCTGTCCCTGGAACCCCGACATGTACGGACTGTATAACTCTCCCGCAGGACAGGCTTACTATGATTCTCTGCTGGAACTGTATGCCTCCTGGGGGGTGGATTTTATCAAATGCGATGATATCTGCAACACCTGCAACCAAAGCCCCCACCGGGAAAATCAGTATAATGCTGCCCATGAAGTGGAGATGCTGGCGAATGCCATCAAACACTGCGGCCGCCCCATTGTATTCTCCCTCTCCCCGGGCCCCGCTCTCATAGACAGGGCATGGCATTATGAGAAATATGCCAATATGTGGCGCATAACAGATGATTTCTGGGATGAATGGAAATACTTAAAGGATATGTTCCGCCGCTGCGAACTGTGGCAGACACAGGTTTCCGAGGGATGTTATCCTGACTGCGACATGCTCCCCCTTGGCTGGATCGGAAAAGGATTCGGAAAGGAACGGATGACAAACTTCACCAGAGAAGAGCAGCGTACCATGATGACACTCTGGTGCCTCTTCGGTTCGCCCCTCATGTTGGGCGCAGAGCTGACCAAAATGGATGACTGGACACTGTCCCTGCTCACCAACCGCAGAGTTCTGGCACTTCTGCCGCCCTCCTGCCGACCCAGACAAATTTGTCTGGATGAAGAGAAGGCTGTCTGGACTGCCTGTGATGAAAAGGAAGGGACTTTATATATTGCTCTGTTTAATTTAGGAGACAGGGAGGCTTCTGTCTGTGCCAGCCTGGATGAAATCGGAAAGGAATTTCATGGGGACGTGGATCTCACCGATTTGTGGGATGGAACTACCCGCAGGAGTGTAAATCAGGAAATAAACGCTGTGCTGCCTGAACACGGGTGTGCGGTGTATCAAGTTTCTATGTAAGACTAAAGCTTAACAGGACAGCAGTCAAACGTGAAAATTAAATTTTATGTTTGGCTGCCGCCCTGTTTTTCATATGCCTTGATTTCTACTTTGTTTGACTGCACTTCTTTCCGTCTTTGAAATTATTTGTTTCATTAAGATTCTGACTTGAATTTTGGGGGTACTCAAACGTACTTTCGGCTGATGAGATTTTATTTCTTCTGGTTGGTAGAGCCTTATCTGTGTTTTCATTGTTTCCGGCATAGATTTTTTCCTGTTTACCTATAATTTCCTCCTAGTGATTGCTCTTTATCTGCTTTTCTAAGTTTCCGGCATGGATTTTTTCCTGACTTACCTATAATTTCTTCCTGGTGATTGCTCTTTATCTGTTTTTTCTTAGTTTCAAGTCTGCATTTCTTCCTGATTTACCTATAATTTCTTTCAAGTAATGGGATTTTATCTGTTTTTGCTTAGTTTCAAGCCTGGACTTCTTCCTGATTTACCTATCATTTCTTCCCAATAATTGCGCTTTATCTGTTTTTCTAAGTTTCTGGCATGGATTTCTTCTTCATTTACCTACAATTTCTTTTCCTTTTTTAGTCGTTAAATATATTCCCAGAAATCTATGCTCTGATTGTCTTTTCGGTTTACATAAGATCCCAAACAATTTCTCAAACCCACTCCCCAATATAAAGCAGCCGGGCCCGGCCATCCATTTCTCTCCTTCTGTTCACACGGAAGAACTGATGGTCAGGCCCGGCATCTGAAAAGTCAGTACCACCCGGCTGTGCTTTATAGAATAAAACTTAATACAACACTTCTGTCTCTATCTTATTTATCCCTTTCTTAATCTCATATCTCACAACCGGGATCACTGTCTTACTGTGGATCAGATTCGTATTCGGGTCCGGCTTTACCAGCATAGGTTCTCCGCCACCCAGCAGGCAGCGCACCTCACATCCCTCCTCTTCTCCCAGAGGCAGCGCAAAGCCGGCATCATAAGCTATGCACTCATATTCACTCTCAATCACATGTATCCTTTTATGTCCCTCACGGGCAGGAAGGATTTCAGACTGTACACGAATTCCCGGGAATGGGGACCAGACGGAAACCACATGTTCTTTTGTCACCTCATAATTCTTGGCCTGCCCCCGGATAAATATGTGCCCCAGCACTTCAAAAGACAGCACACTGTCCGGTGCAGCCTCCTGGAAATTTACCGGGGAGCGCATGACACTGAATCCGTATTTGGTGGAGTAAGCAAACTTTGCATACTTTTCCTCCGTATGTCCATGCACATGCCCAAATGTCCGTCCCCCGGGAAGTGCCACAACATTGCCGTCCGCCCTTCTCTGTATGATCATATCCGCCTTCTCCAGATATTTTTCTTCTTCCAGCTTCGGAAGCGGCGCTGCCTCACAAGCCCAGAAGGGGTCATCCTCAGGGAGGGCAAGACACGCAAAAATCTTCATGGCCCAATAGGGCGACTGCGGGGAGTTATAGCTCTCTGTCATCAGCAGATTAGGATAACAGTACCCGATAGTCATAAGACCTGTATGGTCAAAAATAGGCTGTTTCATCCAGTATTCCAGATGACGGACAATGATTCCCTTCATCACCGGCAGCGGCAGCGGCTCAATGTGTGCCATGATACAGGCGGAATAAAAAGCCGCCTGCGCAAAACGGTAAGTCAGGGATCGTCCATAGGGAAGGGCACTGCCATCCTCTGCAAACCAGTATACAAAGTCCTTTCCAAACGCCTCTGCCCGTTCCAGGTAACGCCTGCAACGCTCCGGTTCTTCCTCCTTCATGACCATTGCATATACGATCCCGTAAAACTCCATGGCAAAAGGAACATAATAATCCGCCTGCCCGTTCTCACCGTCCAGATACCATCCTCCGCCGATATAACAAGATTCAATAAACTCCAGGCTATCCTCCATCCCCTTCTTATCATACGGCATTCCGGCTTTCTTAAGCGCCGCATTCACCAGAATATGAAAGAAGCGCCAGTTACAGTCACAGCATTTATTGCGGTTGATCTCCCAGAGCCACACACTTACCTGTTTTTTCTCTTTTTCTGTCAGCGGCTCCCATATTTTCTCACGGGCAAATAAAATAGCAAAAGCAATAGCTGCCATCTCAACCAGCTTCTGGTCATAATCCCCGCATTTTCCCCAGTATTCCGAAGACGCAGGGTCTGTGCCGGATACAAGCCCTTCTCTGTATATTTTTTCAAATGCGTCATCACTTCCGCCCCCTGCCCAGAAAGCAGCCAGTCCCCAGAGTGGGCGGGAAAATCCCTCCATCCAGGCACTTTCATCCGGGTAATGGGCACTGGTGCATCCAATGTTCAGGCGTGCCTTTCCTGTACTGTAATACGGTTTCAGCGGTTTTAAAATAGTAAGCATCAGATCTGCAAAATCCTGTCTTGTGTTCAGCTTTCTCTCTACCATTACTCTCCTCCTACCAAATCCAGAAGTCTTTTTCCATCAGCCGCAGCACCGCCTCAAGAAAGAAATAATCACCGTAAATAATAGGCACCTGACGGTTTTCTCCCTCGTCATGATACGCCACTTTTCCCATGCCCAGTACTCCGTCCTCCTCAGGATTCCAGTTACAGAAATGCTGCTCCATTGCCTTAAGAATCCGAAGAGCACTCTTCTCATACAGGGCTTTTTCATTCTCCGGCACGTGTTTTGCTATCTCAAGAAGGCCGCAGGCCGCACAGGCACCTGCTGTGGAATCGTAATACAGCGGTTCTTCCGGCGCTCTGAAATCACACAGCGGAAGATACTCCGTAAGGGAGACATTGGCAATAAAATAGTGGGCTGTCTGCTTTGCCGCATCCAGATATTTCTGTTCCTTTGTGTGGGCATAGCTGATGGCAAAACCATAGACTGCCCAAGACTGGCCTCTGGACCAGGAAGACCCCTCCGCGCAGCCCTGCCCTGCCGGTGCCTCCAAAAGCTCTCCTGTCAGCGGATCCAATATGGCTATGTGATTACAGGAGCCGTCCGGACGCAGTATTTTCTCCATGGCCGTGTCCGCATGTCTTCTGGCAACAGCATCAAACCGAGGGTCCCCTGACTCCTCAGAAGCCCAGTAGAGAAGGGACAGATTCATCAGGCAGTCTATGATCATCCATCCTGTCTTATCATCATTCCAGGCCCGGATAAAATTGCCCAGCACATTGAACCTTCCTGCCAGCAGATTAGCTGCATGCTGACCTCTGATATAGGATGCATGATTCCCTGTGAGCCTATAATCTGCCACTGCTGTGTGCATCCACATAAATCCCACATCGTGATAAAGTCCCTCATATTCTGCCAGGGCCCGGTCCAGCCGTCTCTCCGCGTTTTCAGCCTTTTGGCGGTAGATTTCTTTCCCCGTGGCGTGATACATCTGCCACAGGATACCGCCCCAGAAGCCGTTGGTCCACCAGGCAATATCCCTGTCTCCCCAGTCCTCCTCATAGTGTCCGTTCTGTGGAATGTAGGGAATTTTATCTCCCAGTCTTTCACATTCCTTTTCTATCTTTATATCAAATTTTGCAAAGGTCTCCTCCAGCCATTTACAGTCTGATTCTGATAAAAATTTCTGCATTCCTCTGTTTCCTCCATGTCTCTTTACAGCCCGCTGTCTGCAATATAATTCTGTCAAAGCAGTATGTCTGAATATCTCCCGGTCTTATAAATCAGCTCTACGGCCGTACCTGTACCGGCTTCATTCTGCCGTCCGTTCCGAATTCCACCCGGTCAATACATGTCTCGCGGTGATACCCTTTGCCCTCAGGATAATCACTGACTGGAGTGGCAAAACGGTGATACGCCATATAATAAATATCCTCCTGCGGCTCCCTGAAAATGCAGTGATGGCCTGTTCCCAGCACACCGGCTCCCGGCCTTTTCTCCAGTACCGGATACAGGTATTTCACAGGCCCGTAAAGGCTGTCGGAAATACCGTAATTTACATGGTAATCCTCACTTCCCGTATCGTCACACGACCAGGTAAAATGATAGATGCCTCCTCTTTTCAGAACTGTCACAGCCTCCCTGAAATCCTCTGCCCCTTCCAGGTTTTTCATGGTTTCCGGGCAGATATGAAGCAGGTCTTCACTTAACTTTACAACAGCCGGACTGCCGTTTCCGAACAGCATGTACACCTGTCCATCCTCCTCATAAATGGATGGGTCTATCACCTGGCTCATCTTTACACCTGCTGCCTGTACCATTTCGGGAGTCAGCAGAGGTTTTGGCTGTGCCCGGTATCCGGATGCGGGAGAACTGCTTACCGCAGCACCGATACAGGATACTCCATCCGGCCTTTTCGCGCAGAAATAAAAGTAAAACAGACCGTCCCTCTCAAAGACAGCCGGGGCCCATGCTGAGCCTGCCGACCATGGAACCTGCTCCGAGGCAGCATCCAGAATGACGCCCTCATCTTTCCATTCCCTCATATCCCGGGATGAGAAGGCATGGAACTGTGTTCCCGACCAGTTGGCAAAACCATCTGTTGTGGGGTAGAGATAGTAGGTATCTTGATATTTCAGCATATCCGGATCTGCATAAAGTCCGGGAAGTACAGGGTTTTGTCTGCGGCAAAGCCTTAAAATACACAGAGACTCCGGTTTTATGTCAACTTCAAATATGGGACTGTCAAACTCAGCTTCCGCCGCATCAGGTCTCACCAGATCCGGGTGTTCAAAGGTATTTCTGTCATCCCTATGATATCCTTCTATCCTGTATATACGCCCTGTAAAGCGGCTGTTTTCCTCACCCTCCAGACAGATCTGCACCTTCTCTTTTCGGGGCAGGACATTTACCATTTTTACAATAATATCGCCTGATTCCCTCTCCCGGCTGCTGGTGATATAGACCGGCTCTGCAGTAACGGGACGCACCTCTGTCTCCTGCTCTGCCGCGCCGTCTACATAGGTCTCCACCCTTCTGCCCCGTACACGGATCTCCAGGTCATAATTCCTTCCGGCTTCCACGCTTCTCGTGCGCTGGACCAGACAGGAATTCCTGCCGTTTATATCCTCCCCGATTATAGAATCCTCATTGGCCCATCCGCCAAGTCTCCAGAACACACGGTTTTTCTCATCCTGTTGTCCGAAACTGATGGTAAAGCCTTTTTTGCCGCTCAACTCCCTGGCACGGAGACGGATGGTATAATTCCGGCTGTCAACAGATGTAATTTTTTCCCTGGAACGTTCAGGACTCAGCACGGTTCCCCGGCAGGTATGCTGTTTTTCTGTGTCCTCCTCTGTGATCACAATATTCTCAAATGCCACCCGTGATTCATTGGCCTCCAGGACAATATCGCCCGGAAGGCTGTCAGGATACCGGCTCATCATTACAGAAGGGCCTTTCTCAGATATTTCCTGCGCAAGAACCACATCCCCGTGATGGTTCATGAAGAGTTTCTGCACATGATAACTGGGCGATGGCACTGCCGTGCAGTTGTCCAGCCATATCATATCCGGTCTCCAGTTTTCATAATGTAAATGGCAGAAAAGCGGCGCATAACATGCCATTTTTACCGCATGGGCGGCGTTCTGCATCCCCACCATATAAGAGGCTTCGGCCAATGCATGAAACCAGGTATTATCCTGAGAAGCATATTCCCCTAAAAATACTTTGGGGCCGTTTTCCGGAAATGCATCATAGCGGTGGTGATTCGTAATAAACCACTCCGGTGCCTGGTAATAATGTTCATCCACCAGGTCTGCCCCCACCTCCCTTGCGGACTGCCATCCTCTGTCATATTCCTTTCCCGCCGCGAACGGGCCGCTGGTTCCGATGATCTTTATCTCAGGATATTTCTCCCTGAGTGCCCTGTGAAAAAGAGGATACCGCTCAAAAAACGGTTCTCCCACCTCCTCATTCCCAATGCCGATATATTCCATATGAAACGGTTCCGGATGACCCATAGCCGCACGTCTGCTGCCCCAGTATGACTCCGCATCTCCGTTGGCAAATTCAATGAGATCCAGTGCATCCTGAATATATTCTTTCAGCTCATCTCCCACAGCCGCCTCATGGGTGTGGGGATTATAACCTCCCGGAAGCACCGGAACAGGCTTTGCGCCCAAATCCTCACACAGCAGAAAATACTCATAATATCCCAGACCCATGGTCTGATTATATCCCCAGTTATTTCTGCAGGAAGGACGGTTTTCCACAGGACCGATGGTGTTTTTCCACCGGTACAGACTATCTCTGTCCCCTACATGAAGGGAACCGCCATGGACCAGACAGCCTCCCGGAAAACGCAGAAATTTTGGATGCATTTCTTCCAAAAGCTGCACCAGATCTCTGCGCAGACCGTTCTTTCTGTTCTTATATGTATGTGCCGGAAACAGGGATACAAAATCAAGCTCCACACACCCGCTGCCCTTTGCCGTCACAGCAAGTCTCCCCTGTCTGTCATCAAAAGGAGCCCGGAACGTGAGCTGGTATTTTTCCCACTTATCCGTAATATCAATGGCCTGGGAAGTATATATGTCTCCTGTTCGGGAACGCAGAGATATCACTAACCGATCACAGTCTCCCCGCTCCTTTCTGGCATAACAGGAGAAGTTATAACATGCTCCCTTTTCATAGAAAATCCCCGGATGGAATCCGTGATTACACACACCTGTGTCCTCTCCCTCTTCGAGTATTTCCATCACCAGATAGTGCGGATTTTCGGGGAAAAGACCATGTTCCTTCTCCACGCGAAGCTCTGTCTTTCCTCCCTTTTCTATCTTCTCCCAGGCAGTCAGTCCGTGATAGTCCGGATTGTCCACAGAGCAAAATTCAAATGCCCGGTTTTGGATCAGTTCCGCGTATAATCCTCCGTCTGCCGCATGGTTTAAATCCTCAAAAAAGATGCCGAACAGGTCCTGCATATCCGCCTTTTCTGCCCTTGTATTAATCTTTACCTGCATATTGTATTCTTCCTTTCCTGTAACCTTCAGCCAGGCAAATAGTTACCCTGTTTCATTCTGTAACTGCCCGGTCAGATACCCTGTTTCCAAAACAGGTATGCAGGCGCTCATATTCTTCTTCCTCCAGAACCAGGACAGAACCATGGCGTTTGCAGACATTTCCCATATGGCAGTCTCCGGGTTCTGCCACCTTAAAGTCGCCTTTTTCCAGACTTGTACAGATAAGGGGAAGATACCCCAGCCCCTCCGCAAACTGATCCACCATAAGGCACCATTTTCCTTCTTCCCCCATGGGGAATGCCGCAGGGCCTTCCACTCCCGTCAAAGCACTTAATGCCTCTGCCTCCATCTCTGTAAATTCCCCCTGAAGACTGGTGCCTCTGTCCATACGTACCTTTTTCGTAGTCTCATCCTTTGAAAAACGGTAGAAAACACCATTCTTCTCCACTATAGTGGTATCTATCACATGATGCTCCCTCTCAATGTATTTTTCCGGTGATGTGAACACTTTAAAATCTCTTGTATAGGAGCTGTAAATCCTCTGTTTGTGCGCGGTATCGCCTGCCTCTTTTGTCATGGAAGCCCAGAACACAAGATAGGCTTCCTTCTCCGGATCGTATACTGCCTCCGGTGCCCAGGCACAGCCTGCCCCGGGGACACCGGTTTCAAAGGTCCAAGGTTCTGACCAGTGTACCAAATCCTTGGAACACCAAATCACAATTTTTGTACTCCCCTCCATCTGTGCCGCGGTCCAGCCTTTGCCGTTTGCTATCCTCAAATCCGTTGCAATGATATAAAATTTTCCGTCTATGACAGACCTTACTATAAACGGATCCCTGACTCCTTTTTCCCCGTCTTCCCAGCGGATCACCGGATTTTGTTCATTTAGATCCTGCCAGTGCAGCCCGTCCCTGCTGAGTGCAAAATACACCTGCTCCCCTTCAGGGGATTCCCCTGTGAAATGTACAAATAAATAACCTCTTTTTCTATTCCCCATGCAGCTTTTTCCTCCTTAGCTGTACTCTTTTCCCATTCCTTGAAATCGGTTTCAAATTTATTTCATTCTACTACACCTCGCGTATTTTTACAATGCTTTTCCGTAAAAAAGTCGCTGATTTACAATAAGTCTCTCTTAATTCCATTGTTTTCCCCGGCGGGTTCCCTATAATATGTTTTAGCAGAAAAATGGAACCAAAAGGATGACACTGTGTGGGGACAAAACAGTTGCCAAAAATATATATCAGGAGGTATTTCTATCATGAATACAACATATTATCCCATAAACAAAAACTGCAGATTCCACCTGGGAGACTGCCCGGATGCCTGGCAGGCATGGTATGATGATTCAGACTGGGAGAGTGTTTCCCTTCCCCATGACTGGTCTGTCACCCTGCCCTTTTCCAGAGAGTATTCCAGCGGGACCGGGTATCTGGCAGGAGGAATTGGATGGTACCGTTTCCGTATCACGCCCCGGGAGTCCTGGAAAGGCAGACGCCTGTATCTGGCCTTCGACGGCGTCTACAAGAACAGCCGTGTCTGGTGCAACAGCTATTACCTGGGAAACAGGCCCAACGGATATATTTCCTTTACTTATGATATTACAGAGCAGTTCAGCTTTGACCGGGAGAATATCATCTGTGTCTGCGCAGACCACAGGGATATTGCGGATTCCCGCTGGTTCACCGGTTCCGGCATCACCAGAAAAGTACAGCTCCTTGTGCAGGAGCCCGTACATGTGATCCCCGGGAGCATGGCCTTTGAAACCCCTGAAGTTTCTTCCCAAAAAGCTCATTTCCGCGCTTCCTGTGAAATAAAAAATGACACACAGCAGGATGTACAGATTACAGCAAAGTTCAGACTGGTAAAAACTGAAAGTACAGAGTCTGCTATAGAAAACTGCAGTTCCGCAGCCGATAAGATGCAGGCTGAAGTCTCTGTAAATATGCACATCCCTGCCGGTACTGCATGCAGGGCCAAAGCCACAGGTGAAGTTCTTTCTCCCGCCCTGTGGTCCCCTGATTCACCGGATCTATATACCCTGGAAACCCGGCTCTGCCCTGCAGACGATGTTTCCGGCGAAGCCTGCTGCGGCAAAGAGTACATGGCTGACAGCCGCAGGGTCGGCATCCGCAGCATCCGTTTTGATCCGGATACAGGCTTTTTCCTGAATGACAAAAACATGCTGATAAAAGGCGTCTGTGTTCACCACGACGCGGGCTGCCTGGGCGCCGCTGTACCCGTACCCGTGTGGGAAAGGCGTCTGAAAAAACTGAAAGATATGGGCTGCAACGCCATCCGCATGAGCCACAATCCCCATATGCCGGAGCTTTATGACCTGTGTGATTCCATGGGATTTCTTGTTATAGATGAGGCTTTCGACGAATGGGAGGGGCCAAAAAACAAGTGGAGCACAGGACATAATGTGTATCCGCCAAAGCATCAGGGGTACTACCTGGATTTCCCCAGGTGGCACAAAGAGGACCTGACGGACCTGGTACGCCGGGACCGCTGCCATCCTTCCATTATCATGTGGAGTATCGGCAACGAGATCGACTACCCCAATGACCCTTACTGCCACTCTTCCTTCACCACCATGACCGGCAACAACGATGCGGATAAACCGGCAGAGGAACGGCAATATAATCCCAAAAGGCCGGATGCCGGACGCCTGGCTGTACTGGCCGGGAGGCTCACAAAAATCGTAAAGGAGATTGACACGACACGCCCTGTCACCCTGGCGGCTGCCTTTCCCGAACTGTCCTCCCGGCTGGGATTTCTGGATTCCCTGGATGTGGCAGGATACAACTACAAGGAGCATCTCTACGAGGAAAGCCACCGCAGGTTTCCGGATAAACCTTTCATCGGAAGCGAGAATGGACACAGCCTGGAAGCATGGGAAGCCGTGACAAAGAATCCCTATATCTCAGGACAGTTTCTCTGGACCGGAATTGATTATCTGGGGGAAGCGAAAGGCTGGCCCATCCACGGCTCCGGTGCCGGTCTTCTGACCCTTGCAGGATTTGAAAAACCGGGCTATTACCGCAGGCAGAGCCTCTGGTCCTCCAAACCTATGATACATCTGTCCACAGCCCGTCCTGACGCAGACCGTGGGGAATGGACTCCTGTATCTGATACCTGGAACTACCCTGAAGAAGAGGAAGTGCTTGTGAAATGTTATACGAATCTGCCTCAGGCAGAGATATGGCTGAATGACAAATGCCTGGGCACCTTTCAAAAGGACCCGGCCCGCGACGCCATTATATTCACCACTGCCTATGTTCCCGGTACGCTGAAAGCCCTTGGAAAAGCTTCGGACGGTACGGAAGTATCCCATGCTCTGACTACCACCGGCACGGCCTGTAAGATATCCCTGCACTGTTATGAGGATACACTTCCTTCCGCCACGGAACCGGCGTTTCGTCAGATTGAAGTGCTCATGAAAGACACCTGGGGAAATCCTGTTTTATCGGACACCTCACTTTTACATGTGAATGCGGAAAACGGCAGAATACTGGGTCTGGAAAATGGAGATCTGGCAGATGTGACAGATTACTGCGCCGCCTTCAGACGGGTATATCACGGCAGATTATTGATTTATGTAAACTATATAGATGAGGAAAAAGAAATGACCATTACCGTTTCCGGTGATGCGGAGGCAAATATAAAAACGGCTGTCCTGACTCTTCCCCCCTTAAAATAACACAGGGAAAAACAGGAGCACTGACAGGACTGCGCCGTTACCCGCGGCCAGACAGCCAAAGGCCTTCAGAAAGGAAATTCCATGAAATTCTTTCATTATGACAAAACACTCAGCATTATGAAGACACCCCAGGGCACGATGACCCTGTCCCGTATTTTCGTTCCGTTTTTTACGGAAATGCTGCTGCTCAACATGATGGGCACCATCAATACCCTTATGCTCTCCCATTACTCAGATGACGCGGTGGCTGCCGTCGGCTCTGCCACCCAGCTTCTGGGGATGATACTCACCTTTTATACCGTGATCGGCACAGGTGCCTCCATTGTGATCAATCACAATCTGGGCGCGGAAAATACGGAAAAAGCTTCGGATGCAGCCCTCACTTCCATTATCCTGTGCGGTTCCCTGAGCCTTGTTCTCGGCACCTGTCTCTCCCTGGCTGCAAAGCCGCTTTTGGGTCTTATGCATCTGGAGGGACAGGTATTGGATTATGCGGTCACTTATTTCCGGATCGCGGTGCAGTTTTCCTTTTTCCAGGCAGTGACCTCCAGTATCTCCGGCATTTTCAGAAGCTACGGAAAGCCAAAGATATCCGTCTGTGTCTCCCTGACCATGAATGGCATGAATGCGGCACTGGCTTATCTGGTCATTTTCCGGCCTATAGAACTTCCTGTCTCAGGGGTAACCGGTATTGCCGCGGCCTATGTGTACAGCCAGCTTTTCGGACTGCTCCTGATCCTTACCTTCCTGCGGAAAATACCTCTTGGGCTGCATTTCAGACAGAAAACCCCTGCCTCTCTGAAGATTGCCGTGACCATGCTGAAGGTAGGAGTTCCGGGCGGGATCAGCAGCATATCCTACAACCTCTCCCAGGTGGTTTCCACCTCCATCATCGCCATTTTAGGGGTTGCTGCCATTTCCACCAAAATCTATGTATCCAATATTGTCTTTTATGTATATGTGTTCGGCATGAGTCTTGGGCTGTCCACCTCCCTGATGATCGGCTGGCTTGCCGGAGCGGGGAAGTATGAACAGGCATACCGTCTGAACCTGCAGAATCTGAAACTGACCATAAGCGCCAATGTGATGCTGTCCTTTCTGATCTTTCTGCTGGCGGAACCACTGCTTGGATGCTTTACCTCAGACCCGCAGATCATTTCCATGGGCAGGCATCTGATGCTCATCGATATACTGGTGGAGATAGGCAGAGGATTTAACCATGTGGAGGAAAATTCCCTGCGCGGTGCCGGCGATGTGATCTACCCCATGACAGTGTCCATGATATCCTGCTGGACCATGAGCATTCTATTTTCCTACATTCTCGGAATCCGCATGGGGCTTGGGCTGACGGGATGCTGGATTGCCTTTGCCATGGATGAATTTTTCCGGGGCACCGCATATCTGATACGCTGGAGATCAAGAAAATGGACCACGAAAACAGTCGCGGTCCATGTCTGAAAAAGCCGTTTTGCCGGCTCTCCTATTTTCTCTGTATGCGGCCCGAATCCATCTCGTATACGAAGTCGCACAACTGCCGGATATCTTCCTGGTTATGGCTGGCAAGCAGTATGGCAGTTCCTTTTTCTTTTAATTTCAGCAGTAATTTACGGATATCTTCTACTCCCTGATTGTCCAGGCCATTCATGGGCTCGTCCAGAATTAAAATGTTCTGTTCCTCCATGATGGCCTGGGCAATTCCCAGTCTCTGGCGCATCCCCATGGAATATTTGCCGACTTTTTTATTCTTCTGCTCCGCAAGGCCCACCAGGTCTAAGACAGCATTTATTTTTTCCCTGTCAGCCTTACCGTTCAGTCCCATTAAAAATTCCAGGTTTTTGTAACCGCTGTAATGCCTCAAAAATCCCGGTGATTCTATGATGATTCCCAGATTTGACAGGGTACTTTTGTCCTTTCCCACAGCTTTTCCTTCTATCTGTATCTCACCCCTGTCTGTCTGCAAAAAGCCGCAGATGCATTTAAAAAGCACCGTCTTCCCGGAGCCGTTTCTTCCTATGATTCCGCAAATACTCCCCGCATCTGCCTGTAAGCTGACATCATGCAGAACCTCAATATTTTTAAATGATTTGTAAACATTTTTCACTTCTATGGTATGGTTCATTCTTCAACCTCCGGGAGATCTTTGTGCAGGATACCGTATATACATCCCAGGAACAATATGGTGATCAAAACACTCAAAATAAGGATTTGCTGTATGGCGTCAGGGCCTCTGTAAGTGGGACTGTAAAACAGATACGAGGGGTCCAGCCAGGCCGCGGTTGCCAGATAATGAATAGGGGTCGGCATAAAAGAAAGGCGGTATGGAGCCAGGAGCACCAGCATTGCGGCCGCAATCCCTGCCTCACGTCTCAGGAACAGATTGCAGAAAAACAACACCAATCCAATCAGAACCGCATTTAAAATTCCCATCAGACAGGTCCAGCCCAGGGCCTCCATAGGCTTAAACCGATTCAAGATATCTACAGGCACCAACAAAGGGATTCCGCTGTTAAGTCCCGCATCTGTCCGTGCCAATGTATTCCAAACATTACCCCACTCATTTCTGAATGAAATATGGGGAAACAGAAAAATCAAACTCATAAGGTAAAGCATAAGAAAATATAACACGCTGCCCAAAACAATATAACATATCTGTCCCATTGCCCATACGATTTTTCCGGTTCTTATGGTCAAAAACATTTGGGAGCGGTTAAAAAACGGTGCATTGCTGAACAACAGAGCCACCCCTGCCAGAAAACAGAAAATAACCGATGGATGGATAAATAAAAAACTGAATAAAAAAGGAGTTGCCTTCAACTGATGCATTTCCAAAAATGCGCGGAGGGAAGACATCAGTGTACTCAAAAATATAAAATTACAAATAACGATCATATACAGTCTGGGATTGCGGATCAATTGTACTAACTGATATCTGGTTATCCGCAGAATACGATGTCTATGCTTCATACTCGTACCTCCTGATCCCAAAATACAACAAAATGCAGGAACCTATGTAAAAACAGAGTGCAAATATGGCAATATACAGAAAGAACAGAGTACAGGGCTGATTGGTACTGACCACCCAAAACATACTTTCTACATCTGCAGAAAATTTTATTATATAATTGGAAACAAAAATCAAGATAAAAAATAAGACAGGCGGTACACACAATACCAGGAAGCCATCTCGTATATAAGCAGACAAAGCCAAAGATGCCGCCGCCATACAACTGCAGCAGATTCCATTCACCAGCGTTTGAAGAAAGATAAATCCCATTGTGTGCTCAGGAAGCATAAATCCAAAGGTTGTAATCTCTTTTAAATTTTCCACAGCCAGGCCGCTGTCTGATACCAGCGGATACTGGGTCAATTCAAAAGCCAGGTACAAAAAAGTTCCCAGGCAATAGACTGCAATAGTTCCAATAACACAGACCAATACTTTGGATATTACATATTTTTGAAGTGAAACCCTGCAGAGTATATTTTTAATTTCATGGTCCTGCATATCTTCACATACGCTTAATCCATAAACACCATTACAGACTGCCATAGTAATATATACAACTGTACTCCGCCCCACTGTTCCAAAGAATATCCCCAAAACATCCATTTCCAGGAAAAACCTCCGGCTGTTCCAGTACCATAAAATCGCTGCTGCCAGAACGATCAGTACAAACCTCTTATTTAGAAAAGCCCTCTTCATATCCATTCGAAAAATTCCCATATAATTCTCCTGTTTTATATAAACTCAGAGTTCTAAATATTTCTTCTATGCCCGGGAGGTTGAGTGCAAAAGCCGCCAGAGCTGTCTGCCTCAACCTCCAACTGAGCAGTCCGGTTAAACTGTCAATTCCTGACCATTCACAGCATCGATAACTATTTTACTTTCAAAAGAATAATCCTCACCCGAAACTGTTGTGTCAAAAACCCATACTGGCCTTAGTTCTGCCCTGTAATCCTTCCCCGGAATTATATCCATCATGAAAGAAATCCGTTTTACCTCATAGGAAGTACCCACAAGGCCCTTATAGTTTTGAAAAAATGTGTCGGCCGCTTTATCAAGTGATATTAAATCCACCGCATCCGTCTGTGTCCACGCATAACATCCTTGAATACCAGCCCCTACTATGCCGGATGGATTCAGCATAACTGTGGCCTCCTCCCCGTCTTCAAATCCCTGACCCGTGTAAAGATTATAGATAATAGGAATCCCGTTATATTCCTGCCGAAAATAAAAATAATAGGTATCATCTGCCGAAGACCAGGATTCTTTTTTCAGGGAGGGGTCTGCTTCTCCGCTGATATCTGTTGTATCCTCTTCCTGCTGCATGGTCTCATGATCCATAACATAAGCAGTTACCACCTCGCCCAGATTGATGCCATACTTTTTAAACAGCCGGCGGACAGTATCTGCAGCATCTGCCTGGCTCATGAAATCCAGATTTTCTTTCTTCTGGTATAAATCTGCATTATATTCTTCTGCAAAGGTTTCTGTGACAATGCAGTTGGAGTAATGCTGATATAATCCGGAATTTACTATAAATTCACAGGAATTATTATAAGCAAGGACAAATGCATTATCTATATCCTCTAAATTTTCCAGAGAAAAAAAGGCGCTGTCGTCTTCATGATCAAACTGCAGGGAAATATCGGGCGGAAGCAGATCATTTCTTATCTCTTCACTCATTTCACTCAAAGGCAGAGGTTCTCCCGATGCACAGTAAACCGTGTTTTCCTTTACTGCATCCGGAATCACCACATCAGCATCTATACTGATGTTTTCTTCTTTTCTTGTGAATGCAGTAACCGATGAATCAAAGAATGCACTGTTTGACTCTTGACTGGCTTTTGTCTTTGCTTCTTTTTCTGAATCCACTGAAGAGAGCTGTTCCTTACTGCCACAAGAAATCAGTCCCACTCCCAAAATCGCATATAATATGATAAATCTTAAAATCAACTTCTTCTTATTCATGGATTATACTGTCCTCTGATCGTTGTGCCCACACCGCCCATGGGATCGTAGTGAATATAGAACGTATCCTTCATATTGGCATATCCCATATATCCTAATTTCTTTGATTTCGTAGGAGACGAAAAAGACCAACTGCCTGTCGCCACACCATATATACTGCCGTTATCAACATTAATCGCTACGGATTTATTAGTAGAATGATATGTCGTGGTAACATATGCTGCTTGTTCCAAATCACTCTTTTTCCCCGGCGCCGTTCTTTTATCAACAGCATTCGTTGTGAATGCAAAATATTCTTTGCCTGCATATACGGGGATGGAACATGTAAATACCGTTGAAAGCAATAACCCGATTGCTATGATTCTTTTGGCACGATTCTTCATAATGTCTATCTCCTTTCGTAAACGATATCAGATATATATTGGTTACTCACTTAAATACTATATACTGTACAATGGAATCCCCTCTTTCTCGAATATATTAAATAATCCGTTTTACATATAATCATGTATTGACAATACCATATCAATAGCAACTCGTCAATATTAATATAATGTAATTAAATTACCTTTATAAACTTTGTATATTTTTATCAATTTTTATATTGACACTTTATGCAATATATCTTATTCTTATAAGGAAAGGAGGATAATATGATATCACTTTTTGAAAAAGAAGAAGCTGTCATGTATACAATCTGGGGTATAGGGCACCCATGCGTAATTTCTGACATCTTAAAGACTAATCCGGAATTGAACAGAAACACGGTTGTAAAGGTTTTAAAAACACTTACATCAAAGGGGTATATTAAGGTAGACTCTATTATTAAAACAGCAACAAGAACAGGGAGGGGATATATACCCATAATACAACAAGAAGATTATGAGGCACAAAAACAATTAATGCATATGATTATTGAAAGTCCCACCCCTCAAGATGGGATTTTACAATACTGTTCTACACTAGCTAATGGCAAACATTTAGATGCTGCGTTTATAGATGAGATGGAAAGACTACTTGATAATCTTAAGTCAAAGGAGAGCTAAAATATGGAGTTATCGTTACCTGCATTAATAACGTGTTCTATATCCATGTCCCTTCTCAGTATTATCCTTTACATTGCATTAAGATGGAACTATTTATTAAAAAAAGTGGGGATTCTAAGTGTTTATATATTAATGATTTTAACCATCATAAGAGGGTGTTTTCCACTGGATATATATAAACCCGGACTAACTAAGACATATGAATCATTAGTGATAATACCGGCAATACAGAAAATAATTATGACCCCTGTCACTTATGAGAACCATCATTCTTTTTCTGTCTTGGACTTAATAATCATCATGTGGATTGTTATAGGATCATTCTTATTTATCAAAAAATCCGTTGGGTATTATCGCTTAAAACAAAAAATTTCTCAAATGCCCAGATTATCATCAAATAATATCAACCAGGTGTATCAAAGAGCATTTCTAAATGTTTTTAAAAGTAAAAATCATAACATTGAAGTGATCAAAATGGAAGGGATATCCACCCCTGCTGCTTTCGGCCTCTTTCATCCGGTAATATTACTACCTAACATTGAGTTTACAGAAACGGAACTTTACTGTGTTTTATTACATGAATTAATACATATTAAACATCGGGACTGGGGGATAAAAGTCATTATGGATTTTATTTCCTGTATTCACTGGTGGAATGTATGTGTATCCATTTTGTTACCATCCATGTTACAACAAATTCAGGAATTATATGTAGATCATTCAATGGAAGCTATAGTTCCAACCCAAAACAGACTTGACTACGCCAACAGTATATTAAAAACATTGAGACATGCCCAAAGTAACAGAAAACAAGTGATGGATCAAACTTCTTATTACGCCTTATGTAATTTGTCGAATAAAAAGAACCTTCGGCAAAGATTTTATTATATAGAAAAATGGAAACATAAAAAAAAGTCAAATACCTTTATTGCATTTGCAGTAATACTCTTCATATTTTCCTTCACTTTCGTTTTTGAAGCGCGTAATTTACCGGAATACGACCAGAATGGAGATGATGTATTTTATTTAGAAAAGGACAACTCTTATTACTTAAAAAATGGAAATTTTTTTGATTTATATCTTAATGGAGAATATTTTTATACTACAGAAGATTTAACACAAGTTCCAAATGATTTTAAAGACCTGCCTATTTATGAGAAAGGGGATTTTAAATGAAAAAAAGAATACTTATTTGTTTAACAAGCTCTATGTTTATCTTGTCAATTTGCCCCGCCATTAATAATTCTTCTTATGATTTCTCAATAAATACCGCGTCATCAATTGATAGTACCGTGTTACCTAAAAAAGATATTATTGGATATCAATATAAAAAAGTCAATAATATAATTTATAGGCGATTATATAATTTCTCTGCCAATAAACCCTTAGGTGATTGGGAACGTATTTAATACCATTGTTAAGTTCTTATTCCTGCTCGCTGAATAACTTAAAAACTAATCCTATATAAACAGCAGGACATCGCCTTATCAGCGATCTCCTGCTGTCTCTTTCTTCTTCCCCACACACTGCCGCACCCCCGCCATAGTCCCATACTGCCCCGGTGATATCCCCGTATATTTTTTAAACACCTTGCAAAAATACCCGTCGTCCCTGAATCCCACCCGGTATCCCACAGCGGATATCTTCATGGATGTGGTTGCGAGCAGTTCCATGGCGCGGTGTATCCGTATCTCGTTGAGGCAGACGAAAATAGTTTTTCCGATATTCTTTTTGAACACCCGGTTCAGATAATCAAAATTACAGGAAAATTCCTCCTCGATCCCTGCACCGGATATCTGCCGGTGGTAATTTTCATTGAGATAATTCAGCAGCTCATGGACTCTGTGATAGGAGGATGGAATCCCATGAGTGGGCCTGACCGTCCAGGAAGACAATGCCTCCCTGGAGATTGTCACCAGTGCCTCCATAAACCTGCATTCACAGGCTGTCTTGTAATTTTCCATCTGGTTCCTGTGCTGCTCCATGGCTTCCTGAATCAACTGCAGCACCCGCAGATAGCCGCTCTTTTTTCCCAGGGAGACGAATTTCGGCAGCCAAAGGCAGTCATCCCGGTACCTTTTGTAGGAACCGCTGTCCTGCTGCAGACAACTGCCCCGGATTTCCAGAAGATTTTCCATAAACTCCTGGTCCTCATCCCTTCTGCATATCTGCGGATGGCGGAAATGGATATAAAAATACTCGCATTCTGAGGCCTTAAGCCCCTCATGCACAAAGTCTGTATCTAAAAGGAGTATGTCTCCTTGCCGAAGCTCATACTCCTTTTGGTCTTCCTTTAGATACAGCACTCCCTGCTTCATGATATAAAGAATATATTCATCCGGCTGCCGCCTTCTGTGCACATAGGGCGGTTCCAATACCGCTGTGTCCACCAGGCGAATCTGAGGCAGGATATTTGCGTTGATCTCATAATACATTTACTGCAGGCACCTCTTTTTGTCAGCCAAGATCCGGTTCTTCGCAAAGGGCGATCGTGCCCGGCGCTTTCCCCTCTGTCTCGAAAATAAGGATGGTATTCTGTCCCTTTTTCAAAAGCGGTCCCGGTATATATAAGCGCTTCTGCGGACCGATCTCCCAGAAACGGCCTATATTAAATCCATTGACCAGAACACAGCCTTTTCCCCATCCTGAGAAATCAAGGAAGGTATCCCCTGTCTCCTCCGCCTCAAATGTAAACTCATAGAATCCCGGCTCTCCTTCGTTTACCGGAACATCAAAGTCCAGCCCGCTTAAATCCTCCATGGGCAGGCAGTATTCTGTCCAATAATAGTGCTGGTGTCCATTGATCTGCACACTTCTGTCAATCCCCTTGCGCTGCTGTTCCAGCGCGGGTCCGAAATTTACACGCCCCATATTTTCCATGAGAATAGAGATTTTTTCTCCCTTCTGTATCGGGCTTTCAAACTCATATTCTGTCAGCAGCTCTCTGTCATACAGTGTCAGTACCGGCTTCTCATCCACGAACATATTTGCCCTGTCGTTTGCGCCCCAGAGACGGATCTTCTCGATTGGCCCCTCGTATTTCAGAGGGCTTTCATACATGATATATCCGTATCCCTGTCCCAGTTTTTCCATGGACTGGGGGTATACACTTGCAGCAGGTTCTGCAATATTTTTCAGATTTCCGAAGAGACCTGTCCTTCTGGATACCTTCAGGGTACCGTAATCTTTTCTTTTTATCTCTGTGCTCAGAGCAACTTCCGGAACCTCTGCATATTTGCTGATCAACTGGCGGAATGCCTGGTATTTCGGCGTGATCCTGCCATCCTCAGTCAGCAGTGCGTCATAGTCGTAGGAGGTTACATCAGGGGTCAGTACATCGTAATAATTAGAGCCATTGGTAAAACCGAAATTGGTGCCGCCCTCAAACATGTAGATATTGACATGACCCTCCGATAAGATTTCATCCAGATCCTTCACATGTTCCTCCAGATCTCCCGTCTGGTGGCACTCCACACCCCAGTTGTCAAACCAGCCCACCCAGAATTCCATGCACATAAGGGGCTTGTCTCCTATTTTCTCCCGCATAATGGAGAACTGCTCTTTTCCCTTTGAGCCAAAATTTCCGGTCTGCAGTACGCCCTCGACTTTTCCGCAGTCAAAGGCATCCCCCCACGGGCCGTCTGATGTGACAAGGGGTACCTCACATCCGCAGTCGATCATAAGGTTCTTCATGTACACCAGGTATTCCCTGTCATCGCCATAGTAACCGTACTCGTTCTCCACCTGCATCATGATCACCGGTCCGCCCTGGGTGATCTGCAGCGGTGCGATGACCCGGAAGAGCTTTTCGTAGTATTCCCTCACATGCTTCAGATACGGTTCATACATGCAGCGCAGACGCATGTTGTCCTCTTTTAAAAGCCAATAGGGAAGTCCGCCGAACTCCCACTCCGCGCAGATGTACGGGGACGGCCTTAATATCACCATCAGCCCCAGCTCCTGCGCTGTCTTCACATAGCGGGTAATATCTAAAATACCGTCAAAATCAAACTGTCCCTTCTCCTTCTCATGCAGGTTCCAGGGAATGTAAGTCTCCACTGTATTGCATCCCAGCGCTTTTAATTTTTCCAGTCTGTCCCTCCAATATTCAGGTACCACACGGAAATAATGCATTCCTCCGGAAATGATCTTGATCTTTTTTCCATCCAGATAAAAATCTTCTCTTATCTCAAATTTTTCCACTTCCTGCTCCTTTCTGAACTTTGCATTGTTCATACAGCAAATGGGAATGCCAAATGCCGGGCACTCTCAGCTGCGTCGGTATTGGTATTCCCATGCTTATTTACAAAAACTTCCTGCTTATGATTTTATCACTTTTCTGCTTTGAAATCATCAATATTTTTCTGGATTGATGCTTTTACTTCATCATAACCGGCTGCTTTCAGTTTTTCTCTCATCTCGTCGATCGCCTTTGCAGGATCCTCATATTTTCCGTATCCAAGCTGCGGAAGGTATTCGGACAATACGTTTGCGATGGCTGCCTGCTGTGTCTCGATGGCGTTTTTGTCAATGATCAGGTTCTCAAATTCATAGTCATATGCAATCTTGTCGTAATTGGCGATCATATCCTGCGTTCCGTCCCACCAGCTCTCATTTGGCAGCTCCAGGTCGTCGTTACGTCCGCACCAGAAGTTTGCGTCCAGCTTGTCTGTGGCCTCATCCCATCCTTCCGGATATGACAGTTTGCCGTCATCTGTTACAATATAGTCGGTTCCTTCCACACCATAATTGATGTAGCGATAACATTCCTCATCGTTGCGGAGCAGATCGTAAACCATGAGAGCTCTCTCCGGATGTTTGGAATTGGCGCTGATGGCTGCGGCACCGTGGGTCTTGATGGGTTTTGCCACATTGTTATTTTCCTGTCCCCAGTAATACATCTTCACATCAGAACCCGGCTGTTTTACATCCATGTTGGGTTTTACCTGTGTATAGTAGGTCTGGCTGTGGTGCTGGTCTGCTGCACAGGTACCTGCATACATTTCTACTCTGGTATCCCCGTCATAATTCAAGGCATCCTCACGCCATACGCCGATCTCATTCCACTCTTTCATCAGCTCCGCTGCTTCATAGATGGTGTCATCCTCCATATACGGAGATGAAACAGTATAAGGATCTTCTTTGGATGTAAACCAGAATTCATAGTTACCTGCATTACATCCTACAAGCTGGCGGTAATTTGTGTTTGATAAGATGTAAGGCTCCAGAAGGCTTCCCAGATTGTTCTTTCCCGCATCCCACGGAACCACATCCGGTTTGTTCTCTTTTACCCATTTGAAATATGTAGTCATTTCATCGAATTTTGTGATGGTGCCATCCGGGATTCCGGCCTCTTTTGCCCAGTCGCCGCGGTACATCATTCCATGGTTTGTGTACTGGGTGTAGTTGTCTTCCGGAATGAACATGATTTCACCGTCTAATTTACAGATATCCCAGTCACCGTCTGCCTCTACCTGCTCATAGGTCTTGGGCGCGTAGGTCTTCAGCATGTCATCTGTCAGCGGCAGGAATGCTCCCTTCTGTGCGTTTTCCCATCCATACAGCCAGTCTGTGGCGGTTGTGATGATATCAAGAGAGGCATCGCCGCTCAGAAGCTGGGTATTATACTGTGTCTGCCAGTCAGCCCATTCTACATAAGTCAGCTCCAGCTCTGCATTTACCTTGTCGGTCAGATCTTTATTCAGTTCCTTTAACATTTCCTCGCATCTGCCGTTGGACGGCTTGTTTCCCAGAACCAGCATGTTGATCACCTCATGGCTGGAAGTGTCAATGGTTCCATCCTCCTTTACCTTGGAACTTGCACCCTCACTTTTGCTTCCGCAGCCAGCCAGGCTTGCTCCCATCAATACTGCCATTGTCAGGGCCAGAGTACGTTTTACTGTCGTATTCTTTCTCATTTTTGATCCTCCATTCATTATAATTGATTCATATAAATCCCTATACGGGAAATTCATATCATACATATAATACTGTCATCCTTTTACAGCGCCTACGGTGATACCGGAGATAAAATATTTCTGCACAAAGGGATATAAAAATACAATCGGGCCTGTTGCCACCACTGCAGTTGCCATTTTCAGCGTATTGGACGGAAGGTCCGCAACAGTGACGGCTGCGCCGGCCATGGAATTCTTAAGCGCGGCTGCCTGGTTAATGATATTGTACAGATAATACTGCAGCGGTTTGAAATCCACCTCTGAACCCAGATACAGGGAGGAGAGATACCACTCGTTCCAGTATCCCAGGGCCAGAAACAGGCCAACCGTTGCCAGCGCCGGTTTCAGCATGGGCAGAACAAGGGAAATAAAAATCCTGAAATCCCCGGCTCCGTCAATCTTGCCGGACTCTGTTATCTCAAACGGTACTGATTTTGCAAAGTTCTTCATCAGAATGATCAGCCACGGTGTCATGAGAAGCTGGAAGAACACGGCAAAATAGGTTCCCTTTAACTGCAGGTACCTGGATACCCAGATAAAAGTGGGCGCCATACCTGCGGAAAACAGAGTTGTAAAGTAGATAAAAAAGGATATCGCATTTCTGAAAGGAAAATCCTTTCTCTGCAGGGCATATCCGGTCATGGCAATGACGAACAGCCCCACCAGGGTTCCGCAGACTGTAAGCAGAATGGTGACTGCGTAAGAGCCCAGTATCATTTTCGGGAAACGGAACACCCAGGTGTACGCATCCAGCGTAAACTCTTTCGGAAGCAGGCCAAAGCCTTCCTTCATAATGACGCTCTCCGTGCTCAGTGAAGCCGATATGATCAGAATAAACGGCAATAGGCATATCAGCGCAAACGCTGTGATCACCAGATACGAAATTATTTTCACAACCAGGGTACTGGTGTCCTGTTTTATCTTTGTCTTATTTTGATTCTGCACTTAACCCACCTCCTAGAATAATGCGTAATCCGGATCGATCCGTTTTACCAGCCAATTGCTGAACATAACAAGGGCAAATCCGAAAATGGACTGGTACAGCCCCACCGCAGATGATGTTGAGAAGTTATTCTGCGTCGTCATGGTCCTGTAAACGAATGTCTCGATAATATCCGTTGACTGGAAGAGCTGTGAGTTATTGCCCACCAGGTTCCAGAATAATCCGAAGTTTCCCTTCATGATACCGCCCAGGGCAAAGAGCAGAAGAATGATAAAGGTAGGTTTCAGGCTTGGCAGGATGATATAGCGGATTCTCTGCCAGCTTGTTGCCCCATCCACCTCGGCAGCTTCCATCATGCCGGAATCAATTCCGCAGATGGCTGCAAAATAGACGACGGAGCCGTATCCTGTCTGCTGCCACATCTGGCAGAAGATAATGATGAAAGGCCATATACCGGCCATACTGTAAATCTTGACCGGATCACCGCCCGTCTCGCGGAGCAGGGTGTTCAGCGCACCTGTGTCATAATTCAGGATGTTAAACGCAATGGCTCCGATCAATACTACGGAGATAAAGTACGGCAGAAACATGATCGTCTGGGATACTTTTTTAAAATATTTATTGCGCACTTCATTCAGCATAACAGCCAGCGTGATCTGCACCACATTTCCCAGAACAATAAATACCACATTATAAAGCAGGGTATTTCTGGTCAGTTTCCACAGTTCTCCTGACTGGATCAGGAATTCAAAGTTCTTCAGCCCCACAAAAGGACTTCCGAAAATCCCATCACGGAAATTATAGTTCGTAAATGCTATGTATACACCCGGCAGGGGGCAGTAATTAAAGACTATAAAAAACACCACGGCAGGAAGGCACATCAGCAGCAGGGTCCTGTTATCTTTTACCTTTTTCCAGAAAGGCTTTTTCCTGCCCGCCATAACTGCTGTTCCTGTTTTATTTTTCGTTGCTTTCACATCATTCTCCTCCTCTTTTTGAAATCGGTTTCAATAAATGGCTGATTTACTGCTTTTTCTAGGTTGAACGCACGTAGATTTCCTCCTGTTCTTGTTATCTTTTATTACAACTGCTCCTTTGCAGCAGATGTTTTTATGTAACTCAACGAACCTCACACCCCTCTTATTGAAACCCGTTTCAATAAGATTATTATTTTACCACTGTATCCGGTGAATATCTTATGCTGTCTCTTAATCTGTTAACTCTCTGCTGTGGACTCCCTGATCATCAGCTTAGGCGGTATAAGTTGCATTTTCGGCGGATTCTTTCCCTCTATGGCCAGAATGGCAGTATCCACCAGAGTGTTTGCAAATCTGTCGTAATTATATCCCACACTTGTCAGACGCGGTGTCTCGGCCTCCGCAATAAACGTGTCGTCAAAGCTTAGAATCGAGATATCTTCCGGTATTAAAAGCCCATGGCGGCGAATCGACTGCACGATGCCCATTGCCATAAAATCGTTGATCGCGATAACTGCGGTGGGAAGCGGCTTCCCGCTGTCAAAAATCCCATCCATCACCTGCAGTCCGCACTCTACGGAATACTCCGGTGTCTCCACAATATCATCCTGAGAAAATTCGATTCCATGCTTTCTCAGACAGCTTCTGTAAGTGACCCGTTTTGTATAAGTGGAATTTACATCTCTGCGGCCTCCGATGAGGGCAATCTTCTCATGCCCCAATGAGATCAGATGATCCACTGCGGTCTCCATTGCCTTCTTCTGATCTATATTAACCTGATAGCAGTCACTGCCGTCCAGTTTACCTGTGATCACCACGGGAATCGTGTCTGTGATCTGGTTGATCTTCTCCACATATTCCTCGTCTGATACCATCTCGTCCACTTTGCCTCCGATCATGATCAGTGCATCCACCCGCATCTCGATCATCTTCTGCAGGTTCTGCTCCTGAAGCTCCATATCATTCAGATAATTGCTGAGCATCAGACTGTATCCTCTCTCGTTGGCAGCCCTCTCACAGGCCACGGCAAGTGTTGCATAAAAGGGGTTTCTGATATCCGGGATCAGGAAACCCATGAGCTTCGTCTTTGTACTGCTCAGACTGCGCGCCATGGCATTCGGCCGGAAATCATACTTCTTGATCAGAGCCTCCACCTTGATCCGCTTTTCTGTGCTGACATTGGCATTGCCTGTCAAAACCCTGGAAACGGTCGCCGGGGATACTCCTGCTTCCTTTGCGATATGATAAATACTTACTCTTTCTTTTCCCATTGTCTCACCTGTTCATATATTATTAATAGGTAACTGCCGGATACCTTTTCGGGCCATGGCATATTATGTTCAGTATAATATATGAAACCGATTTCTACAAGAAAAATCTTTTCGCTTGCTGCTTTGTCATATTCACCAATCGATTTATCTATATTATAAAGTGTGAATCACAATATGCACATGTAAATATTTTTTTATTTTGGTACTTTTTTTGGTTCCCGGTAAAAATATTGTCATAATTTGTCCATTCCTACAGATTCTTCCTGTATTTGCTGGGGGAGATTCCTGTGTTTTTCTTAAACACTTTAATAAAATAGAAGTAATCGTTGTATCCCGTCTGCTCTGCAATGGACTCCACGGAGAGACTTTCATCCGCCAGCAGTTCCTTTGCCTTCTGGATACGTTTTGAGGTAATGTATTCCGAGAAGGAGAGGCCAAGCTCTGCCTTTAACTGGCTGCTCAGATAGCCTGTACTGATTCCGTGTGCTTCCGCCAGACCGGAGAGTGTGATGTTTTCCGTATATCTCTCCTGTATCTCCCGGATTATCTGATTCATCATTGAGGAGTTGATGGGTTCCTCCGGGGCAGTCTCCTCCTCCTCTCCCCGCTCCCGTCTGAAGGCGGCAAGCAGCCTTATCAGAACCTGGTTTAATTTCTCCTGTTCCACCGGTTTCAGCAGATAGTCAAAAGACCCCATTCTGAGCGCAGACTGGGCGTACTCAAACTCCGCATAGCCGCTGATGAAGATCACCTTCACAGCGATTCCTTTTTCCCTGAGCTTTTCCAGTAACTGCAGGCCGTTCAGTCCCGGCATGCGGATATCCGTTATCAGAATGTCAGGCTTTTTCTCCAAAATTTCCTCCATGGCCGCCACCCCATTGTTCGCCTCACCGATCACCTGAAACGGCAGCCCTGATTTCTCAATCTGCTTTTTCAGACCGATCACTACCCATGTTTCATCATCTGCCAGATAAATCCTGTACATATTCCCTTCTCCTTTCTTCAAACAGGCTCAAGCTCATCCGGTATTATAATTGTGATCCTGGTTCCTTCTCCCAGTCTGCTCTCGATCTGAAAGACCACATCATCCCCGTAAAACAGTTTCAGCCTCTGATAGATATTGGCCACCCCGATTCCCTTCTGTCCCGTGGGTCTGCTGTCCAGGTTGTCACGCATCCACACAAGCCTTGCCGGTTCAATCCCACAGCCGTTGTCTTCCACCACAAACATAATATGATCCTCTCCATGCATGTGTATGAATACATTCACCTCTCCATCCTCCAGCTTCTGTTCCAGGCCGTGGAACACTGCATTTTCCACAAGAGGCTGCAGCATGAGTTTGATCACCCGCTTTTCCTTCACCGCGTCCTCCATCTCAATGTCCACATCAATCTTTCCCATGAAACGGTAATCTATGATCTTGGCATACTCCCGTATATAGCTGACTTCCTCCTCCACACTGACAATGTTCTCTCCTTTTACGGCAAAGCGGAAAACCTTGGACAGCGCCATGGTGATCTCCGCAATGTCATCCACCTCATAGTAAAGCGCCATAGAGCAGATGCATTCAAAGGTATTATACAGAAAATGAGGATTGATCTGATTGCGGTAAGCCAGGACCTGAAGCTGCTTTTTGGCGATCTCCGCCTCGTACATTCTCCTCTGGGACTCCTGGATCTCCTGATTCATTTTCTGCCTGGCATCCAGCATATGGTTCAGGCTTTGCACCACCGTGCCGATCTCATCCTCCCTGCCGATCTCCATTCTCTCCTCCGGCCTGTCTACTATCTTCTGGATAAACAGGTCAACCTGGTGAAGAGGCCCCACAAACCGCTTATAACAGAACCATATCAGCAGCGCAAATGCCAGCACATAGGCTATGGTCACGAATTTCTTGCCGTCATCCATGCTGCTGTTCATTTCACTCTCCGGTATGCGGCTGACCACTTTCCACCCGTCCATGCGTACACTGCGCACTTTTACATAGAATTCGTCCGTGCTCCTCATCATACTTCTGTCCAGTTCTTCCAGGCCGTTGTTCCCTCTGGACGCTATGATCTGGTTGTTTCCGTCAAGCAGAAACACCTGTGTATTCTCTGTGGCCTGGGAATCCTCCAGAAGCCCGGACAGATTATCTGTCCGCATCATCATAACACACATTCCGGTCTGAATGCCGTACTGCCTGTTGTTCAGATCATAGACGGGAAAATAAACCGTATAAAAGGGAACCCCCGCCTGATTCAGATAAAATATATCGCCAAATTCCATCTGCTTCTTCAGCGATTGGACAAAATCCGGGTTATCTGCCGCCTTTCCCATGGCAGCAATCTGATTCAAAGAAGTATCATAGAGATAGATCCCGGCTATGTCACTTTCCAGTAAAACCGTGTTGGAAAATATCTCTGACAGATCCTCTGAGACCATGACTCTTGCCACCGGGTCCATGGTAAAATAATCGTATGTTGTGGGCGCATAGGCCATGGATGTTGCCACATGGTTCAGTGTATCATGGAAATCCTCCATTTTTCCTTCTACCTGGAGCAGTATCTTATCATTCAGGTCTATGGTCCGGTCCCGCAGTATCTTGCCGGAATAGCTGTCGGTAACCGCGTAGGCTGCCAGTAAAAAGAACATAATAAGAGCAGTGAACGCGATAAGCTGAAGCCACAGACTGTCCTTTAATCTCTTCCTCATTGCTGTTCTCTCCCTCATTCCACGTTTACTTTCTCTATTCTACCGCCGTATTCCCGGCAGTTTTTCTGATATATCTCATTCTTATAGGCGTCCAATGTCTCAATCCCCATACGCTTCAGGGTCTCTGTCATCTCGCTGTACCGGGCCGCTGCCTCCTCCCGGCTCCCTGCCAGGATAATACGCGGTATCTGTTCTTTTTCATAGGCTCTGATCTTTGCATCCAATATCCCTTCGTCACTCTCCGGAGGAATATCTTCTGCGGTTAAAGGGAGCAGGGACTCATCATAGGACACGGTCCTGTCATGACTGCCAAAGGCTGTATATACCTCTTTTTCCGCTGCCGTACTGCTGTCCTCCTCCGGTTCGGGCAGTATGCTTCTCTCCCAGGAAAAATTATCGAACATCCACCAGGCTCCCTGCCCGGTCTGTCCGTAATCAAGAGACGCGGCTTCCCCTTTTTCACTCTGTACCACATAGCCATCATCATCCAGCCGGTAATCGCTGCCTTCGTATCCAAAGCTCCAGAACAGCAGTCCCTCATCGCTGGTCATATAATCGATCCATGCCGCTACCTGTTCCGGGTTTCTGCAGTCTTTTGATACAAATGTGCTCAGCCAGCCTGTAGGTGCTCTCAGATTTTTGCCCAGCACCGGTGTCTCCCCCCCGGAGGATAAGACAGGGCCTGAGGAAACCCATTTTGTAAAATCAATCCCGCTGTTGGCTACATTTCCTATGAAACAGAACACGTTTCCGCCAGCCATCAGGCTCTTTATCTTGGTATTTTCATAGGTAAGCTGTTCCGGGGCTGCATAGCCGTTCCGTATGGCTTCATTTAAAAACAGCAGTGCATGCTCTGCCTGAGGCTGCAGCAGGATATCCCGGTAGTTTCCATTTTCATCCACCCGCTCGGCGCCAAAGGTATATTCCAGGAATTTCACTGTGGGATCAATGTAGCCTTTTCCGTCCACCAGAAGAGGGATCACCGCTTCTCCGTCCACATCCAGATGCATATTTTTCATTTTATCCCAGGCTGCCAGAACCTGCTCCTCTGTCTGTACCTCTTCCACGGTGAGTCCTGCTTTCTCCAAAAGCTCCCTGTTCCAGATGATTGCGTTATTGTCATTATAATTGGTCCAGTCCTCGTAAAACTTTGAACTCGGCTTCCAGATCTTTCTGGAATCCTGGGAATTCATATGGGATGGATAGGCATACCAGCCCCCGTCCCGTTTGATCAGCTCTCTCTTAATATCCTCCGGAAATGATTTCAGAAGATGGGACTCCGGGCAGTAACGCTTTAAAAACTCTTCCAGATCCCAGACTTTCCCTGATGTGATGAGCTGGCTGATCGTGGTCTCATTGGTAAGGGAGATGATATCCGGCAGATCATCGTTGAGAAGCATCAGGCTGAGCTGGGCATCCGCGTTCTGGGGTGGTACGGTAATGTCCAGGGCAAGGCCCGTCTTTTCGGTAATATCCCCGGTGATGGTTCCCTCCTCTGTGCTCCAGGAAGGAGGTTCCCAGAAATTCACATCACAGAACAGGGAGGCTCTGGCATAGGAATCTTCTCCCTCTTCTGTAACTGTAGGATTCTGCTCTGCGCCGCACCCGGAAAGCAGGATAAGGCCTGCTGACAGGGTGATCAAAAGTATCTCTCGTATTTTCATTTTTTCCTCCAGGTGGTGACACATACCTGTACCGTTTTGGTGGTTGGGCGGCGGTACAGGGTTCTTAAAAAACGCCTATATCCATAACCAAATACAGATATAAGCGTTTTATGCTCTACTTCATTTCCCACATCGCTTCCACACTTTTTCCCCTGTGTGCCAGTCCGATGCACAGCACACTGCCCTCCAGTCCAAAGGTATAGTGCCTCCGGTCAATCTGCTCCAAAGCTTTCGCTGCCAGGCATTTCAGATCACAGGATTCATCCTTTGTGTACTTGGCGCAGTGCACCGAATAGATTGCTGAAAGAACCTTCCTGTATCTGCAATGCGTATTCTGTCAGGCCGATAAAAGCTGATCTTACCTCTTTGTTCGGTATGCGTATCTGATAATATCCCGGATCCAGCCGTTTTACGATCGTGATCATTCCCGAATTCAGCAAAAGCCCCCACAGTGAGGATGTACCGGGCATTTCATAAAATGAATTCTCTGGCTGAACCGAGGCTGTCAGCGTTCCTGTCTCAATCAGCTTATCATAATTCCTGAAAAACAGTTTATCGCATTGTTCCATTGCTGATCGGATCATTTTATTCTCGCTCGTATTAACCCAGTAGGGTTCCAGTATCCTGCGCTGTGCATAATTGAGAACAGACCAGGGATTATAGATATCTACTCCGTAAAAGGAATATCCGTTATACATTGCCTTCACTTCATCATCCAGTTCCAGACCGTAATAATGCAGAAGAGATACTGTTTCCGCAGTCGTAAATCCAAAACAATCAGCAAATTCAGGATCCTTGACCGTGCAAACAAGAAGATTGTTCAGACCGGAGAAAATATTTTCTTTTGCCACTCTCTGAATCCCTGTGAGCAGTGACAGGTGCAGGTACTCGTTGCCCTTCAGTGCAGAAGACAGCATAACTGCAAGTTCACTGTGCACCTCCTGATAAAAGCCGTTAATATGCGCCTCCAAAAACGGGGTATCATACTCATCGATCAGAAGGATCACAGGTCTCTCATAATAATTACAGGCGGTCTTTGATAGAAAATACAGTGCATTGTCTATTCCTGACAGACTTCCCGTATTATAATCCAGCAGTTCCTGAAGTGTCCTCTCATATATCACCTGTTCAATATGGGGAAGATGGGTAAATATACAGGAAAACCTCTGGTATTCAGCCAGCAATGCAAGTTTTACCTGTTTTACCAGTAATTTTCTATTGCCTTTTGCATCCTTAAAGGATAAGAAAATCACAGGATACTGATTCATTTCCTTTGCAAAACAGGTCTGCATAATTTCTGTATTTTCAAAAATCCCTTCTGAGCTTTTTGTAATATCCAAAAATTCTGCCAGCATAGACATATTCAGCGTCTTTCCAAATCTGCGCGGACGCGTGATCAGAGTGACCTCTGCCCCACGCCTTAAAAATTCGCTTATCATACGTGTTTTGTCTACATAGTAGTAATTATACTCCCTGATCTTGCGGTAATCCTGTATGCCAAGTGCAATATCCTTTACCGGTCCCATAATCTCACCTCAATCCCTTAAATCTCAGCCGTAGCCTCCCTCAGCCACTCACGCTCCTCCTCGCTGTCAAGAAGCGGCGCTATGGTTTCATACACATGTTTGTGGTAGGCATTCAGCCATTTCAGTTCCTCCTGGCCGAGAAGTTCCGGAAGAATGGCTTCCCGCTCAAAGGGAACCAGTGTCACGACCTCAAATTCCATGAACTGACCGTAGGCATTCTTCCCGCCCTTGCGGCACATGAGCAGATTTTCACAGCGGATGCCGTATCTGCCTTCCAGGTACAGTCCCGGTTCGTCGGAAATCAGGACGCCCTCCTCCAGTGGTACATAGCCGCCCGGACGGATGGCGCTGTTCCAGTTGATGTTCTGGGGTCCCTCGTGTACGTTCAGCAGGAATCCCACACCGTGTCCTGTGCCGTGGTTGAAGTCAAGACCTCTCTCCCACAGAGGGCCTCTTGCCAGACAGTCCAGATGGGCACCGCCCATTCCATACATGAATTTTGCAGTTGCAAGACGGATATTTCCCTTGAGCACCAGTGTGAAATGCTCCTTCTGCTCCTGTGTCAGCGCTCCAACCGCAATGGTCCTTGTGATATCTGTGGTCCCCTGCCAGTACTGTCCGCCGGAGTCAATGAGGAAGAATCCTTCCGGCTCCACTTTGGCGCAGGCATCTTTTGTGGGCGCATAATGGCACATGGCTGCATTAGGGCCGTAGGCACAGATGGTGCCAAAGCTCAGATCCAGGAAATCAGGGTCCTGGGCACGCAGCTCGTAGCTCTTTTCTGCCGCGCTGTATTCTGTAATCTCCTCTTTCCCCACATTCTGTTTCAGCCAGTAAATGAATCTGCACATGGCCTTTGCATCCTTGATATGGGCTTTGCGCACATTTTCCTGCTCCACCTGATTTTTCATGGCCTTCATGGGCTTGGATGGATTTATGCAGTTCACAGTCTTAACGCCGGACGGAATGTTTTCAAAGAGAGTATAGTTGACAACTGCCTCATCCAGCAGCACGGTATTTTCCTCAGCAAACTTCTTCACATCCTCATATACCTGATAATACGGACGGATCGTGATTCCCGCTTTCTCCAGTTCACTGCGGATCTCAGCGGAAACAGCCTCCTCCTGCACATAAAAGAATACATCCTTCTCTGTGAGGATCACATAGGAGAGGATCACGGGATTGCATTCAATATCATTGCCTCTGATATTCAGAAGCCATGCAATATCGTCCAGACTGGAGAGAAGATGGATGTCAGCGCCGTTTTCTCTCATGATGCTGCGGACATCTGCCAGTTTTTCTTCTCTGGACCTGCCCACATATTTCACATCCACAAGAAATGCCTGCTCTTTTGACATTTCCGGTCTGTCATTCCAGATTCTGCCTCCCAGGTCATCCTGGCACAGAAAACGGCCCTGTTTCTTTTCCATCATTTCCGCGTAAGCCTTTCCCTGGCTGACGCTGATGGTCCTTCCGTCACATCCCAGGCAGCTGCCCTTCAGAAGATTTTTTTCCAGGAACTCGTCCACTGTGGGGACGCCCTCCTCCCTCATCTTCATAAGGGTCACTCCGGTGCCCTCCAGCTCTTTGCCCGCCTGGATAAAATACCGTCCGTCTGTCCAGAGATACGCGCTGTCCTTTGTCACCACCAAGGTTCCCGCGGAACCGGTGAATCCTGACAGCCAGGCCCGCACTTTAAAGTATGCTCCCACATACTCAGACTGGTGAAAATCCGCGGTGGATACCAGATACATGTCCATGCCCGCTGCTGCCATTTCTTCCTGCAGCTTTTCAATCCTTACTCTGTTTGCATTCATTCTCGACGCTTCCTTTCTGTTTTCCTCAGATTTTACTGTTCACTCCATGTCCTGCAGTACAGCCACGTGTAAGAAGTAATTCTCAGATACCTTTCATGGTAAGGGAAATTCTCTTCTTTTTCAAGTCCACACTGAGCACTTTCACATCCACCACGTCACCTACGCTGACTGCCTCAAGCGGATGTTTGATAAAGCGCTCTGTCATCTCGGAAATATGCACCAGACCGTCCTGATGCACACCTATATCCACAAATGCTCCGAAATCGATCACGTTTCTCACCGTTCCTTTGAGGACCATGCCCTCTTTCAGGTCCTTCATATCCAGGACATCTGTGCGCAGCACAGGTTTCGGCATCTCCTCACGGGGATCACGTCCCGGCTTGGTGAGCTCTTTTACAATGTCCCGCAGGGTCATCTCACCCACGCCCAGCTTTTCCGCCATCTTTTTGTAGTCTTTCACATAATATACCGCATTGCCGCCAAAGATATCCGCAGGCTTCATTCCCATGCTGTCCAGGAATTTTTCTGCTGCTTCATAGCTCTCGGGATGGACACTGGTGGCATCCAGAGGATTCTTCCCGCCTGTGATGCGCAGGAAGCCGGCACACTGCTCAAAGGCTTTCGGCCCCAGCTTGGCTACTTTTAAAAGCTGTTTTCTGTCCTCAAAACGGCCGTTTTCCTCCCTGTAGGTCACGATATTTTTCGCGATGGCTTTGCTGACGCCGGACACGTATTCCAAAAGCGATACAGAGGCGGTGTTCAGATCCACGCCCACCTTATTTACACAGTCCTCCACAACGCCGGACAGGGCTTCGCCCAGCTTCTTCTGGTTCATGTCATGCTGATACTGGCCTACACCGATGGACTTCGGATCGATCTTCACCAGCTCTGCCAGAGGGTCCTGAAGGCGTCTGGCAATGGATGCGGCACTTCTCTGTCCCACATCGAATTTGGGGAATTCCTCTGTAGCCAGTTTGCTGGCAGAGTACACGGAGGCTCCGGCCTCGTTGGTGATGACATAGTGCACGTTCTCGGTTATCTCCTTCAGCATTTCCACAATCACCTGCTCAGACTCTCTGGAAGCGGTGCCGTTGCCCAGGGAGATCAGTGTGATGTTGTATTTGCGGATGAGTTTTTTCACAGTCTCTTTTGCCGCGGCGATTTTGGCCGGGGTTGTGGGGGCTGTGGGATAGACAACTACCGTGTCCAGCACTTTTCCGGTGGGGTCTACCACTGCCAGCTTACAGCCGGTACGGAAGGCCGGGTCCCATCCAAGGACGACCTGTCCTACAATAGGAGGCTGCATGAGGAGCTGTTCCAGGTTCTTCTTGAACACCTTGATCGCTCCGTCCTCTGCCTTCTCTGTCATATCATTGCGAATCTCCCTCTCAATGGCAGGGCCGATCAGACGGCTGTAGCTGTCCTCCACCACGTCCCTTAAAACAGGTGTGGTGTTGGGGTTACTGCGGGTGATCACCTGTTTTTCCAGGTAGCGGATGATATCCTCTGTGGGAGCTTCAATTTTCACGGTGAGGATTTTTTCCTTCTCCCCGCGGTTCAGGGCCAGGACTCTGTGGCCCGCCACCTTTGCAATAGGCTCCTCATACTCATAGTACATCTCATAGACAGATGATTCCTTCGGGTTCTTGGCAGCGGAAACCACCCTTCCCTTCTTCACCGTCATATCCCTGATGCGGATTCGGTAGTCCGCCTCATCGGAAATGCTCTCTGCCACTATGTCTTTTGCCCCTGCAATGGCATCCTGCGGGGTTTTGACCTCTTTTTCCTCGGATAAGAATGCCTTTGCTTCCTCTTCCAGGGACTTGTCTGTCATCTGCAGCAAAATGATATTTGCCAGGGGTTCCAGGCCTTTTTCCTTGGCAATGGTGGCTCTTGTGCGGCGCTTCGGACGATACGGGCGGTACAGGTCCTCCACGACCACCAGGGTCTGGGCTGCCAGGATCTGCTTCTTCAGCTCCTCTGTCAGTTTGCCCTGCTCCTCAATGCTGGCGAGCACCTGGGTCTTCTTATCCTCCAGGTTCCGCAGGTAATTCAGGCGTTCGTACAGATTTCTCAGCACCTCGTCATTCAGCGCGCCGGTGGCCTCCTTACGGTAACGGGAAATAAACGGTATGGTGTTTCCCTCATCTATCAGTTTAACGGCAGCTTCCACCTGCCACTTCTCCACTTTCAGTTCTTCTGTCAATGCTAAAATGATATCCATGTATTTCTCCTTTTTTCCTTGGCAACAATTCAGACAAACTGAACTGTTACTTTCCTTGATCCAAACCCGGCAGCTGTTCAGCCAATTGAACCGCTTACCGGCCGGTACTATAACACCTTATCAATAGGAAGGGGATTTGTCAAGAAAACAGCGTTTCATTCTTCTGATACAGCTCCTGAAAACGTGCAAAACATTCCCGGTATATTTTAACACGCTCCTTGTCAGGAACCGTCACCTCTGTCCCCGGACGCAGCAGTGCACGGCACGCCTCCTCGTAGGAGGAAAACGCACCGCAGCCCACTGCAGCGGTCATGGCAGCGCCCACACAGGCCTGTTCCGCCTCCCCTGCCGTGTGGATCTCCGCCTCAAATACATCTGCCTGGATTTCTCTGAAAAGCCGTCCCCTGGCACCGCCTCCGGATGCTGTCACCCTGTCGAACCGGATGCCCATGCCTTTGAATATCTCCAGGGATTCCTTCAGCCCGAAGATCACTCCCTCCATGGTGCTCCGTATCAGATGCTCCCGGCTGTGATACAGACTCATGCCGAAATAGATTCCCCGCGCATTTGGATCATTATAGGGGCAGCGCTCCCCGCTGAGATAAGGAAGAAAAAGAAGCCCGTCACTTCCCGCAGGTGCTGTCCCGGCAAGGTCTGACATCTCCTCAAAGTCTGACATATGCAGTATGTTGTCCCGAAGCCATTTCAGCGCCACGCCTCCGGTCAGGGAGGAACCCTGTATCTCCCACAGTCCGCTGCCTGCATGGCAGAAGGTATTGGTCCTGAATTCTGTGTCGTGTATGGGTCTGTCCAGGGCACAGGCCACCTGGCTTGCGGTCCCGATATTACAGGAGAGTATTCCCGGCCTGATGATTCCGTTTCCGGCGAGCTGCATCATGGAATCGCCGCCTCCTAAAAATAAAGGGGTTCCCTCTGCAAGCCCCGTTTCCCGGGAACAGGAACCGCTGACGCGGCCTGCCTGCTCATAAGATTCCCCGCAGAAGGGAAACATTTCCCGCCTCAGGCCCAGTTTGTCGATCAGCTCCCAGGCCCACTGTCTTTTTTCCACCTCAAATATGCCTGTGGAGGAGGCATCCGTCACATCTGTGGCGATCTCACCGCACATGCGGAACCGGATATAGTCTTTTGGCAGCATGACACGGGCGGTTTCCGCATACCGCTGCGGCTCATTCTCCCTCATCCAGAGCAGGGATGCGATGAGAAATCCTGTACAGGGTGTGTTTAAGGTAGTCCTCTTCCACTCCTTCTCAGATATGGTATCCCAGATATGCTCTATGGCATCCCCGGAGCGCTGGTCTGCCCAGATAATGGCGTCCCGCACCGGCTTTCCGTTCTTATCCACTGCCACCATGCCGTGCATCTGCCCGGAAAAGCTGATACCCCGGATATGAGCCGCGGCCTCCGGATATTTTCCAAGCAGTGCCGCTATGCTCTGCCTTGTCCGCTGCCAGAGATATTCCATATCCTGCTCTGCCTCACAGGGTGAGTGTTTCCTGATGTCATACCCTGCCGACTCTGTGCCCGCCACAGTACCGTCGGCGCCCAGAAGCATGACTTTTACACTGGAAGTGCCCAGGTCTATTCCGCAATAGTATTCCATTTATAACCTCCCATTTTTATCCGGTATACGGAACCGTTACTTTTATTTATCATATCATGCGTCATACGAAATGGAAAGAAAATCTGCTTCATCAGAAGAAACATGGCGAAATGCGCTTCCGGATACGGAAGGAGCAGCAACATATAAAAAAGGCGGAGGATCTATTTCGATCTCCCGCCCGGTCTGCACTCCCACAGGCCGCATCCCTTCCGGATAAATGCCTCCAGTTCCTTCTGCAGTTCTTCTTCAAATTCTTCCCATATAAGGTTCAGGCTGGACAGGTTGACCACGTCCTCCTCCAGTATGATGGACGGCAGGTAGCCCAGATTCTCATAGAGCGCAGCCACCACCTCGGCGCTTGCCCTGGTATTTCCTTTTTCGATCTCCCTGTAGCGCTTCACGCTCACATCCAGCGCCTCTGCCATCTCGCCCTGGGTCATTTCATTTGCCATGCGGATTCTGTACCAAACCGTATGTTCTGAAGTGTGGGGGAAGACCTGATACCTCAGAAGCTCAATTTCCCTGGTGCAGCGCACCGCCGCACTTCCTCCGATCTGTGCGTTTTCCATTCCCTGCTGTATGGTCCACACGATAAGCTGAAGCAGCTCCGCCTTTTTCTCCCTGCCGCAGGCTTCCATCAAATCATCCAGGACTGTGCGTGGACTTTTTATACCGGAGACCAGGTAATCTACATCAATGCCGTTCATATCCAGATTATGCAGCTCCTCACCGGAGATGATCTTCTTTCCGTTCTCCACCTTGCTGTAATGACTCTGCGTAATTCCCATGACACTGCCCATGCTCTCCTGGCTCATGTTCTGCATTTTCCTGTACGCATTCAACCGATTTAACAATTTATCATAAGCACTGCTCATGGTTCATCCATTCCTCACTTTACATATCGCGCATCGGATAGTTCCATGTTCAATTGTAAAGTGTTTTATCCTGCCCTTTTATATCCTATTTGTGACTACCGCTTATATTTTTAAGCAGCTGTGTACAGTAACCCAGTCTTGCCCAATTCTCCTATCCGTGATAGAATGTAGTTTGACAAACGAGAAAAATGTAATGATACAATTGAAAATACATGAAATGAGGTTTGATTATATGAATAATCCTTATGACGAAAATAACCAGCAGATGGGATACGGACAGGAACCCTCACAGGGGCCGGTCATCTACCCGGAACCGCCGGCAGAGCATATCTATCAAGGCAGTCCCGGTTTTGCCTCCGCCTCCCTCTCCATGGGAATCCTCTCCCTGGTATCCATGTGCTGTTTTCCGCCTCTGGCACTTCTGTTCGGAGGACTTGGCATTTTATTCGGTGTGATATCTAAGGGCACGTATGCACGTCCCGGTAATGCGAAGGCCGGTATGGCGCTTTCCTCCGCCGGAATTGCTATTGTGGCTGCCATTATACTTTTCTTTGCGTCCACCATGCTTTCCACTGTGGAAGGGCGCACTTTTGTCAGCCAGTATCTGCATATACTGACTCATCCGGAGCAGTATACAGAGGATGACATTTATAACTTCCTGCAGGATTATCTGTACCGCAACACCAATCCGGGCGGCGGTTCTTATGATAACAGCACTTCCCCCTACGGTGGAGAAGACCTGCCTGATTCCGGCGGGGACCAGGATCACTATTATCCGGCACCGGATGAGGGTGATAATTTTATCTGATGAAATTGTTTGCATGAAAAAGCGTCTGACCGGAGCCTGCTCCGATGCCGGACGCTTTTACAATATGTAACTGTTCCGTACCTTCACAGTTACTACAGGATATCAATTCCCCATATCAGTTTCAGGAGATTCCGCACTACCCACTGTATCAGTATGATGGCGGCTGCTAAATAGAGATACAGGTCGCGGTACCGCATCCCCGCCGCCAGCTTTCCCCTGGTCAGATATTCTATTGTATGTGTGATCATGTACCAGCCATAGATGACAGCCGTGTACAGCACCACAGGATGGCAGAGAAAGGATTTCACGATTTTTCCCTGCAGAAGGGCAGCGCAGGCCCTGGTACCCCCGCAGCTCGGACAGTAGTAACCTGTCAGCTCCCTAAAGACGCAGGGAAGAGAAAAGATTTTCATCTGCATATGTAAGCCCTTTGTGATCCCCAGAAGAAGTACTGCTGCTGCGAGCAGCATCCATCCCAGGATATAGAGGCTTTTTTCTTCTTTTTTACTCATTCGCGGTTCCATTTTACCCTCTTGTAACCTCGTTTAGTTATGTTATAATAGTCATGACAACGTGCCGGAACAGCCGGCCATTTCCTTAAATACGAAAGAATGGAGATTTTATTTTATGAAAAGAAATTCTGCTGCTATAAAGCTTATCGCCCGTGAAAATCTCTCCGGAAGATACGGCACTCCCATGGCTGCACTGCTTCTGATGGTTCTGTGCAGTCTTCTGCCTTCCATGCTGATCGTGAACACCATGAGCACTGCCACCGTTCTGGGGATCGTGACTACACAGCTCCTGAACTATATGGTCTCCCTGCTGGTAGCGGTTGTGGGCGCGGGTTATGCCAAGCTGATGCTCAATATCAGCCGTCAGGAGCCGTTCGCGGTGAAGGACCTGTTCTTTGCCTTCTCCCATCACCCTGACCGTTTTATCATCGTACATCTGATCCTTCTGGTGATACAGTTTGTCTTTGCCCTGCCCTTTGACCTTCCGAATTATCTGAATAAGAATATGTCTGACAACGGGGTTCTGCTCCTTATGCTATTCGGCAGTCTGGCGAATATGGTTGTGAACATGATACTGGGCCTGTTCTTCGGCCTTGCAGACTATCTGCTCCTCGACAACACCGAGATGAGTGCCATGGAGGCAATGAAGGAAAGCCTGCGGCTTATGAAGGGAAACAAAGGACGCCTTCTCTGCATGGACTTAAGCTTCATTCCTCTTATGCTGCTGTGTGTGCTCTCCTGCTATGTGGGATTTCTGTGGCTGACACCATATATGAGGGCCGCCGGTACTGTATTCTACATGGATGTGACCGGAGAACTGGATGCTCCCAGACCGGAACCTGCCCCACAGCCAAATGACAGCTTCAGCAATCCTTTTGGGCGCTATTAGGCTCTCTGCAGACAGGCGGGCTTATGGTATATATCATACCGCTGATTTCGGAAGATAGCAATATTTATCAAATTTATTCTCTGAACAGCAATTTTTGCCTGTAGGCAGTGTTGTCTGCATGGATGGTTATATTCGGTACACGGACAAAAGCGTGAGATCCTGGTTGTGGTCTCACGCTTTTTTTAGATTGGAAAATGTTTGAAAACTGCTTTCGGCAGGCTGTGTGTCACATTCTGAGTCCGGCACTTAGCAGGCTGTTTTTGAGGGCATCCGCCGCTGATTTTCCGCGTAGTTTTATGTAAACCTTTTTCACCTGGACATTCTGTCCTTCTGCTTCCAGAAGCTTCCTGCCGCTCTCATAAGAAAGATAGATCTGCCCATCCTCTCCCCTGACACGGGCGGCCAGGACTCCTTCCGTCCCTGCGGGGACCTGCCGGTTCTGTTCGGTATTACCGCTGCTGTCTGAAGCAGCATCTTTCACCGGGCCGGCAGCGGCTCCGGCTATACAGACAGTCATTCCAAGCGCACGGTTCTGCAGTTCTTTTTTTCTGCTTTTTGTAATGGCATAGGAATATCTGTCCGTCAGGTTATCCAGACTCCGGGCAGTGAAAAAGACAGGTATTTTACTTCCGGTCTCCAGCCCGGTCAGGCATTCCTCAATGTGAAGCGGAAACGTCTCCATATCCACGGCTTCTGCTGTCACCTCCATCCGGTATCCCTCTATCTCCAAACGGACAGGCACATCCAACACTGCGGAAACAACTGTCACGCCTCTTCTCTCTGCCAGCTCTTCTAAAAATTCCTGCGGTATCTCCTGCTCTTCGCTGACTGCAAGAAATTCATAATCCTGCTGCTCCTCCAAGCCTGTCTTTATCAGCCGGTATCCGCACCAGATCAGCAGCAGAATGCCGGCAAAAGCCAGAATCTTTATTTTAAAAATACTCCCCTGTAATTTACCGCTTTTCACCGGATTCCCTGCCCTTCTAATGTGTATTGAGATTGTTCTTTTTCAGCCCTCTGATCCTTAATGTCTGAATCAAAAGAATGCCCAGCAGGCCCGCACCGGCCAATACAAGGACAGATACCCACCATTGATTCGTCTCCTGTTCTTTTTTCTCCGGTTTCAGGCTGAGAATTTTGGGCGGCTGTATCTCTGTTTTATAGTTTACCTCCTGGCTGTAGGTCTGGCCGTATACATCCTCGTACGCAAGGACCAGGGCTCCGTCTACTTTCCCGTACTTTTCCTCATCTGTTCCCGCGAGTGTATCGTTGATGGATTCCATATTTTTTGCCCCTGCATAGAGTTCCATGCTGCCCTGTATGCTCTGTCCTGCCTCCAGAGTACCTGCATAAAACGTCTGCAGCGCGAAAATCCCGGCCCCCTTTGCCGAAACTCTTACATTATATACAGGAGCTTTTCCCAGGTTCAGAATCTGCATGTCCGTGGAAATGGTATCTGTGGAATATACACTGGAGGGAATGCTGCAGTTGGACAGCGACACCCTGGCGGGCTGCCTTATCTGCAGTACAAGAGATTCCGTACCCATGTAGGCAGTTCCTTTTTCATCTTCATACTCAAAAGAGAATTTCACCGGCACATTTCCCTGGGGGGCATTTGTCTGTATCCGGAGTTCCTCTGTAAATGTGATGGCTTTGCCGGGCTGTACTTTTTCAAAATATTCGGATGTACGGCCAAAGGTCAGATTACTTTCCTCCCCTTCGACTGCCAGAGAAACTTTCACGTTGCAGGCAGTAAATTCGCTGCTTTTGTTGCGGAAAGTAACCTGCATCTCCCGGCTGCTACCGGCATCTAAAACGATACCGTCAAGGCTGCTCTCTTCCAGGATGAATTTGGGCTGATGTACTACAGATTCCTCTCCGTTCCCTGCGGAAGGTGCCATGGTATCTCCACCGGCTTCAGGCGGCAGTATTTTGCCTTCTCCGCCGGTTTCTGCCTCCGGAGTCTCCTGGTTTTCCGGATCTTCCGGATGTTCTTTATCCTGCTGATTTCTTCCGGCTCCTGTTACATTCGTAAATATCACATATTCCAGAGTGACCTGATTTCCTTCACCGTCAATCCCCCGTGCCTGCACACTGACAGGGTACTGGCCTGCATGCCGTTCCTCCTGCAGGAATAGATCCACGGTGTAGAGGTAGACATCTGCCTGTTCCTCTTTGAAGGTGACGGTCTGCAGTTTAACATCTGCCTGATAATTCTTTAATTGAAATGGCGTCTCTTTTGTTTCTTTAAATCCGACAGTCACTGTCAGGGTATTGTCTTTGAGGGCACCGTCAGCAGTGAAGGGAACAACAAGGCTTATTTTATTGTCTGCTTCGGTTGGGACGTATCCTTCGCCATATGAATGTTCCATGCCTGCATATACATGGGTGTTGTCTATTCCCAGATGAACCTGTTGGGCCGGGTGGCATTGCTGGGATGACTGACTCTCCTGGGACGACTGACCCTCCTGGGATGACTGCCCCTCTTGGGACGACTGCCCCTCTTGGGATGATTGACCCTCCTGGGATAACCGGTCCTCCTGGGATGACTGGCTCTCCTGACCGTCCGAGCCTGATTGTCCTTTCTGCTCTATTTGCCGCGCCGGCTCCGGCGCAGTTTGATCCGTCCCGGCGTATGCTGTCCGGCTGTTCTGCAGCATCATACAGAAAGTGAGCAGAAACACTGCCGATTTCCGTATTCTCTTTAACATGCGCACACCTCCCCATTTTTCTCTTTTCCTCCCCGCACACGCCGGAGGACACCTGCATCCATCTCATAGACTTCGTCGCATAAAATATCAATATCCATACTGTTATGACTTGCCAGCAAAATTGTTTTGCCCTGTTTTTTCAACTCCAGCAGGATGGCCCTGATATCAGCCGTCCCCTTTTTATCCAAACCGTTAAACGGCTCATCCAGAATCAGAAATTCCGGATTTTCCATTATTGCCTGTGCTATCCCCAGTCTCTGCCGCATACCCAGGGAATATTTCGACACAGGCTTTTTCAGATCCGGGTCAAGCCCTACCTTCTGCAGGCACTCCCGAATGCCCTTTCCGGAGACTTTGCGTTTCAGATCAGCCAGAATTTCCAGATTCTTTCTCCCCGTATACTCTGTCAGAAATCCGGGTGTCTCAATGATCAGACCCAGACTTTCGGGAAAATCCGTATCTCTTCCTATATATTTCTGCCCCACACAAATGCTCCCCGATGTGACAGGCAGAAAGCCGCAGATACATTTCATGAGTACAGTCTTGCCGGAACCGTTATTTCCTACGATCCCGTACACCTTTCCCCGCTTCATCGTCATGGTCGTCTCCTTCAGAACCATTTCCTCACCGAATCTCTTTGTCACCCGGTCTACCACTACATAATCAGAGTTCTCTGCATCTGCCATATAACAGTCCTCCATACAATGCCGCTGTAAGAAACACCAGCAATATTAAAAACAGCCAGATCCCCATACTGTCCTTTCCCCAATCCCCTGCCCCCTTGATCCAGGACTGTGGGTCTATGACATAGACACTTTCCAGATAACGTTCATGCAGAATCGTCAGAAGGTAATATCCTGCAAACGGAATCCCATATGCCATATACACAGAGCCGGACACAACCGCCATGATTCCGCTCAGATCCGCCAGTACAGCAGCCACCAGAAGCAGTCTTGCCGCGGACTGAAGAAGCGGAAGAAACATCACCCATTTCCACTCAGATTTCACCTCCATGGGATAAAAAAGCGCAAAATAAAACAGCAGCGTTACAGCAATCGCTGATGTCCATGCAAAACAGCTGCTGAGTATAGTTGTAAACAGCCTGTCAGCCGTATATTCCTTTTTCCCTTTCCGGGTCACATAGAACCGCAGAAAACCTGACGTTTTCTCCCCAATCCATACATCCCCATACGGCAGAACCGCCACTATGGGCACAAAAAAGACCACAGTTTTAGAGGTAAGGGCTTTCTCCGCCATTTTATACCAGCTCCCACCTGTCAGAGGACTGTCAAACTCAGGGAATTTCGTCCCTATGACCAGTCCCATAACGCCCAGGATCACAGCCAGCCAGGTGGTTCTGCGCCCTATCATACGTTTCCCATCCATATTCAGTACCCCATAAAAGTAAAATTATAGCTTTTCAGCGCCCTGCCAGCCAGCAGAAATAACAGGACCAGAAAGGCCAGGAACAGCGCACCGGACTGGAAGACAGAGGGCAGATTATCATAGCCGAACGTATGCCCCGGATAGGTCGCGTGATTTAAGGGACTTATCCAGCCTGCCAGAATATTGACCTTGTAGCGCTGCTGCTTCTCCAGCCCCAGTATACCCGCAATGGTCTCCGGTTCCAGAAGAAATCCGTACAGACTGTAGAATATTCCCGCAAACATTCCCCGTGATCTGCCGAACCTTATATTGACTGCCAGCATGAGAAAGCAGAGGGTCCAGGAATAGAGGAGCATAAGACAGACAGTCTGCAGCATACATCCATATGGAGTAATGCTCTCCATGGCCTTCACGCTTGCAGGGATTCCCAGGGAATCTCCCAGCCCGGAATATGCGATTCTCACTGCTGTCTCACTCCATACATTTCCCGGATAGGTGTATTTCTGGCACAGAATGACGGTTACGAACATAATGAATGCCACATACAGGGCAGTTCCCGCTGCAATATAGAGAAACTGGGATATCATCCACTGCATCCGTTTCATTCTGGACAGATAGAAGGGAGTCACCGGGCTCAGCTTCGGAACATCGGAAAACATTAAAATCAGCAGCAGAGAGGCCAGAAGTACATTTGTACCGTCTCCGAACGTCCATATGAACGGCTCCGCTCCCTGCATGGTTGTCTCAAAATGCGCTGCCACCCGAAGTACCCGGTCACTGAGCAAAAAGCACAGTACCACAGCTAAAAGAAAGGTGATAAGAATCCGTGGATTTTTCCAGAAACCAAGAAAATGAAAACGCACCATTGCTTTTATTTTCCCCAAGTCTCTCATCAGTACCCCAGTCCCCTGTCTATCACAGTACCGTCCACAGCGTTTATAGTGAGAAGACTGTTGTATCGCTCCGTATCCGTATCTGCCGGGCCCTCCCCCTCATTCAGTGTCCTCTCATAATTGCCAAAGAAATCCCACACAGGGACCAGCACACCGCTTCGGTTATCCTGGGTCGGGCTGTAGATTCTGGAATATCCCAGTGTTACCCTGTTCACATTCACTTTACAGGATTTTATGTATCCGCCCTCCAGTTCCCCTGATAATTTATACTGCATCATCTGGGAGTAGATCTGCGCAATCTCCTCAAAGTCCAGCAGCTTTACATTTTCCACCTGCACCTCCCCCAGTTCATAGGGGCTGCCATATGACAGTTCCTCCAGTCCCTCCTTAGAGATGACAATACTCAGATGTTCATATGTCCAGGGCTCAATGGTGCTGTCCATATCCTCAAGGCCTCCCCCGATCGCACTTGTATAGGTAACAGGGCAGCCGTCTATCTTCCTTGTATAATAAAATACAAACCCTGTTTTGATAACCTCGTCACTTCTTTCTATATCACGGCATATGGCATAATCCCATGCGTCAGCGGACATATCCGAAATGCCTATGGACGCAGCTTTTTCGTCTGCGGTCTTCTTTGCCTCCTCATAGGAAATACCCACAGCGGATTTTATTTTCTCCTCTGTTCCCAGCTCCTCCGGGACATACTGAGACGCAGGTGTATAATCGCTCCATAATGCCTGGTCAGATGCGTTTTCTGTATCTCCAAGATATTTGACCTGTACACTGACCGGTTCGTCCGCTGAGGCTTTGACAAAATAACTGTACGGCCGTCCATTTTCATCCTCCGCAACACCGCTGAACCTGGGGTCTCCCGTGCCGTTCTCGGTCAGCAGAGGGGCCGTCTCCTTTTTTTCCAGGCTCTTAGGTGCCTCCGCATATGCAGCTTCGTATTCTTCCAGCATTTGCTGCAGATCTTCCTGTGTGAGTGCCTCCCCGGATTCCGACTCTGCGCTGTCCTGCGCCATAAGGGCCCTCACTTCATTGATCTTGTTTTGGTAGTATTCTTTTGTCATTCCGTAATAGTATTCCGGTTCATACATTTTCTTCTCAGGGAACAGGCCGTTTGTAATGGTATCCATGAACTCCTGTGTCAGCGGCACAGCCTTTACTTCCACAGTGGAAAATCCTGTGGTGTCCGGCAGTTCCACCGCAGCATCGGTATGGATGATGATCTTTCCGTCTTCCGCTGTTATGTCCTCACTGAAGGTTTCCGGCACACTCAGTTTTTCCCTGATATTCCGGGATGCTTCGCCGGAAGATGTATCTGTTTTCTCTTCTTCGTATTTCTCAATTGCCTTTTCGCCCTTTTGTTTTACGATCACAGAATCGGGTGTTTCCCGACAGCCGGTCAGCAGCAAAGCCCCGGCTGTTATACCAGTCAATATGCAGACTTTAGATTTCTTCATTGTCATTCCTCCTGCTTGTCTCTGCTTCCTAACTCCATATTAACCTGCTTCATGTAAAAAAACCGCGCCGATTTGTAACCAATTTGTAAATCTCTGGTAACTGTTCAGTCAGGTCTGCGCATTTACTGCGCTGACCGTGCAAAAGAGTAGTGGCGGCAGGTATTCGCCCCATCGCGAAGCGATTTTTAATGGGCGAATACCCGTAACGATTCAGCTGGCTGAATAGTTACAATCTCTGCTTATTTCCACAAAATGCTGACTTTTGTCCCTTCTCCCTGCCTGCTCTCTATCCTCATTTCCGCATGGTGCAGCTCTGCGATCCTTCTGCAGAGGGCAAGTCCCAGGCCGGAACCTCCTGACGCCCTGGCTCTTGATTTGTCCACCATATAAAAGGCATCCTCTACTTTTGTCAGCTCCTCCTCGGGAATGCCGATACCGCAGTCACTCACATAGATTCCCCGGCTGTCCGCTTCCAGATATATTTTCTGTCCCTCATCAGATGCCTTGCAGGCATTGTCCAGCAAATTCAGAAGAAGGCTGGTCATCAGATCTTCATCCATATCATGACACAGTGCATCATCTGCCAGGCGGATTTCCAATATCTGTCCCCTCTCCTGCAGGCGGAAGGATATGAGAGCTTCTGCCCGTTCCAGCAGCACTTTTACAGATGTATGCCTCATTTCCAGACTTTCGGGCTCCTCCTCATACAGACCTGTAAGTTCCAGCATTTTGGCGGAGAGCCTGGACAGACGTCTGGATTCACTTCCGATATACTGCAGGGCTTTTTCCTTCTGTTGTTCCGAAAGGCTCATTTTCAGGAGAATGTCAGAATATCCGATGATCGCCGTCATGGGCGTCTTCAGCTCATGCGCCAGGCTGCCGAGAAGCTGCCTCTGTTTCTCATTGGTATCGGATAATGTCTCCACATGCTCCTCAATTTTCTCTGCCATGCGGTTGAAATTCCCGCTGATCTCCCCCACCTCATCCATCTTTTTTATTGGTATACGGAACGCGTAATTTCCTCCCGCGATTTCATTTGCCGAATCTCTCAGACTGTACAGAGGATGCAGAATGACACGGATGACCAACACCATGCCCGCCGCAATAACAGCGGTGAAAAGAAATGCGGCTGCCAGTCCTTTCAGAAACATTTTCCAACTGTTTTCATGGATGCCTGTCACATCATTAAAATGCCAAATGTCGTAGGTATTTTCCCCACCGGGATCGTATGTGCTGCCCATGATCAAAAGATAGCGCCCGTCTATCTGTACTTCATAATAGGAGGGATAGCTGTCGCCGTTTTTCCCGAAATCATATGGCGTGGGGTTGTATATTTCCTCTCCGTCCCGGTAAACCGCATATTCCAGTCCCAGATAGTGCCTGATGCCATCCTGCATGATTTTCTCCTGTATCTCAGTGTCCGTCTCAGCAATACCAAAATTCCGCATACGGGTATCCAGTTCTTTCAGCTTGTTATGAAACGTATTACTCTCATACGCATAAATCTGCGCAAGCTGAGTCTTCAAAGAGACATGGAGCATAAATGCAGAGTAACACTGAGACATAACCAGCATGGCAGCCACACAGACCAGACAGATTTTTGTCCGAATCTTCACTCTGTCACCTCCAGCCGGTAACCGATTCTGGGAACTGTCCTGATGATATCCTGCCACCCCAGTTTTTTGCGGATTCTGGCCACATGGACATCCACGGTCCTGGTCTCCCCTTCAAAACGGATGCCCCACAGCTCATTCAGTATCTGATCCCTGGTAAGCGCAATGTTTTTATTTTTCACAAACAGCATCATACAGTCAAACTCCATAGGTTTTAAGACTACTTCCCCGCCGTCCCTTACCACTCTGCGCTCCCTGGGATAGATGATCACACCGCCCATATGGATCTCATCCTCCTTCTTGTGGCAGCGCTCCAGGATCTTTTCTATTCTCACCAGCAGTTCCAGGATTTCAAAGGGCTTTACTATGTAATCCTCGGCACCTTCTCTCAGGCCCTTCACTTTATTGTTTATCTCCCCCTTGGCAGTGAGAAAGATAACCGGTATTTTTCTCTGTCTGCAGAGGGGCAGAAGTTCAAACCCATCCCTTCCCGGCAACATGATATCCAGCAGTGCCAGATCGCAGTCTTCTGCATGGCAATCCTCCAGAAACACTCCGGCCTTCCCTCCATCCCGGAAGGATACCGTTTCATATCCCGCGGTTTCCAGGCTCAGGCAAATCAAATCGTTGATCGCCGCCTCGTCTTCTACAACTAATATTTTGGATCTCATGGCTATCCTCCGTGTCTTGTTATGTATATTTATAGTATACCACAAGGTTTGTATATAACAAAATCCGCTGTTTGGCAAATGGGCAGGGAAGGGGCATAGACAGCAGAATAAAAAACATATTGACGCTTTGAATCTTGACAGATATACTTGAATCTGGATAAGCAAATAATTATATAAGGAACATACATATGATATACGCAATCATGGTTTACACTGCAGCCAGCTATTTTACGGAGGTTGTCATCCATTATCTGAGCTGCAGAATACTCGGGCGCAGAGTCCCCTGGCCAAAGCTTCTGCTTGCTGCTCTCATCCTGGACCTGCTTGTTTCCCCCATGGTTTATCTTGGGGCTGCCGGACAGATCTTTACTTTTATACCGATCACAATATTGTCTTATTTCCTGGACATGACAGCGTTGCTGTTCAATCTGATCTCCATTTATCTGGTCATTGAGCGCAATATTGCGAAAACGGCCATTGCCGGGACCTTTGCATATTTTATTTACTACCAGACGTATCTGATCACTTTCTTTTTCATTCCGAAGCAGTACGCACTGGGTTCCCTGGAAAACCAGTGCATCTCCATCACACTGCTGATTATCTTCACCTATTTTATAGGAAAAATAATCACGAAAATAGATGCCTGTTCCTTCATTGAACGCTGCCTGAAAAAGAAACGGTACTGCGTTATGGCAGCGCTGATCGGATTCCTTCTGTCCGGTTCGCCGCATATTCTTCTTATATTTTCAATCCTTCATCTGGATTATAACAACACGCTGGCGGTTGTGGGACTTGGTCTGCTGTTTTTGTCCGCCGCATTTTTCCGCTATCTTACCAAAAACATCATTCATGATGAAAATGAAAAGGCACAGCAGAGCATCATTGCCCAGCAGACCGCCTATATTCAGAACTTAGAGGAAATCCAGAAAGATGTGCGCCTGTACCGCCACGATTTTAAAAATATGATGTCAGGCATGTATCTTGACATAAAAGAGGGAAAAACAGAGGCGCTGGAGCGGTATATGCACAACATGCTGGACGAATTTGATCAGAGCACTGGTGCCAAAATACAGTCTGCCAACCAGATGATGAATATTGAAATCATAGAATTAAAAAGCCTGCTCATGACAAAAATCTCCCAGATGCACGCTCTTAACATTCCCTGCCATGTGGAGGTTCTGTATCCTGTCAGAAACTGCCACATGAAACTCCAGGATCTTCTGCGCTGTGTGGGCATTCTGACTGACAATGCCATAGAAGCGGTAAAAGAAACCCGCGGGGACATTGACATCATACTCACCGCCCAGAATCACCAGGTGGTTTTCCTTATCAGCAACCCAATATCCGGGGAGATTGACATGAACCGTATTTCTCAAAAAGGATATTCCACAAAAGGAAAAGGCCGTGGACTGGGACTTTACAGTTATCAGGAGATCACACAGCAGTATCAGAATGTGAGCTGCGCCGCATTCTGCAAAAGCGGACGTTTTTACCAGGAGATCAGAATTGGAGGATATGATTCATGATTCAGATATTGTTATGCGATGATGACGATAGAATCCGTAAGGAGATAGCCAGACATATTGAGAACCAAATACTCATCATGCAGTATGACATGCAGATAGCACAAAGCTGCGACAGTCCGGTTGTCCTGCTGGAGGAACTGAGACAGATGCAGGACAAACGAAATATTTACTTTCTAGATGTGGATTTGAAGCATCCGGAATATGACGGTTTTCTTCTCGGAAAGAAGATTCGGGAGCTTGACCCCAATGGCACCATTATCTATATCACAAGCTTCGGTGATCTGGCTTACAAGACCTTTCAGTATCATGTGGAGGCCTTTGACTATATTGTAAAAGACATGACAGACGGGCTTTCCGCCTCCATTGCCCGCTGCCTGTCCTCCATCCAGAGCCGCCTTGTAAAAGAAAAAGCTGACCCGGTGGAATACTATACCTTTAAGACAGGCGATACCATCCGGCATGTTCCGCTTAAGGATATTTATTTCTTTGAAACTTCCTCCAAACCGCATTTTGTGATTCTGCATGGAAAGCATGAACGAATGGAGTTTTTGGGAAGTCTGAGCGATATTGAAAAAGAGCTGGATGACCGGTTTATGAAAATCCACCGCTCTTACCTGGTGGCAATCGATAAAATCGAGAAGGTAGACCTGCGGCACAATACTGTCACAGTGGGCGGAGAGATCTGCGCAGTATCAAGAAAAGAAAAGTCAAAATTACTGGGACGCATGAATTGATCGTGCGTTCTTTTTTTGCGGAATCAGCACAGTTCTGCCGTTTGGGAAGCAGCGGATACCATTTAGGAAGGAAAGGACAAATCCTCCCCCGGAAATGATATTCTCGGAACAGAAAACAAGGAGGAACCCATATGAGTAGAGAATATATCAGACTGGAACACATTTCAAAAAAGTATAAAACAGAACCTGTGCTGAAAAACATTGATGCCAGGCTGCATGAAGGCGAAATCCTGGGATTTCTCGGACCCAGCGGTGCCGGCAAAACCACCACCATAAAAATCATCACCGGACAGTTAAAACAGACCTCCGGCGAAGCCTATATCCTGGGGATTAATTCCAGGGACATCGATGAAACCATTTACGAACAGATTGGAATCGTCACAGACAACAGCGGAATCTATGAATATCTGACAGTCTATAAAAATCTGGAGTATTTCGCAAAAATACTGAGAGTAAAAAAGGATAGGATTGACGAAGTGCTCAGACAGGTTGGCCTGTACGAACAGAAAAACAAGCCTGCAGGCAAGCTTTCTAAAGGCCAGACCCAGCGTCTTGTTCTGGCAAGAGCCGTGCTGCACAGCCCCAGGGTACTGTTTCTGGATGAACCCACCTCAGGCCTGGACCCGTCCACAGCCATAGAGATACATAAAATGCTGCTGGAATTAAAAAGACAGGGCATGGCTATTTTCCTGACCACCCACAATATGGAGGAAGCCACAAAAATGTGTGACCATGTGGCACTGCTGAACGAAGGCGTTATCGTAGAATACGGCACGCCGAAAGACATCTGCCTCAAACATAATAAAATCAAAAAATACGCAGTGCGGCTGCATGACGGAACGGAACATCTGCTGGAACAGAACGAAGAGAACATAGGCCGGATCCATAATTGGATGACAGAGAACCAGGTGGAAACACTGCACTCCTGTGAGCCGACACTGGAAAGCGTATTCTTAAATGTCACAGGGAGGGAGTTATCATGAAAACTTTACATATGAACAAGATCATGGCCATTGCCCAGGTAAAGACAAAGGCATTTATGGGAAAAAACTGCATCATCATGCCGTTATTCGCACTGGGCTTCACATTACTGATGCGTATCCTCTATGGAAAGATGGCAAACGGAGGCTCCTCTGCCGACTCCATGAATGCCTATGCGCTGAGCATGGGACTGGTTATGAACATCGGTATGTGCGGCATATATTGTACCAGCCTGCTGCTGGCCGAGGAAAAGGAAAAGAAAACACTCCGGGTCCTGATGACCTCCTCTGTAAACGGAATGGAGTATTTCATCGGCTGCATCCTGCCCGTGTTCGCGGCAACCGTCATTCTGAACTATGTGCTGATGCCGGTCAGCGGTTATATTATCAGCGGTAAAAACCTGGTGCTGTATTCCGTGGTGACAATCTTATCTTCTCTGATCAGTTGTATCATCGGTATGCTGCTTGGTATTTTTGCCAAAAACCAGGTGAGTGCGGGTACAATCACCACACCGGTCCTGCTGGTACTCATGATGGTTCCCATGTTCTCCAATTTTATTGAAATTCTGTCCACCATTTCCAAATTCTTCTTTACCGGGATACTTATGGATATGATCATGGATATTGCCGCTGATAAAGGCAGTGTGCTGCAGGCGGGGAGCGTTGTGATCATGGTGGTGGAGGCTGTGCTGGCTGTTGGGTTATTTGTGGTGTGTTACAGAGGGAATGGGTTTGAGAGGGATTAAATATATGTAACGGGAAATGGCCTGACGGAAAATATCCCTCAGGCCGTTTCTTCAGACCATCCCTTGTGCAAATCCCCTTTTGTAGTTCTCTGCCATCCCCGCATAAATAATTTTCACTCTCCCATTTCATTCCTGACGCAAACAGTCGGAAGCTGTCTTACCCTGCCAGGGTCACTCCTACGTCACTGCCATTTATTTATATATTTTTCGATATAAATCCTGCATTTTTTCTTTCTTTTTTTGGTACTCTCTATATCTGGGCAGCCTGGGATTAAATTTTTCTATTTTTTCGGTACCTCTTATAGCATGAAAAGCCTCCTCCACAGAAGAATATATCCCCATTTCTGTCAGAGCTGTCATTAATGCCCCCAAGGCTGTAGATTCACTATCCACCAAATGATACAACATAATCCCATAAATATCAGCCTGCATCTGATTCAGAACTCTGCTGTTTGTCAGACCTCCGCTGATATATACTTTTTCTATAGGACCATATTTTTCAAGCTGCTGCATGTTATCTGCGATTTCCAGAAAAATCCCCTCGACCAGTGACTGCAGAATCTCAGCACGTGTATGCTTTAATGCGACTCCTTCAAATACTGCTTTAGAATCCGAATTCCAATCAGACGTGCTTTTTCCCTGGAAATATGGCAGGATAAGGATCTCTCCTACCTTTTCCATACTGCTCATTTCCAGCTCACGATTAATCCTGTTATAATCAATCTGACCATCCGACCAATCGTAAAAGGTATGACAAAACCAGTCAAAAGCAGAACAACAGGACAGCACATTGGCTTCTATAATATATTTGTCTTTAACAGCAGCACAGTTAATGATAATATTCTCTGACAATTTTTCCGGTATATTTTCTGATGTGGTGACTAAAAAGCCTCCCGTACCGGTAACGATAGAAATTGTCCCGGAATCAAATACTCCCTGTCCCACTGCGGCACACTGCTGGTCTCCGCCTGCACTGATCACCGGAATGCCTTCTGTAATCCCACTAAACTCTGAAAATGTTTCCGTCACCCACCCAACTATACTGCCGGGCTGAAGAAGCTCACACAACTGCTCCTTCTTTATCCCGAAGATTTCCAGTAGTTCCGGGTCCCATTCCCTTTTCCTGAGATTCATGAGACTGGTACGGCTTCCATATGTATAATCGGTTAAAAATCTCCCTGTCATTTTATACATGATAAATTCCGGGATATTCAAAAATTTGTATACCTTTTTATAAATGTCCGGACAGTTATCTTTTATCCACGTCATCCGGCTTCCGGAAAAAACAATGTTTAATCCGGCACCGGTTTTTTCTTTGATGATTTCATTATATTTTTCAAGTCGGCTGCAGATATGACTGTTTCTTGTGTCCTGCCACATAATTGTATTCATAAGCGGATTCCCATTTATGTCAATCGGAATCACAGAAGAACGCTGGGCAGTTATTGCGATCGCCTCCACTACTCTGTTTTTTTGATCCGCAATATCTTTTATTTTTCTGCAGATTTCCGCCGTATATTTTTCCCAGAGTCCAACCGGCTGCTCTACCCAGCCGCGTGGATTCCTTATCAGATTATATTTTCGTTGTGCTGATGCCAGGATATGTCCTGCTTTGTCATATAGGATTCCCCTTATACTGGAAGTACCAATGTCGATAATCAGTATGTTCATTTTTTTCTCCCCTTACAGACTCGGCGGCAGAATAATTCCGGGGCTTTATATGCCCCGGAATCACAGTTTTCTGCCTATTCAGTAAAATATGCTTTTGTTATATCCATCTGTGTCCACATGCGCATCACATCGTGCAGCTTTGAACTCATAATAGTATAAACACCACTGTTTTGTACCGGACACCACCACAGGTACTCATTAAAATATTTTTCTTCCAGTTCTGCTGTCATGGACATAATCTCAGAATCATCGGTGGACTGCATCAGTTTGGCCCCCAGTTCATATGCTTCCTGATAACCTTCCGCCGGAAGAACACCTGCGTGCATACTGTCATCTACATATCCATCTGCAAACCATGCACCAATAGTCGTTGCGTACGGAACCTCAGGCGATGTAACTGAGATATCCCAGCTTCCATCAGTGGCATTTTGCAGTGATTTAAATGTAGCCGGCTCATAAACATTGATATCAACATCCACATTGATTTCCTTTAACTGGTTTGCAAGTATTTCCGCAATCTTCTGATAATATCCACTGGCATTGTGTGTGATCAGAGTCAGAGTCACGCCGTCTTCCAGCCCAGCTTCTTTCATCAGTTCCTTTGCCTTATCCAGGTTTGTCTTATAAGGCCAGGAATCCTTATCGTAAACTGTCAAATCCTGATAACTGATTCCATGCATGCTGTAGCAGAGAGAACCCCACCCATTAAAAGTACCGTCAGAAATCTCTTCTCTGTTCATTGCATACATAATTGCCTGCCGAAGCGGAAGCGGCTGCAGTTTTTCAGAAGCCATGTCAAAATAAATACTGTATGTCTGTACACTCGGCACGTATAAAGTGCTGAACTGATCCCCGTATGTACCGCCCTCCACACTTGTATAATCCGTAAAATCCGGACTTGTGATCATGTCAACACCACCGGACTGCAGTTCCATCATTGCCACAGAAGGTTCTGCAAAGAATCTGCAGATCACCTGGTCAATAATTGGCTTCTCACCATAATAATCGTCGAATATCGAAAGTGTAACAGAATCCCCTGATACCCATTGATCAATCTTATATGGGCCGCAGCTCACAAATCCTTCTGTAAAGAAAACGCCTTCACTGCTGCTGCCCTCACATGCTTCCTTGCTGTATATGGGTCGTGTAGCGATTCTGTTCAGCAGCACGGTTCCGGATGAAAGAAGTTTAAAGTATACTGTGTAGTCATCCACTGCTTTCGTTTTCTCAAAATCTACAGAAGCATATTCTTTAGATGTCTGATATTTTTCCAGACAGAAAACCACATCATCAGCATTTAGCTCCGTTCCGTCATGCATCTTTATGCCCTCCCTTAAATGGAAGGTAATGCCGAGGTTGTCCTCATCCCATTCATAAGACTCTGTAATGGAACCATCGGTCACCAGCTCCGCGATACCATCATGATTCTCGTCCACCTGTTTTAACAGAGTAGTCCCGATCATGGAAAGAAGCTGATAAGCAGAATCAGTCATACCGCCGTTCATAAAATCAAGTGTCGTAATCGAATTTCCCATTCCGATAGTCAGCACATCTTTAGCCGTTGCTCCTCCCCCGGAATTCCCCTCTGCTTTGCCTTCTGACTGCTCCCCGGTTTCTTCTGAAGACGGGTCTGCTGGTTTCTTCTCCGTTCCTGAATTCCCACATCCAATCATTCCTGCTGCCAGACATACTGTCAGTGCTGCCGCCCAAAACCTTCTTCCCTTCATTTCATTTCCTCCTCTACATTATTTAGTTAATGAATTTTATTAATCTCACGAACAAAATGACAACTTACCTCGTGTTTATCTCCAATCGTTTCCACTTTAGGATTTTCTTTAAAACAAATCTCCTCTGCATATGGACATCTGGATGCAAACCGGCATCCCGGCTTTGGATTTATGGGTGATGTCAATTCCCCCTTCAGTTTGATCCGTTTGCGCTCATGGCGGACATCCGGTACCGGAACGGCTGCCAGCAGAGCTTTTGTATAAGGATGAAGGGGATTTTCAAAAAGTTCCTCGGATCCTGCCTTCTCCACCATCTGCCCCAGATACATGACCATGATATGTTTCGATATATATTTCACCACAGACAGATCATGGGTGATGAACACATAAGTCAACTGGGATGCCTCCTGGATATCCTGCATTAAATTCAAAATCTGTGCCTGAATCGATACGTCCAGGGCTGAGACAGGCTCATCACATACAATAAACTGGGGATTCAGAACCAAAGCCCTGGCTATTCCGATTCTCTGTCTCCGTCCGCCTTCCAGCTCATGGGGATATGTATTTACCAGACGCCTTGCCAGTCCCACCGTATCCATGATTTCGTATACCTTTTCCTCCATGGCCCTTTTACTATATCCTCCGGCGATTTTCATAGGTTCCTCGATAGTCTGGTAAATAGTCATCCTTGGATTTAAAGATGCATACGGGTCCTGAAAAATAAGCTGCATCTCTTTTCTCAGTTCACTCAGTTTCTGCCGGTTTACTTTTGTAACATCTTCCCCTTTATACAGGATTCTGCCGCCTGTGTTATCCAACAGATGGAGCAGTACGCGTCCAAGTGTAGACTTTCCGCATCCTGATTCTCCTACAACGCCCAGCGTCTCACCTTTTTCTATGGAAAAGCTCACATCATCCACAGCATGCAGCACACCTGACTTTACATCAAAATATTTTTTCAAATGCTGTACTTCCAGCAATGTACTCATGCTTTCACCTCCCCGTCTGCGTGATATAAATCATGGAAGCATCTGACCCAATGCCCATCTTCGATTTCCATAAGTTTCGGAGCCTGCTGTACACATTTCTCTGTACAGTGCCCGCACCGTTCTCCAAACCTACAGCCGTCTGCCAGGTTGGAGGGGTCAGGCATCAATCCCTCTATGGGTTTCAATCTTCTGCTCTTGCTTTTCAGGCTTGGCAGTGAATCTATAAGCCCTCTTGTATAAGGATGCGCCGTATGCTCGAAAATCTGCCATGCGGTACCCAGCTCCACGATTTCTCCGGCATACATAATAGCAACACGATTGCACATCTCAGCGACCACTCCCAAATCATGCGTGATCAGCAGAACTGAAGTATTCATCTTTTCCTTCAGTTCGTTCATCATATCCAGTACCTGAGCCTGAATCGTCACATCCAAGGCAGTTGTCGGCTCATCTGCGATCAGAAGTTTGGGAGAACAGGCAAGTGCCATGGCAATCACTACACGCTGTTTCATACCTCCTGAGAACTGATGAGGATATTCATTATAACGGTCATTGGATATGCCTACAGTTTCCAGCATTTTTTCCGCCCGCTTCTGTGCCTCCTGTTTATTCACATTCTGATGCAGCCTGATTACCTCCGCAACCTGCTCACCCACTTTGTGAACAGGGTTCAAAGCTGTCATGGGATCCTGAAAAATCATGGAAATCTGATGTCCCCGCACAGCCCGCATCTCACGTTCTGAAAACTGAAACAGATTTTCCCTCTCGTACTCAATGCTTCCGTTCATGACTCTGCCCGGAGGCGACTGTATCAGTCCCAGGATTCCAAGTGCCACAGTCGTTTTACCGGCACCGGTTTCCCCTACAAGGCCAATCGTTTCCCCATGCAGAATGTCCAGGCTGAAATGGTCTACAGCCTTACATGTCCCCATATCTCTCGTAATATAATAAATGGACAAATCCTTGATAGACACAATAGCATCTTTCTTATTTACCTTCTCTGTCATATGCTGCCTCCATCAATTCTTCATTCTGGGATCAAGTGCGTCCCTAAGCCCATCACCTATCAGGTTAATTGACAATACTGTTACTGCTATGAAACATCCCGGTACGGTGACCAGATACGGATAGGAAAGAATGTATTTTCTGCCTGTAGAAATCAGTGCCCCCCACTCCGGCATAGGCGGCTGGACTCCAAGTCCCAGAAAACTTAATGATGCTGTAAAAAGCAGCGCCTGTGCCAGGCTCATGGTTGTCTTGATAATCAGTGGTGAGAGGACATTTGGCAGAATATGTTTAAAAATTATTCGGCTGTCTCTGGCATCAATGGCCCTTGCAGCCTCCACATACTCCTGGTCCTTAACAGTAAGTATAGGCCCGCGCACCATTCTGGCAACAGATGGCATCGCCGGAACTGCAACAGCGATCATTGTGTTCACAAGTCCTGTGCCAAGCGTTGCAGAAATGACCATTGCCAGTAAAAGGCTTGGAATTGCACTGAACACATCCAGAATACGCATGATCACGTCATCCACTCTTCCCTGATAAAATCCTGCAATAGCTCCCAGAATTGTTCCGAATATCAGGGAAAGTGAGGTTGACCCAAATGCAACCAGCAGAGAAATCCTGCCGCCGTACAGAACTCTTGACAGCATGCTCCGTCCTAAATCGTCTGTACCGAGTATTCCACCCGTCCCCGGTGATAAAAAACGAGAACCAATATTCTGGGCATCATAACCTTCCGGACATATAAGCCCTGCCAGCAGACATACAGCCACGATCATTATGATAAATACCATTCCGAACACTGCTGTCTTAATCCTGAAAAACCGTCCCATGGCCTCTTGGAAGAGGCTTTTTTTCTTAACAGCATTCATATTAATTTCTTTTTTCATGCTAATTGCCTCCTTCCAGCTTTTTAACTTTTTTCTTTCTGGCCGAACCATTTTTAAAATTCTCTTTCACCCTCGGGTCAATGCCGGCGTAAGCCAGATCCACTAAAAGATTTACTATACATACCGCTACTGTAAGAAGTATTACTGCACCTCTTATCTGCGGATAATCCCTGGCACCAATCGCGTCATACATCAGCTTTCCAAGTCCCGGTATTGCAAACACTGTCTCACATACCATGGCACCGCCAAGGTTCGTTGCAAATATATTTCCCATATTTGTTACAATGGGAATCAAAGCGTTTCTCAATACATGATTCCATGTTATGACTCTTTCTCTCTGTCCTTTTGCCCTTGCTGTCCTTACGAAGTCCTGATCCAGGTAATCCAGCATCGAAGACCTTGTTATCCTCATCGTAGAGCAGGAACAGATAATTCCCAGTGTCGTTGCCGGCAGTACTATGTACTTTGGCCCATAAAAACCTGATACCGGAAACCACTGGAGCTTTACCGCAAATGCCAGTATCAGAAGCAGGCCCAACCAGAATTCCGGAATAGATACCCCCAGAACAGAGAAACACTGGGCCAGGTTGTCCTGCCATTTTCCTCTGTGAAGTGCTGCCCATATTCCCAGAAAACAGCCCACTACTGTCGCAATAATTGTCATGGACAGTGCAAGTATAAAAGTTTTGGGGAACCGTTCTACAATCTCTGCTGTAACAGACCGTCCTGAACGGTAAGAAATTCCGAAATCCCCCTTTGTCACAATGTTCCACATATACTTCCCGTACTGGATAAGAAGGGGTTTATCCAAATCATATTTTTCATGAAACTCATCTATCTGCTCTGTTGTGGCATTATCTCCCAGCACCATTCTTGCAGGATCTCCGGGAGATAAATACAAGAGCAGAAAGACCAGAAAAGAAACCCCGATCAAAACAGGAATGATCTGCAGAAACCTCTTCAACGTATACCTAGCCATATTCCACCTACCTTTTCTAACTTTCATCTTTCCTCGTCATTTATTCAGCCTTTTTTGTCATAAGGTTAATATACATCCAGTCGTTATCCGTCTCAACTGGAAACATTTTCCATGTATCCTTTCGCGGCGGTTCCGGTACCGGTTTTCTCACCTCATCTTTTTGATAAGCATATTTTCCGAGGAAATTTCTGTCCTGTTCAGGTGTCAGCGGCGGTCTTGTATTTGTGGGTTCCATATTTCTCACCCATCCCTGGTGATACTCATTCTTAGTTGTCCTCTGCCATGCACCGGATAGTATTTTCCACTCTCCATCTTCCCTGACGTGAGTTCCGGGTACCATTCCAAGGCTGATTATTGCCATAGGTTTTTCGCGGAACTTTGATAATCCTTCTACCCCCAGTGACCACCATACGGCCCTGGCTTTTGTACAATCGTCATCCACTTCAATAATGGGCGTTGTCAGCGGATGAATCAGAGAATTTCCTTCCAGACTGTCTACCACTGCCTTTGCTCTGAATTCCATCTCCCCCTTTACATCAAAACCGGGGTATTTCAGCGCTTTCAGCTCTCTTCTTTTTTCCCCAATATGCTGGTCATCATGGAATCCGGCTGCCTGTCCCCTCAAATTCTTGATTTCCCATACAGAGAGAAGTTTTTCTACACGCTGTTCCAGCCGATTGAAATCTGCCTCCCCGAGTCCATTGATATCTTCCATGCTAATCCCCATATCTGCTCCCTCACTTTCTACTTTGTCTTGTCTCTGCACAGCATCCAATCCGCTGTACCTTCATGGGCAATGTATGGCCTGGGGCAGGCGGGAATGGCCTCCCTGACTGTAAGAGGAGAATACGGGTTGTGATAGGTTGTTGGTTTTGCCAATGGATGCATGGGAATATTCGGCCTGTTTATCATACTGGTATCTTCTGTCCATCCTTTATCGTAGGAACATTTGATGTAGCGGAAATAATGAAAATGCCATATTTTCCATTCTTCTCCCTCCCTGATAAAATCAGCACCAATCATCCCCCACGCCCAAATTGCCTCCGGCTCGCTGTCCTCTTTGGCTATTGCGCCGCCGCCCGGACACCACCAGACAGCCTTGGCAGTATGTAAGTCCTCAGCCACCTCGATCATGGGAGTGGTGAGCTGCAGATCCAGCATCTCTCCCTTTCTTGGTGCCTTCCCGACAACCTCCTCCACAATCACTTTGACTGCCTCCTGTCCCTGAAAGACACCCTCATCTGCATATTCAAGGGATACATCCTCTTCTTCCAAAGCAAAATGCGAGAGAACTCTGTCCGCCTGTCTGAAATTAAATGCTGCAATAGCCCTCCCCATCTCATTCTGAATATCCTGGTATGCCTCCAGTTTCTGCAGATTTTTAAATACTTCTTTTTTTCTGGCTTCTGTAATCATAGATTCATCTCCTCACAACTTATCTGGCTAAGTGCAGACCGCCGTCAACCGGCAGAATCACACCGTTTATATAGCTTGATGCAGGGGAAAGGAGAAACATGATCGCGGCTGCTTCTTCCTCCGGCCGGCCCGGACGCCCCATCGGATTGATATCGATCAGATGCTGCATGAATTCCCCCTCTACAGCACTGTGGTTTCTTGGTGTATGAATCGGCCCTCCGGGACACACACAGTTGATTCTGGTCTTTCCATTTAGTTCTATCGCCTGATGTCTGGTATATCCTGCAATTGCCGATTTGGCAGATGCATACCATGGATCTCCGCCGCCGCCCTCCCAGATTCCCGCAAGAGCCGCAACATTTACAATAGCTGATCCGGGACCTGGTTCTGTTGCCTCAAAAGCGCGGCATAGTCTGTGAATCAGGCCAACTGCTATGGCAATGACTTTCTCAAATTCCCATTGGCTGTTCAGCATTTTAGGACCTGCCACATTAGCCAGATACAGCGGCCTGCAGAATTCCAGTGTTTCCTTCATAGCCCGTTCAACATCCTCATCCGAGGACAGATCAGCCTGAACCGGCTTAATATTTCTGCCTGCACTGCCGGCCCGCTCTATAGTTTCTCTGATACCTTCTGCATACATATCCCATGCTGCTACCTTCAGCCCTTCCTGTGCTGCCAGTATAGCTGTAGCTGCACCGATTCCGCTTGCAGCTCCTGTGACTATGATTCCGGTTCCCTCCTGTGCTGCCCATCCGTCAAAAATGATCTCCGGTTCTCTGTAGTTTTCTGCCATTTTTCTTATTCCTCCTTAAAACTAGATCTCTTAGAATTTTTATGATTTTACTATATCATGCATACAAACCGGCACACATTTTATACTCTTTTGGCACAAATGTGCGTTTTTACTCAAGACACTTTTTTCATATATATCTTTCCCAATATTTTTAAACATGCTATACTGTTTTCAGATTAATAGAAGAGGTGTTTGATATGACCGAGAAAGAACTTAAAAAATTAAGTCTTCTTGCGGAAGTAGCCTGTGACTATTACGAACGAGGATTAGACCAGTCGGAGATAGCTGACCGCTTGTACCTTTCCAGAACCCGTGTGTCACGCCTCCTGAAAGAAGCCATGGAAAAAGGAATTGTAAAAATAACCATTGATTACAGTTACGAAAAATATAACCGCCATTATGAACTGGAAGAGCGTTTTCTAAGCCGTTTTCCTTTGAAAAACGTACTGATACTGAACAATCGAAACAGGGACCTGCGGTTTTTGCAAAGAGATGTGGCAAACTTAGCTGCCACTTATGTGATGGACCATCTGAAAAAAAACATGGTTATCGGAACTGCCTGGGGCACCACTCTGGCGGATATGCTTAAATTTTTATATCCTGCGGATATGCCCATTGATATTGTTCAGTTAATGGGCGCAGTGCCGTGTAAGACACCAAACTGCACACCCCAGTCTATTGTCGCAGGGATGGCGGACCGTCTGCAGGGACATGCTGACTTTTTAAATATGCCTCTTTATATCGAAGATGATTATGTTCGTGAAAAAATATGCAAGGACAGCAATAATGCTGTAATTCTGAATAAGGGAATGTTTTCCGATATGATAATAACCAGCGTAATTGATGTGGAACGAGTGGGGGAGAAGGATATCTGGCTGGGTTATATGACGCCTGAGCTATATGAGGAATTGATTCGGAAAGGTGCCGTGGGGTCAATGTTTGCCCACTTTTATGACAAAGACGGAATTGAAATTGAATGTACTTGGAATCAGAAATGTGTGAGTATTCCTATTAAGTATATAAAAAGCGTGCCTGATGTGGTGGTGATCGCCTCTTCTCCCCTAAAGGCACAGGCGATCTTGTCTGCAATAAAAGGGAATCTGATCGATACACTGGTAACTGACGGAACAACGGCAACCGCTGTGTTAAATCTTCTGAAATAATATTATCATTAAATCTATATTTTCTCAAACCCTTTGAACTATCAACATAACAAAGAAGAGGATAACCATTTATCTAAACGGAAACCTCTTCTTTATAAACAATATTATCCTTTCAATCCACAGGTATTCACCTGACTATTTCATTATATAACACTTCGATAAAATTGTATATAAATACATATGTTTAATCATTCTACCGCATTGACTTTCCATGCCAATAATGATATATTGATTTTAAGGAACAAGCGTGTTATAGGGTGGGTTGACCTTCATTCTACATAGAATGGGGGTGGTGCTTATGAAGAACAATTTTAGTTTTAATGACCTAATACAGTTCGGATTATTTTTAATTGCACTACTGACATTCATTTATTTGATTAGTCATTAGATTTGCATAAAAAAACCACCCTTATACTTTGACCGGTGATAGGGTGGTTTTTCTACTTTACTAACAGGTCAACCCTCTTATGGGCGCTTGTTCTTTTTCTATTTTTACTATAACATTTTTATTTTCTAATTTCAAGACTATTTTTATGCGGGAAATATTTTACTTTTCCGAATTTTTAATTTTATACAATGCTATTTCATCTTTCTCTCTGTTAGCAGCCAAAATATACGCATCATTTCCTTTGTTATATTTATATATATTTGCCGCCCCGCATCCACTGTCTAATATTTGGCTGGTGTAAGTACCTGTCTTTGGACAGAATGAAAATGCGATGAGGCTGCGCTCCCCCTTTCTGTGCCCTATTACTACTGTCGGTCTGCCGCACAGCTCCCCTCCGAAAATAGCATGAGAAAACTCTGCGGGTTTTCCGTAAGTATATACCTTTTGAAAAACATTGTTACATTTTTTATAGATACTGACCGTATCACCGTGGAACGGAGATATCACAACCAACTCCTTTACTCCGTCACCATCCAAATCAATCAAAACACTGTCACTGCCGGGTACATCCAGTATTTTTTGTATCTCCCATTCCCCACGGCTATCTACAGGAGGAATGAAATGGAATATCCCCTCCTCTGCAGAGATGACCGCAGTTTCCCTCTCTTCTTCTGCAACGCGATAGTATCCATGGTTTTTTGTGAGTCCGCGGCAAATCACCTCCAAATGAAGCTGATTTCTCTCACTAAAGGCTGTCAAATCATCCGGCAAAACGGCTGCATACACTTTGCCTGGCGAAGACCAGTCATCTTTAAACGCATGAGCGGATTTCAGGGTACAGACAATAAGATAATGGACCCCGTTCCTCTCCAGAATATCAAACCTATGTACAAAAGGCAGTTTGACCACTATATTGACTGCCCAGCCGCCTTCTGCTCCCGGCGTTACGCAGACAATCTCCGCATCCTCTGAATCATTAGGGGAATAAAACCTGTGAGTTGCTAAAAACTGCCCGTTACTTCCGGGCACCTGCACCATACTCATAGTTCCCCCTGGCGCTGTCCATACGACATCCTCCCGGTTCCCCTCCAGATCAAATAAAAGGCAGGAGGCTTTCTTTTCCGCCGCTACCAGAATATGATTACTATTATTATAAAACAACGGCGCAACAGCATAGCACTTCTCCAGGTGCCCAATCACTTTTTTCTCAACCTTCATCTCATACCGCCTCCTGTTTTACCCCTCTTTGCTTATCGAGAATATCTGACATCAACCGCCTTGCCTCCAGAAGATCCTCCTCCCAGTTCTGATTTCCTGTATACCAGAACTCTGTCACAAATTTCCTGATTCCCAGCTCCCAAGCCGTCTCTATTGCTGTTTGAAAGTCCACATGTCCTTTTCCAAATTCCACTTCCCTGAAGATTCCGGGTTTAGTTTCCTTTAAATGCATAGCTACCAAATGTCCTTTCCCACAGCACAAATCCTTCATGACCGCCTCTCTTTTTCCGCTGACAGCATTTGTAATATTGCCGATATCAGGATACACTTCTAAATAGGCTGAAGACACTGCTGCCACATATTCCATAGCTTTTTGCACCGTGTTCATAAATTCCGTCTCCATAGTTTCAAAACCTATTATGATTCCCGCCTCTGCAGCCATCTCTACAGCTTTTTTCAAATTCCTGATAAAATTATTTCTGGATACCTCATCTGATTCTTCATAATAGACATCATAGCCCGCCAACTGGATAATGCGGATACCAAGATCATCTGCAAGCTGAATTGCCTTTTTCATGATTTCCATACTTTTTTGCCGTATCTTTTCTTCATGACTGCCCAGAGGATATTTTCTGTGCCCGCTCAGGCACATGGTTCTTATTGGGATTCCCACAATGCGCATAAGATTAAGCATTTCCATTCTCTCTGCCTGGCTCATATCAAGACGCGACAGTTTTTCATCTGTCTCGTCAATACTGACCTCCACAAAATCAAATCCGGCGGCTTTAGCTGCTTCAAGCTTTTCCTTCCAGCTTAATCTTTCCGGCATTGCCTTCTCATATAATCCTAACGTGTATTCTTTCTCCATACAATCCCCCCCTGACTACAGACACGAACGGAAAGGGATATTCTGAGGATGTTCAAAACAGTCTTCAAATCCTCTTCTGTGATGATATGCCATTTTTTCTTTGTCTGTGGGATATACATATTTCCCTCCCACTTCCCAGAAAAACGGATGAAACTGATAATCTAACCTCTCTTTTTTCATTCTATAGAGAACACGGATTTCATTGACATCAGCCATAAAATTACTCCATACATCATAATGGATCGGAACAACAACTTTACACCTTAACGCTTCGGCCATTCTGAGAATATCGCAGGAGGTCATCTTATCCGCTATCCCTACAGGATTTTCCCCGTAAGAACCGAATGCCACATCAATATCATAATCCTTACCATGTTTGGCAAAGTAAATCGAATAGTGTGAATCTCCGCTATGGTAAATATTTCCGCCCGGTGTTTTTATGAGATAATTCACAGCCTTTTCATCCATATCCACAGGACATATCCCCGTCAGCTCCTCCCTGTCAGGACCGGTAGAGTCTGTGGTGACCAGGCAGGTCCTGTCAAAAGAATCCAGACAGATGATTTCCAAATCTTTTATCTTTATTTTGTCACCAGGTTTTACCTGTATGCACCGTTCTTGTGGAACGCCCCACTTTACCCATGTCTCCACAGATTTTTTAGGCCCGATAAAAGGAATGGGAACTTCTTTTCCATTCTCATCTCTTGTTGTCATATTGCACTGCATTACATGGGCTGCAAACTCTGCACTCATATGGTCCTGATGATAATGGGTAGCTAATACGGCATCTACATGTTTTACTGCAAAAGGGTCTAAGACAAAAGGAACAGCTCTTAGATTGGGCTGCATATTCCTGGCACCGCTCATATTTGCCATCTGATGCCCTTCCTTCATTTTTCCGTCACCGTGTGTTCTCTTACCATTTCCGCACCATAAATCAATGGTAATATTGCAGTTTTCCGGTGTTTTCATCCAGATTCCTGTGCAGCCAAGCCACCACATAGCGATGGTTCCCGGCTTTACCTGCTCCTGCTCAATTTCCTCATTCAACCAGGTGCCCCATTCGGGAAAGGTATCCATGATCCATTTCTCTCTTGTCATTTCAGTTACTTTACTCATCTCACTACATCTCCTTACCTGTATTGCGTGGTATTTTATAGACCAACCCTTTACGAATTATATAGTTTATTTTACGTTCTTTTTCAGCCGCCATATAAACATCTTTATATTCGCACATTTGTGCCTTTTTGATCTGCAATAAACTAATCAGACCCCCATCACCAAACGGGACTGCAAAATTCCTGTATCAAAAAAGAGCAGAACAGCCAGTGCCCATGCACCACCAATCTACTCTTCTATATTCCGGCTTCATAACAACAAAGAAATGCGAACAGACTGCATAAATTGCGGTCTGACGAGCAGCTGCCTTGAGACTGCGAGAGGCTGAACTGCTACGCCAAATCCCTCAATTTTGAGAACTCTTCTTGTATCTTTATATACTTCTCCCACTCAATATTTTTCAATATATTCTGGCGTTCTACAAATTGTTCTGCAGCCGTCCTGACTGAAAAATATACATCAAATTTTGCCTTTGTTATGTAACGACGCTTCGACAAATATCTCTTCTCTTTATCTATACTATCCACAAACATACTGCAATCTCTTATTATTTCAGCATCATAACTACTGTTCTCAGAAATTGCATTCAGCAGAAACGTTTCCATAGCTCCAGTTTCCTCAAAAGGTATTATTAATATTAATAAAGAAACTCTGCATTGTTTACCATGTCCGTTTTTGTACATACAGTCAATCCATTTATTATTACAAATCCTTTCATTAACCTGTACTATCTTCTCATTTAAAATTTTTTCTACGCCTTCTATAACAACTGATTCTGTTTTAAATTCATCCCGGTCTGTAATTATAACAATTTTATTATATGCCTCTGCCTCCGCTGACAGATTATTATACTCCATAATAAAGTTCAGCCCCGGCAAAATCCCACTAGAACCGCCACATCCGCCAATACTTAACTGATTCTCTCCCTTGTACATGGTGCGTATAAACCGTATATATTTACCTTTTGCCTGCTCTTTCGTCTTTTTATCTTCCCATCCGTATACTTTTCTCATAAAATATTGCAGCAAAACAAAATCTGTGGAGCCTTCACATAAAATTATATTTTTCATCTTACCGTAACTCCAATCCCATATCATCCTGAACTTCTACTGCCTTTTCTGCAGTCAGCCTCCTGACAGATGTCTCTGTCTCTTCTTTATAAAGCGTATACACTGCCATATCTTCCCTGATTTCAGGAGCACATTTTAGGATTCTGTCAATAGCCTCCTTACTGTGGGACGTCAGAAACACCTGAACATTTAACTTTTTGCAACTCTTCAAAATCCATGTAAAAACTTTATCCATCGCTGATGTATGAATTGCAGTTTCAAATTCATCTAATAATAAGACACCATTTTGAGCCTTAATCACTGCACTTATCAATAAAACTGCCTTTTTCATACCGTCTCCATACATATTCAACGGCAATGCTTTTTTTAGGGACTTAGTCAATATTTTGTATACACCTCTGCCTACTCCTCTTTTTTCATCATAACTATAATTAATACTGACTATATCCTCATCAAATTCCCTTAATACCGTAAGCATTTCCTCATATAATTCCGGATTATCCAGCACCTGATCCAGGAATATATTTCCTTCAGCATGACGGATAGGTGAAATATATATGCAATTCCTGTGTTTTATAAAATCTTCAGCTGTTTTTTTTCTAAAAGGCAGATACCTTCTTTGCCCTTCATAAAGTGCATCACATCCTGCGCTTTTACCATTGATTTTTATCTCCATCTCTAATTTAGGAACTACCAAATAATTTTCTGTTAGAGTTTCTTCTTTATCATCTTTTACAAACGCAAAACCCTGTATTTTATTGTATTCTTCTTCTGTAAGTTCTTCTTCTGATTCTGTTGCAGTCAATAAAATACCTATTTTTTTATTTCCTGTCTCAATCGTATAATCTATCACTTTTTGAGGGGAATTAATGTCAAACAAATCATAAAATCCTTCATAAAATGAGATTCCCCATGGCATAGGACTCCTGGCTTCTTTTCTGATCAAAGAACGCCAGGTACGAAAATCATCCGGCTGTCCAAAGCTCTCCAACACCTCTAAAACACTGGTTTTTCCGCAGTTATTATCTCCAGTTAATATATTGATTTGTGCCAGGTTATCTAATTTCAAGGATCTTATACCTCTAAAAGACTTTATCTCTATACTAGAAATCAAATCCATTATCACTACCTCCTTTTTTCCGATTGCGCTTTTACTCAAAATTTCTCATCTCTTTACTGGAATAATATTTTATTCTATCTAATCAGTTTATCCTGTTCAGCAATTTATAAACCGATTGTATGGTACCAAATCAAATTTTAACACCTTGTCAAATTATTATACTTCATACGCTTTTAGTTCTCAATCATTTCTTTATAATTCAGCTTCATAACCCGGATTCTATATAAAAAACAAGCAGGAACGCGGCTTAACGGCCGCAGTTCCTGCTATATCTTTTTTTCATATTTATCTTTTCGTATGACTATTTAGCCTCAAACAAATAATTTGCCAACATGTGCCCTTTTTCCACCAGTTTTCCCCCCGCCATGGCTTCCTCTTCATTATATTTCCAGTCATGAGACTCTTGTCTCCGGCTGTCATACAGAAGATAAGGAACCGGGTTCGATGTATGTGTCTTCACACAGATTGGTGTCGGATGGTCCGGCAGAATCAGCATGCGGTAATCCTCGCCGGAAGCGTCCAGCGCTTCTTTTACCGGGGCGATCACTCTTGCATCCAGGTATTCGATTGCTTTTATTTTCTTTTCCACACTGCCCTGATGGCCCATCTCATCTGGAGCCTCCACATGGATATATGCAAAATCATATCCCTCTTTCAGCAGTGCATCCACGGCCGCCTGAGCTTTTCCTTCATAGTTGGTATGCAGGCCGCCGTTGGCGCCTTCCACGGTTATGTTGTACATATCCGTGCCCACAGCGATTCCCTTCAGCAGGTCAACCGCAGAGATCATGGCACCCTTTTTGTGGAATTTCTCCTCAAAGGGAGACAAAGCAGGTTTTGTTCCTGCCCCCCAGAACCACAGGCTGTTTGCCGGATTCAGGCCTTTTTTCCTCCGCTCTTCATTGAGCGGGTGACGGGCCAGGATCTCATAGCTCTTTTTCTGCATATCCAGAAGCTGCTGCTCTTTGGGCAGGTACTCTTTGATCTCTTTTCCGCGGATATCATGGGGCGGTGTCAGAGGCACCACATCGCCTTTTGCCCAGATCAGGCAGTGGCGGTAGCTGGTTCCGACATAGAACTGGAAGATCTCATTCTGCAGTTCTTTTTTTACCGCTTCCAGTAAAACCGCGGCATCCTCTGTGCTGATCTCATCGGAGCTGTGGTCTAATATCCTCTTGTCCTCGTAGTTCTCCTCTTCCTCGGAGAGCGTGACAATGTTGGCACGGATGGCAACATCCCCGTCCTTCATATCCACACCGATATTCAGCGCCTCCAGAGGAGAACGTCCTGAATAATATACTTTCGGGTCATAGCCCAGAACGGACAGGTTGGCTGTATCACTTCCGGGATTCATGCCCTCCGGTACGGTTTTCACCATACCAATTTCCGACATGGATGCCAGTTCATCCATTGCCGGAGTATTGGCATAGGCCAGAGGTGTCCTGCCGCCCAGTTCCTCCAGCGGCTCATCTGCCATACCGTCACCTAATATCAAAACGTATTTCATTTTTAACACCTCTATGCGCGCATACGGATTCTTGTGATGATATCCGGAAGCCCGGCAGCCTTTTCTTCAAATTCCGCCTCGCTCATGGGAGCCGTGACAAAACCGAACTCGCCTGCAACATCAGGCACGCCTACTGTCTTTACTTTTCCGAATACTTCTTCCACACTGCCGATATCGCCTGTCATGCTGCCCTTGATGCGGACAAAGAAGGGATGCTCCACATCCTTGATGTCCACCAGTTCCAGACGTTTGCTGCTCCAGCTCATCATGATATTTCTGTGCAGATGCTTTGCACAGTCAACCACATCGCCCACCACCGCACTTGCAGTGGGGAGCTTGCCTGCGCCGCTGCCGTAGAACATGGCGTCACCAAGCACATTGCCGTGTATGAAGATGGCATTGAATACACCGTTTACGCTGTAGAGCGGACTGTCCTGGCCTACCAGTACAGGGCTTACCATGGCATAGAATCTGCCGTCTTCCCTCTTGCTGGTTGCCAGAAGCTTGATGCTCATGCCAAGACCTTTGGCATATTTCACATCCTCCACAGTGATCCTGGTGATTCCCTCTGTATAGATGTCCTCGTAATCCACATGGCATCCAAATGCCAGTGAGGAGAGAATCGCAATCTTCCTGCAGGCGTCATAGCCTTCCACATCCGCTTCCGGATTGCGCTCTGCATAGCCCTTCTCCTGCGCTTCTTTCAGCACATCCTCAAAGTCAGCATTCTCCTCCGCCATTTTGGTGAGGATATAGTTGGTGGTTCCATTTAAAATACCGGAAATCTCGTCAATCTCGTCCGCTGTCAGAGAAGAGTTCAGTGGACGGATAATGGGGATCCCGCCGCCGCAGCTTGCCTCAAACAAATAGTTGATGTCTTTTTCTCTGGCGATTTCCAGAAGCTCCAGTCCATGTCTTGCAACCAGCTCCTTGTTGGAGGTGCAGACACATTTTCCTGCTTCCAGCGCACGCTTTGTAAAGGTATAAGCAGGCTCCACGCCTCCCATAACCTCAACGATGATCTGTACTTCCGGATCATTGATAATGGTCTCATAATCATGCACGAGAACATTTTCCACCGGATCTCCCGGGAATTCTCTTAAGTCCAACACATATTTGATGTTGATCTCCTCGCCGGCTTTTTTGTTGATGCTCTCATGATTGGTGTTGATAACTTCCACAACGCCTGAACCTACGGTTCCGTATCCTAAAACTGCTATCTGTATCATGCTTCTACTCCCTGCCTAAGATTTTCAGATAATGTACGCCCTCAATATGCTCTATTTCATCCACCATGGTCTCCGCATCCCCCTGTGTGGGCAGGATTTCCACGCTGATGGTCAGACTGGCGATCCCGTTGATCGGAATACTCTGGTGGACGGTCAGAATGTTGCCGTGATACTGGGCAATGGTCTTCAGGACCGCAGAGAGCAGCCCGGGTTCGTCATCCATCTGAAGTATGAATGTAATGTTCTGTCCTTTGGTTTTCTCTTTAAAAGGAAAGATATCATCCTTATATTTATAAAAGGAACTTCTGCTGATACCCACAGCTTCCACTGCTTCCTGTACCGTAACAGACCTCTTGGATTCCAGTAGTTTCTTAGCTTCCACTACTTTCAAGAGGACTTCCGGCACTGCTTTTTCTGTTACTACAAAATACCTTTTATTGTCCGACATGTCCTTCCCCTTTGTTTGTTCTTGAAATACATTTGTATGTCTCCAAAAGATATTAGCACATTCAGGCAATTTTATCAACTGTTTTTCTTATTTCCCAAGGCAATCCACTTCAAATAAGCATTGATAAAGTTATCAATGGCACCATTCATAACCGCATCCACATTGCCGGATTCCTCGTTTGTACGGTGGTCTTTTACCATGGTGTACGGCTGCATGACATAGGAACGGATCTGGCTGCCCCAGCCGATATCAGACAGTTCACCCTGGATGCCGGAGAGCTTCTGTTCCTGCTCCTGCTGCTTCAGGAGATACAGCTTTGCTTTCAGCATCTGCATAGCCTTGTCTTTATTCTGGAACTGTGACCGCTCATTCTGGCACTGCACCACGATTCCTGTGGGAAGGTGGGTGATTCGTATGGCGGAAGAGGTCTTATTGATATGCTGTCCGCCTGCACCGCTGGAGCGGTAGGTGTCTATCCTCAGATCATCATCCTTGATCTCAACGTCCACATCCTCCTCAATATCCGGCATCACATCGCAGGACACAAAGGAAGTCTGCCGTTTTCCCGCCGCATTGAAGGGTGAGATACGGACAAGGCGGTGTACGCCCTTCTCGGACTTCAAATAACCGTAAGCATTTTCGCCGTTGACCTGGAAGGTTACGGACTTGATCCCGGCCTCGTCGCCGTCCAGATAGTCCAGCACTTCTGTACTGAAACCGTGACGGTCAGCCCACTTCATATACATACGGTACAGCATGCTGGCCCAGTCACAGGACTCGGTTCCGCCTGCACCTGCGTGAAGGGTGACAATAGCATTGTCCTTGTCATATTCTCCGGACAGCAGTGTTTTCACACGGATATTTTCAAAATCTGTGATAAATTCATCCAGCATTTCCTGGATATCAGGGATGACAGAGGCATCGTTCTCCTCGTATCCCATCTCTATCATCAGCTCGATCTCTTCCTTCTGGTTCTGGAGCTTGTTATAAATCTCTATATCTTCTTTGAGGGTACTCAGCTCCTTCATCATCTTCTGGGACCGCTCCGGGTTATCCCAGAAATCCGGTGCCTCCATTTCCCTCTCTAATTCTTCAACCCGCTTTTCCTTATTAGCCAGGTTAAAGTGAATCCCTCACTTCCACTAATGGTCCTGTGTAGTTGTTCAAAGTATATTTGAACTGGTCTAATTCTACCATTTAGCTTCACCTCTTTCTGTGAATATTTTTTTATATTTTATTCTTCGTCGATCTCCACAGTCACCATGTAAATGGATACCTGCTGTTCGACCTTGCGCACAGTGCCTGCAAGCTTTGTGAGCGGCCGTTTCAGATTGCTGGACATGGCTATGGCGTCCTTGATGGTATAATAATACATCATACCTGACATGGTGCTGGCCCTGTCTTCCTTCAGCTCTACGCGGTCGCCGGGTTTTACCAGACCCTCGCGCTCCATGGTGAAATCCACCATCTGTCCCATTTTCTCACCTTCCTGCTCACATAGGATGTATTTCATACATACCCGTGTGCTGACATATACCGGGGCCGTTGCAGCCCGGATAATTTCCGGATGTAACAGCCCCGTATCTTACTGTGGTCTTTTGTGCGTACTGTTTAAACCGGCTTTCTGCCGCAGCACTGTTTGTATTTCTTACCGCTTCCGCAGGGGCAGGGATCATTTGGATATACCTTTTTCTCTGCGCGCTGCACCGGTTTCTTAGGACCTGATTCGTCCTTGTTGGTACCTGTCACCTGGGCAACCTGCTCTCTCTCCACTTTCTGCTCGATCCTTACGTGGTACAGCAGACGCAGGGTGGTCTCCTGAATAGCGGAAATCATGGTGTCAAACATTTCATAAGCCTGCATCTTGTACTCTACCTTTGGATCGCGCTGGCCGTATGCCTGCAGGCCGATACCCTGGCGGAGCTGGTCCATATCATCAATGTGGTCCATCCATTTCTGGTCGATCACCTTCAGAAGGATGACACGCTCCAGTTCACGAAGCTGCTCCGGTTCCGGGAACTCTGCCTCTTTCTCCTCGTAGAGCTTGACTGCCTCTTCTTTGAGATTCTGTTTTAACTGGTTCTTCTTCAGACCTTTTACTTTCTCTTTTGTGATCGGCTCCAGCGGAATTGTGGGAAGAAGAACGCTGTCCAGTTCTCCCAGATCCCATTCTTCAGAATCCAGGTCATCGGAGATACACATGTCAACCGCGTGTTCCACGGTATCGGTGATCATCTTGTAGATGGATTCCCTCATGTTTTCTCCGTCCAGAACCCGGCGTCTCTCTTTGTAAATAATCTCACGCTGCTCGTTGTTAACCTGGTCATATTCCAGCAGGTTCTTACGGATTCCGTAGTTGTTGCCCTCGATCTTCTTCTGTGCTTTCTCGATGGCACTGGAGAGCATTTTGTGCTCAATCTGTTCATTTTCCGCAACGCCCAGGGATTTGAACACGGACATCAGCTTCTCGGAACCGAACAGACGCATCAAATCATCTTCCAGGGAAATGTAAAAGCGGGATTCACCCGGGTCTCCCTGACGTCCGGAACGGCCTCGTAACTGGTTGTCAATTCGTCTTGACTCATGGCGCTCTGTACCGATGATCTTCAGACCGCCTGCCTCTCTGGACACATCGTCCAGCTTGATATCCGTACCACGGCCGGCCATATTGGTGGCAATGGTAACCGTACCCGCCTCACCGGCATGGGCTACGATCTCAGCCTCCATCTCATGGAACTTGGCGTTCAATACCTGGTGCTGGATGCCTTCGCGTTTCAGCATGCGGCTTAAAAGCTCGGAGGTCTCAATGGTGATAGTACCAACAAGCACCGGCTGCTTCTTTGCATGTGCTTCCTTGATGGCCTCCACAACTGCATTGAATTTTTCTTTCTTTGTCATATAAACAGCATCGTCGCTGTCAATACGCGCCACCGGTTTGTTGGTGGGAATCTCAATAACGTCCATGCCGTAAATGTCACGGAACTCTTTCTCCTCCGTGAGCGCAGTACCTGTCATACCTGACTTTTTATTGTATTTATTAAAGAAGTTCTGGAAAGTGATAGTTGCCAGTGTCTTGCTCTCTCTTCTCACCTTCACATGCTCTTTTGCCTCGATCGCCTGATGAAGACCATCTGAGTAACGGCGTCCCGGCATGATACGTCCTGTGAACTCATCCACGATCAGGACTTCGTCGTCTTTGACCACATAATCCTGGTCACGGAACATGAGGTTGTGGGCGCGCAGCGCAAGTATGATATTATGCTGGATCTCCAGATTCTCCGGATCTGCCAGGTTTTCAATGCTGAAGAATTTCTCTACTTTATGGACACCCTGCTCAGTCAGGTTGACAATCTTGTCCTTCTCATTGACAATGAAATCTCCGGTCTCGATGATCTCCTCACCCATGATGGCTGTCATCTTTGTCATTTCCCCGCTGGCTTCACCGCGCTCCAACTGTTTTGCCAGTATATCGCAGACTTCGTAGAGACGGGTAGACTTTCCGCTCTGTCCGGAAATAATAAGAGGTGTTCTGGCCTCATCAATCAGCACGGAGTCAACCTCATCGATGATAGCATAGTGCAGATCTCTCTGTACAAGCTGCTCTTTGTAGATCACCATATTGTCACGAAGGTAGTCAAATCCCAGCTCGTTGTTGGTCACATACGTGATATCACATGCATACTGGGTACGTCTCTCGTCATTTTTCATGGAGTTCAGAACCACACCTACGGTCAGTCCCAGGAACTCATGCACCTTGCCCATCCACTCCGCATCACGGTGTGCCAGGTAATCGTTGACGGTTACAATGTGTACGCCTTTGCCTTCCAGCGCATTTAAATATGCGGGAAGTGTGGAGACAAGGGTCTTACCTTCACCGGTCTTCATCTCGGCTATACGGCCCTGATGAAGAATGATACCGCCGATGAGCTGCACTCTGTAGTGCTCCATGTTCAGCACACGTTTTGCAGCTTCTCTCACCGTGGCAAATGCTTCCGGCAGCAGGTCATCCAGTGTCTCTCCCTCTTCCAGACGTTTTTTATATTCTCTGGTCTTACCGCGCAGCTCGTCGTCACTTAACGCCTGCATGGTGGGGCGCAGAGCTTCGATTTTGTCCACAGTGGAAGTAATACGCTTTAATTCCCTCTCGCTGTGGGTTCCAAACATTTTTTGAACTAAACTCATGTTTTATGCTCCTAATTTTCCAATTTTCAGACTGCAGCAGGACTTCCCCAAAATAGGAAACCCTATTTTCGTGGATATTATTCCACATTACTTTACATTGTAACACTTTCTTTCTTTGAAAACAACAAAAAAAAGCGGGTGCTCAATGGGACTGCTCCATGTCCCGGCCCAAATGCTTTTCTTTCAGGACTGCCGTTATCCGCTCCTCCAGATAAATCAGACTGCCATTGTCAATCAAATAATGGAACGGTATGACCTTTCCGCCTTTCGCAATATACTGTTCCAGCAGCCCGTCTGTTATCCGCTGTTCCAGCAATATGGAATCAGGATTAATGACAATGGCATCATATTGTCCCAGCAGCATGCCGTCTGCCTCCACGGACAAGGTGTTCTCAAAGTGGGTGCTGACAGATTTCAGTTTTGGCAGGAAATAAGCAAGCTGATCTGTAATAATCTGTGCAAACTTATTGGTTCTGCAGAAAATACCAACGGATGAAGAAGGATCCAGTCTGGAAATATTCACGATGGTATCTCTGCTGGGTGCTACGGCGACCTTCACCAGAATATTTTTCTGTTCTCCAATGTGCTCCGCCACCTGTTCATAATGTGTGGTTGTCGTTAGAATCAAATCATAACTGGACAGCAGTGCCTGCGGGTTATCATCCAGCAGAATTGTCTCCACTAAAAAAGCCGATATGCTGATATCCGGTATGTAAAGAAGCTGCTTTTTGAAGATTTCCAGTGACTCCGCATTACAGTCAATCACTGCCACCCGCAGTCCTCCGTTTCCTCCCTCCCTCTTTGCAAGGCTTATATTCATCAGATTGAGGATTTCCGAAATTGAAAAATTCCAGTCTTCCAGTGTATCAAGAAGGTCATCCAGCAGCTCAATTGCGGCCATCCTTTTCTCATTCCCAGTCATTATTGTATTATTATGGATATACGAGCCGCTTCCCTGTATTACTTCGATCACTCCGTTATCAGCCAGTTCCTTATATGCTTTTTTAACTGTTCCCCTGGAAATCCCCAGTCGTTCGGCCAATTCCCTTTCTGTAGGCAGTTTATCCTCAGGATTTAATCTTCCCTGTTTAATATCTTCCAGAATCTCATCCACTAATTGTTTATAAATTGGTTTGTTTTTATCTTTATCGATCATCTAAGGTCTCCTTATTCATTTTCCATCTATCATTTCCAAAACATGGTCATTTATTTAGTATTATACCAATAATGTACCATATTAAGCAACAGCACATTCTGTTTTGACTGTTATATGTTACAATTAAACAATTTTTTTCCCACACTATTGGTACATATTTTATAAATATTTGGTTGATTTTTATCCTCATTGGTATTATCATTTTAGTATACCAATTAATAAATGGTACACCAAAGAATCATATTTCATCGTAAAAAGGAGGAGAAAATTATGTGGTATGGAGGAGACTATAATCCAGAACAATGGGAACCCGAAACGATAGAGGAAGATATCCGTTTCATGAAAGAAATGCATGTAAACTGCGTTACATTGGGTGTCTTTGCATGGCCGAAGCTGGAACCGGAAGACGGTGTATTTCAATTTGAATGGATGGATCGAATTCTTGACAGATTATACCAGGAACATATTGATGTTATTCTTGCAACCCCCACAACAGCAATGCCTTACTGGCTGGAACAAAAATATCCTGATATTATGCATGTGGATATTGAAGGACGCAGAGTCCAGGGTGGGTCCCGTGAAAAGATCTGTCCCAACAGCAGCGTATACAGAAAATATTCTGCCAGGATCGCCGGTGAATTAGCAAAACGTTATGGGCATCACCCTGCCGTAAAACTGTGGCACATCAATAACGAATACCATTTTTACTGCTACTGTCCGGCCTGCGCAGAGGAATTCCGCAACTGGCTTAAAAGGAAATATGAGGACATTGATGCTGTCAACACTGCATGGAATACTGCATTTTGGGGACATACATATACTGATTTTTCCCAAATACTTCCCCCCAGCTATCTCACAGATATTAAAAAGAACCAGCTGGCAGGGCGGGATGTGGCCTGTTTCCAGGGACAGTACATTGATTACATGCGTTTTATGAGCAGCAGTGTCCGTTCCTGTATTGAAAATGAGAAAAAAGAGATACGGAAGTACTCCAGCCTCCCCGTCACCAACAATTTTTCTGATTTGGTAAAGACTTATGATTACTGGGAAGTTTCCAAAGCGATTGATGTAATTTCCTGGGATAACTATCCCACGATCCATACTCCCATGTATAAACCAGCCTTTATCCACGACCTGATGCGCTCCATGAAATCACAGCCCTTTTATATGATGGAACAAAATCCGGGCAATATCTCCTGGGAAGATTACGGCCCTGTGAAGCGTCCCGGAGAAGTTGCCGATATCTGCTGGCAGAGTACGGCCCACGGCGCTGACAGCAACCTATTCTTCCAGTGGAGACAATCAAGAGGCGGTGTAGAAAAGTTTCACGGCGCCATGGTTCCCCACAGCGGAAGACTGGACACCAGAATGGGAGCCGAACTGATTCTTCTTGGTGAACAATTTGAACGGTTGAAAGATACTGTGGAGGGCGCTATGCCGGATGCCAGAGCTGCAATCCTGTTTGACTGGGAAAACTGGTGGGCCATCGAGGGGTCAGCGATCCATAACTGCCATCTGAAATATTATGACCAGGTTTTGAAATATTACCGCGCGTTTTACGAAATGGGTATATCCGTAGATATCGTCTGTGAATCTACCTGCATGGACAAGAAATATGATCTGATCGCCGCACCGTGTTTTTATATGTGTTCCCCTGCATTTTCAGAAAAAGTAAAAGACTATGTAAACACAGGCGGTACCTTTATCACCACTTTCCTGAGCGGTATTACAGACAGAACGGACAATGTAATACTGGGCGGCTACCCGGGTGCTTTCCGCGATATTCTTGGTCTTTGGGTTGAAGAGATAGACGGTATGTACCCTGATATGAAAAACAGTATCGTTTTAAATGATGGTTCCAGATACGAATGCGGAGAAATCTGTGACCTCATCCGCCTGGAAACGGCAAGCGTTATTGGTCTTTACGGAGATGATTTTTACCGTGACACACCATGTGTGACCGTCAACGCTTATGGTGACGGACATGCCTATTACATTGGTACAAGTCCGGAGCATGCATTTATCCGGAAACTGCTGACAGACATCTGCTGCAGTCTGAACATTCCAATATACAGCCTGCCTGAAAATGTGGAAATAGCCTTCCGCGCCAAAGAAGGAAAAAAGTATACATTCCTCATGAATCACAATAATGAAGCCGTAAATGTAAATCTGGATAGATTCTATTATGACATCATAAGCGAATGCAGAAAGTCAGGCCTGGTTTCCATGTCTCCCCGCCAGTGCATGATCCTAGAAGAGGTTATGGAGGCAGAATAACTTAAAACGGATATTTGTTGTAGAGATAGGAGGTTTTTACAATGAAAAGAAAAATAATCGCAGTCATACTCACCGGTCTTATGGTTTTTTCAGCATCATCCTGCGGCAAAAAACCGGCTCCGTCATCCGCCCCGGAAGAAAACACTTCAAATAGTGATACCCCGGAAGACACGTCTTCCGATATTTCTGCTGACAATACATTGACAGTCTGGACATGGGACCCCAACTTTAACATTTACGCCATCAACAAAGCCGCCGAATTATACGCAGCAGACGGACACGAGGGTTTTCATGTGGATATTACAGAAATTGAGTCCCAGGATATTGAGACAAAACTTACCACTATTGCTAACGCAGGGGAGCTGGACGCTCTGCCGGACATATTCCTGATTCAGGATGCCTCTTTTCAGAAATTCGCACAGAATTATCCCGAAATTTTTACCGATTTAACAGACTCAGGTATTGATTTCTCCCAGTTTTCCGCAGCCAAGACCTCTTACTCCATAGTAAACGGAAAAAATATGGGAATCCCTTTTGACAGCGGAACTGCTGTTAACTGCGTACGCACGGATTATCTGGAACAGGCCGGATTCACAGTGGAAGATTTTACAGATATTACATGGTCTGATTATATGGAAAAAGCTAAAATAGTAAAAGAGAAGACAGGACAGCCTATGCTTACGGCAAAATCCGCAACTCCTGATATCATTATGATGATGCTGCAGTCCTGCGGAGCCTCGCTCTTCCTGGAAGACGGAAGCCCGAATCTGGATCAGAATGATGTCCTAAAAGAATGTATGTCAATCTATGTACAGATGGTAAAGGACAAAACCTTGGAAGAAATGCCCGGCTGGGACCAGTATATTGCCTCCATCAACAACGGCACTGTTGCAAGCGCCATGAATGGCTGCTGGATCATAGCTTCCGTTGAAGCCAAAGAAGACCAGTCAGGAAAATGGGCTGTAACCAACCTTCCGCGCCTTGACAGCGCACCAAACGCAACTAATTATTCCAGCAACGGCGGTTCAACATGGGCGATCACCTCCCAATGTCAAAACAAAAAACTGGCTCAGGATTTCTTTAAATCTACTTTTGCAGGAAGTCAGGAACTTTACGATGACATCCTGTCCAAAGGCGCTCTGTCTACATGGCTGCCTGCCGGGAATTCATCAATTTATGAACAGCCTGTTGACTTTTTTGGCAATGATGCTATTTACAAAAAAATTGTTGAATATTCCTCTGAGATCCCATCCAGTGTAACCAGCCCCTTCTACTACGATGCCAGGGATGCCATGTGCACTGCTCTTTCAAATGTCATACAGGAGAACGCTTCATTGGATGATGAACTTAAGACCGCTCAGGAGACGGCTGAATTTAATATTTCAAAATAATCTTACCAATGTTTCCGTCAAAAAAGGCTTCGGATTTCTCCGAAGCCTTTTTATTACTTACTGATCATTCACTAAAATCCGGCTCGATCAGTCCGTAAGTATTTCCTTTTCTCTTATAGACAACATTCACTTCTTCCGTCTCAGCATTCAAAAATACGAAGAAGTTGTGTCCCAGAAGTTCCATCTGTACACATGCGTCTTCCGGATACATGGGTTTGAATCCAAATTTCTTGGTACGGATAATCTTGATCTCATTGGTATTCTCATCCTCAAAGTCCTTTTCCATAAATGCCTGCTGGAAGGTTCCTGCGTTTTGTTTTTTATCAATGATTTTTTTCCTATATTTTCGTAACTGTCTTTCGATGATTTCTTCTACCAGGTCGATGGAGACATACATATCGTTGCTCACCTGTTCAGAGCGGATGATATTACCTTTTACTGGAATAGTCACCTCAATTTTCTGACGTTCTTTTTCTACGCTCAGTGTTACATGAATCTCGGTGTCATCTGTGAAGAATTTTTCCAGCTTTCCAAGCTTGTCCTCTACCGCACTTCTTAATCCGTCCGTAATATCGATGTTTCTTCCGCTTATAATAAACTTCATGATGTCCAACCCCTTTAACGTGTATTTTACAGGACCTTTACTCCTGTAATGTATTCTTATTATATCAATATTCCCGCGTTTGTTCAACAGTTTTTAGAAAATTTTAACCTTTATAAGTTTTTTGTATAGAGTATTGTTTCCTTACTTTTCCATATACTATATGTAGTGGCAGATACCCGGTTTCCCGGTGTATCTGCCGCATACAAAGATTACGGAGTGTTTGTGGTCGTATTGTTGGTATTATTTCCGGTATTGTTGTCTGTGGCATTGCCAGCGTTATTTTCCACTGCATCGCCTACATCCTCTGCTCCGTTTCTCACATCATCGCCCAGGTCTTCCACACCGTCTTTGATGTCTTCTCCCAGGTCGCCTACCATGCCGTCGCCTGTGCCGGCCTCTCCGCTTCCTGTACCTGTGTCATTGGCTGCGCCGTTATCATTGGTATTGGCGTCCTTGTTTCCGTTCTTGTTGTCGTCTGCCTTGTTGTCGCCTGCCTTGTTGTCACCGGCTTTGTTGTCACCGGCGTTATTGTCACCGGCTTTGTTGTCACCGGCTTTGCTGTCCTCTGTGGCTGCGTTGCTGCCGCCATTGTCTGTGGCACCGCAGCCGGCTGTCATGCACAGTACACCTGCCAGAAGGACACTTAATAAAAGTTTCTTCATCTTACGCATGGTTGTTTCTCCTTTTCCTCTTTGTACTTAACGATAAAAGGCACCTCGCACCTTTTACTGTCACGATTAATATGTGCGTTTCCGTGAGAATTTATGTATGCGCGCATATACCGGAGAAAATGGAAAAACCGCCGTAAAACAACACTGCATCTGTACAGTCTTACGGCGGTTCAAAATTTAATTTTAAAAATGCGTCCACAACAGCGGCAGTATACACCTGCCGTTATAAATCATCCATTGATCACATTGCTCATGTTGTACATGCCCGGGCCTTTTCCCTTCAGGAACTTGGCAGCCTCCACAGCGCCTTTGCCGAATACGGCTTTTGAATAGGCTGTGTGCTTGAATTCGATCACCTCATCCGGACCTGCGAAGATCACCTCGTGTTCTCCCACGATGCTGCCTCCGCGGACAGCAGACAGACCGATTTCCTTAGCGTCACGCTTCTCGCGCGTCTGGCTCCTGTCATATACATAGTGGTACTGGTTGTCCATAGCCTCATTCAGGCTGTCTGCCAGTGCCAGCGCTGTCCCGCTGGGCGCGTCTACCTTCTGGTTGTGATGCTTCTCTACAATCTCCATATCAAAGCCGGCACCGGCCAGAACCTTTGCGGCCTCCTGCACCAGCTTCAGAAGCGTATTGATACCCAGGGACATATTGGCAGAGCGAAGCACTGCTGTGCTCTCGGAAGCCTTCGCCACCTGTGCAAGCTGCTCTTCGCTAAGCCCTGTGGTGCACAGAACCAGAGGCAGCTTCTTAGCCGTACAGTAGGCCAGGACAGCTTCCGTGGCTTTGGCGGAAGAAAAATCGATCATGGCATCCGCCTGCACATCACAGTCATTTATATTCGTGAACACCGGATATCCGTTGTCACGGTTATCTACAAGGTCAATGCCTGCCACAATCTCTGCCTCCGGGTCATCCTTCACAAGTCCGGATATGACCTGACCCATATGGCCGTTGCAGCCGCTCATAATTATTCTGATCATCTTTTATTCCTCTTTCGTAATGATTTCACAGGTCTTCACAGTTACCGTCTTTTTACGAATCGGATATGGTTTGGTTTATGCCAGCTTCAGACCAAACTTTACCATTTCCTCTTTCAGTTTTTCCTTGTTGGCCTCCTCCATCTCAGTCAGCGGTGAGCGAAGCGGACCTACCTCCATGCCCATAAGGTTCATGGCGGCTTTTACAGGGATCGGGTTAACTTCCGAGAACAGAGCGTTGATCAAAGGCATGGCATCAAGCTGCATATCACAGCTCTCCTTTATGTCTCCGTTCAAATATTTTGCTACCATATCATGTGTGAATCTCGGTGCAACGTTGGAAAGCACAGAGATAACACCTTTTCCGCCCAGGGAAAGAAGCGGTACGATCTGGTTGTCGTTTCCGGAATAAATATCAAGCTTTCCTCTTGTCAGGGCAGCCATCTCAGCAACCTGCGCGATGTCGCCGGAAGCTTCCTTGATACCTACAATATTCTCCACATGTTCCACCAGATATGCAACCGTCTTAGGCTGGATATTAATGCCGGTACGGCTCGGCACATTGTAGAGAATCACCGGAATCTTGATAGAATTGGCAATTTTCGTGTAATGTTCAATGAGGCCCTTCTGAGTAGCCTTATTATAGTAAGGAGTTACAAGAAGAACTCCGTCTGCACCATACTTTTCAGCTTCTGTGGATAAGTAGATCGCTGTCTCCGTACAGTTGGAGCCGGTTCCTGCGATTACCGGGATCCTCTTATTCACTTTGTCGATTGTGTATTTAATGGTCTCCAGATGTTCTTCATGGGTGAGTGTGGAAGACTCTCCTGTAGTTCCGCAGATTACAATGGAATCCGTTCCCTCTTGAATCTGTTCCTCCAGGATTTCTCCCAGTTTTTCAAAATTTACATCACCATTTTCTTTCATAGGTGTAACGATCGCCACACCTGCACCTGTAAAAATAGCCATTTTTCTCCTCCTTATGTCTGCATTCCTGCTTTTTCTTCCTGTGTCAACTGCAACTTTTGGGCTGCCTGCGCAGCCTTTATTTTATAACCTCCAGAGAAACCACCCTGTCGGCTGCCTCCCTCAGACGGTCCGGAACCACATTTCCGGTCAGGATCAGCTCTGTCTCCTCATCCTTGGTCCGAATCAGTTCCTCCACCTCTTCCTCGGTTATAATACCGAATTCCACTGCTCCCAGAATTTCGTCCAGAATCAGCATGTCGCATTCCTGCGTAACCAATACCTTTCTGGCATAGTTAAGGCCATTCCTGATATTGCAGTTCTCTTCCTGCTTCTCTTCGTCGGTCAGGTCTTCGTAATACTTATCCTTCTTCTCAAACCGGAACAGTCTTACATTCGGTTCCAGAACAGAAAGGTAATCCAGTTCGGAAGTTGCTCTTCCTTTCAGGCACTGAATGACAATGGCAGTCTTCCCGTGGCCGACAGCGCGTATTGCCTGCCCGATGGCCACACTGGTTTTGCCCTTGCCGGGTCCACAGTATATCTGCACTAATCCTTCATTTTCCATACATTACACCTCTTGCGGATTCTATGACGCTTTATTTAAGAGTTGTGTATATATTACTACACATGGCCAAATAATGCAATATTGGAATCTCAGGCTTCTTTTATTTCGGAGGCAGTCATTCTGCCGTTTTAGCTGTATGTCTCCCCATACTCCAGCTTGCTTACGGACACCTCGTAGGCAATCCGCTTTTCTGTGTCTGTCTCACTCAGCTTCTTAATATATTCCCTGCTCTGGATCCTGCCCCAGATATGCAGGCGTCCGCCCACCTCGAAGGATTTGGCGAAATTGGCGTTTCTGCCCCAGCAGATACACGGTATGTAGTCGGATTTTCCGTACGGCCTGTTGACAGCCAGAAGGATATCCGCGATTTCCCTGCCCAGCGGCGTCATGCGGTGGACCGGAGGTTTACAGATATACCCGTTGAGTTCAATGAGATTTGTCTCAATAGATTCATCTTCTTCCTCCACAAATGTAAGCTCCCGCACAAATACAGAGAGAACCAGCCGGTTTTTCTTCTCCTCATGCCTGTTGTAGGAGCGGAACTGCCCCTGCACCTGTATGTACTCGCCGATATAGCTCTGTGTCACATCCACCAGCCTCTCGGAAACCATGAGCGGTATTCTGTCCTCAGAACCGCTTAGACGCTTTACCAGCACATCTACCATGTAAAATCCTTCTCCGTATACCTCGTGACTTTTCTCGAACTCCGATGCGATGGCTCCCATGATGGATACCTGATTGTTTTCAATTATTTTATCTGCCATTGAATTATTTACCCCTTCCTCTGACTTGTATTTTGTCTATATCATATTTATTCTGGTCATACTTTTTTTAGAACAACTTTTTTTATTTTTTTTGAAAAAATATTTATTTCCGCTTTGTATTTACTCATAAGTGTGATAGAATGTGACTGGATTTAGCCGTAAAACAGCGGTTTTTCCATTAGAAAAGAGGTTATTTATGAAAACGAAAAGAGAAAACATCAGAAATGTAGCAATCATTGCCCATGTTGACCACGGCAAAACCACGCTGGTGGATCAGCTACTAAAACAGAGCGGTGTCTTCCGCGAAAACCAGGAAGTCCAGGAACGCGTCATGGACTCCAATGATATTGAACGCGAGCGCGGTATCACGATACTTTCTAAAAATACAGCAATTTACTATAAGGATACAAAAATCAATATCATAGATACACCGGGCCATGCTGATTTCGGCGGCGAAGTGGAGCGTGTCCTGAAAATGGTGGACGGCGTTATCCTGCTGGTGGATGCCTTCGAGGGTGCTATGCCCCAGACAAAATTCGTACTGAAAAAAGCTCTGGAGCTCGATCTGCACGTCATTGTATGTATCAATAAGATCGACCGCCCGGAGGCACGCCCTGACGAAGTCATTGATGAAGTCCTGGAACTTCTCATGGATTTGGATGCCTCAGACGACCAGCTCGACTGTCCGTTCCTGTATGCCTCCGCAAAAGCCGGCCATGCAGTTCTGGACTTATCCGACTCACCGGAGAATATGGAGCCGTTATTTGAGACGATTCTCAAATACATCCCCGCTCCCACCGGAGACCCGGACGCAGGCACACAGGTACTCATCAGTACCATTGATTACAATGAATATGTAGGTCGTATCGGCGTGGGCAAGGTGGAGAACGGTACCATCTCCGTGAACCAGGAGGTACTCCTTTTAAACCACCACGACCCGGACAAGAAGAAAAAAGTAAAGATCAGCAAGCTCTATGAATTTGACGGACTCGGAAAGGTAGAGGTAAAAGAAGCCGGTATCGGTTCCATTGTAGCCATTTCCGGTATTGCGGATATCCATATCGGCGATACGCTCTGCTCACCGGAAAACCCTGAGGCCATTCCGTTCCAGAAGATCTCCGAGCCGACCATCTCCATGAACTTCCTGGTAAATGACAGCCCCCTGGCAGGTCAGGAAGGTAAATTCATCACTTCCCGCCATTTAAGGGAGCGCCTGATGCGCGAGCTGAACACTGACGTGAGCCTTCGTGTGGAGGATACCGACAGCACTGACTGCTTTAAAGTATCAGGTCGAGGCGAGCTTCATCTCTCCGTCCTGATTGAAAACATGCGCCGTGAGGGCTATGAATTCGCAGTCAGCAAAGCAGAGGTCATCTACCATGAAGATGAGCGCGGCAAAAAGATGGAGCCTATCGAGATTGCCTACATTGATGTACCCGAAGAATTCTCCGGAACCATCATCAATAAATTAAACGAACGGAAAGGTGAACTGCAGGGCATGAGCCCCTCAAGTGACGGAACCGTCCGTCTGGAATACCATATCCCGTCCAGAGGACTGATCGGCTTCCGCGGTGATTTCCTCACCTCCACAAAAGGCACCGGAATCATGAACACTGCCTTCGACGGCTATGCCCCTTATAAGGGCGACATGTTCTACCGCAAGCTGGGTTCCCTCATTGCCTTTGAGGCAGGCGAGACCGTTACTTACGGCCTCTTCTCCGCCCAGGACAGAGGTACACTTTTTGTCGGTGCCGGCGAGAAGGTATACAGCGGTATGGTAATCGGTGAGAGCGCCAAACCGGAGGATATCGAACTGAACGTATGTAAGACGAAACATCTGACCAACACGCGTTCCTCCTCCGCCGACGAAGCCCTGAAGCTGACTCCCCCCAAAGTTCTGAGTCTGGAGCAGGCTCTGGAGTTCATTGACACAGACGAACTGCTTGAGGTAACGCCCAAGTCCCTCAGAATCCGCAAGAAAACCCTGGATTCCCGCCTGCGCAAACGCGAAGGATATAAAAAATAAAAACAGAAGACACCGCCATCTCCCTTACGGGCATTGGCGGTGTTTTTTTGTCTTTATTATTCAGAATATTCTGTAATATTCAGTCTTTTATTAATTTATGCAAAATACTAATTCTTTTTTGTTGTCTTATCTTCCATTTCATGGTAAAATAATCTACACAAACCGACAAGACGGAACATAAAACTTCACGTACTTCAAAATGAGTAAGGGCTCAAACCAAAAACCAAATATTTTAAGGAGGATTTCTATGGCAAAAAAACCAGAGAACAAAGCCCCGGAACCCATCAACAGCGTGGAAGCACTCAAGCAGCGAATCGCTTCCATGAAAGAAGCACAGAAAAAGTTTTCCGCCTTCACACAAGAGCAGGTTGACAGAATCTTTTTTGAGGCAGCCATGGCAGCGAACAAACAGCGTATCCCGCTGGCAAAACTGGCTGTTGCCGAGACCGGAATGGGCATTGTGGAGGACAAAGTCATCAAAAACCATTACGCAGCGGAGTATACCTACAACACCTATAAGCGGGTAAAGACATGCGGCGTGGTGGAACAGGACACCTCATACGGCATTAAAAAGATTGCTGAACCTGTCGGTATCGTAGGCGCGGTCATCCCCACCACGAACCCCACATCCACAGCTATCTTCAAATGTCTGATCTGTCTGAAAACCAGAAATGCCATCATCATCAGTCCCCACCCGAGAGCCAAAAAGTGTACCATTGAAGCCGCCAGGATCGTGCTGGATGCCGCTGTAAAAGCAGGGGCACCGGAAGGCATTATCGGCTGGGTTGAGGAACCTACCATTGAACTCTCCAATGAACTGATGAAATCCGTGGATGTTATTCTGGCCACAGGCGGACCCGGAATGGTGAAAGCCGCCTATTCCTCAGGGAAACCGGCAATCGGCGTAGGCCCGGGCAATGTACCTGTCATCATGGACAGTTCCTGTGACATCCCCACTGCCGTGTATTCTGTCATCCATTCCAAGACCTTTGACAACGGTATGATCTGTGCATCCGAACAGTCTGTCACTGCGATTGCCGACATTTACGATGATGTTAAGAAGGAATTTGTAAAAAGAGGCTGCCATGTACTGAATAAGACAGACCTTGACAAGGTACGCAAGATCATCCTGACAGAAGCCGGGACTGTAAACCCCAAGATTGTGGGCCAGCCCGCGGCAGTCATTGCTGAGATGGCAGGTGTCACAGTACCGAAAGAGACAAAGATCCTGATCGGCGAAGTGACTTCTGTGGATGTCTCAGAACCTTTTGCACATGAGAAATTATCACCTGTCCTTGCCCTCTATAAGGCAAAGGATTTTGATACTGCACTTGACATGGCTGACCAGCTGATCAAAGACGGCGGCTATGGACATACTGCATCCCTGTACATCCATCCGTCCCAGACGGAGAAGATGGCACAGCACGCAGACCGCATGAAGGCCTGCCGCATCCTGGTCAACACCCCGTCCTCACACGGAGGAATCGGTGACCTTTACAACTTCAAGCTGGCTCCGTCCCTGACCCTGGGCTGCGGTTCCTACGGCGGCAACTCTGTATCTGAGAACGTAGGTGTCAAGCACCTGCTGAACACCAAAACCGTTGCCGAAAGGAGAGAGAACATGCTTTGGTTCAGAGTCCCGGAAAAGGTATATTTCAAGAAAGGCTGTCTGCCGGTGGCTCTCGATGAGCTGAAGAATGTATACGGCAAAAAGAAAGCCTTCCTGGTAACTGATACATTCCTCTACCAGAACGGCCACACAAAACCCATTACGGACAAACTGGATGAGATGGGCATTCCTTACAGCTGCTTCTTCGATGTAACACCTGACCCCACCCTGCAGTGCGCCCAGAAAGGCCTAGAGCAGTTAAATGCCTTCGGCCCTGACGTGATCATTGCCCTGGGCGGCGGTTCTGCCATGGACGCAGCCAAGATCATGTGGCTTATGTATGAACACCCGGAATGCAGCTTTGAGGATCTGGCTATGGATTTTATGGATATCCGCAAGAGAGTCTACGAATTCCCGAAAATGGGAGAAAAGGCAATGATGGTGTCTGTCCCCACCTCCTCAGGTACGGGTTCAGAGGTAACCCCCTTTGCCATCATCACAGACAAGACCACCGGAACCAAATGGCCCATCGCGGACTATGAGCTTCTTCCCAACATGGCGATCATAGACGTGGATTTCATGATGAGCCAGCCAAAGGGACTGACCAGTTCCTCCGGTATTGACGCGCTGACCCATGCCCTGGAGGCATACGCGTCCATCATGGCTACAGATTATACGGACGGTATTGTACTGAAAGCTGTCCAGCTCATATTTGACTATCTGCCGTCCGCTTACGAGAACGGCGCTGCCGACCCGGTGGCCAGGGAGAAGATGGCAAATGCCTCCACCCTGGCAGGTATGGCCTTTGCCAATGCGTTTCTCGGCATCTGCCACTCCATGGCGCATAAACTTGGTGCCTACCACCATATCCAGCACGGTATCGCCAACTCCCTGCTGATCGAGCTTGTCATGCGCTACAACGCGGACCCGGCTCCCGTTAAGATGGGAACCTTCTCCCAGTATCCTTATCCTCACGCAAAGGAGAGATACTGCGAGGTTGCCCGCTTCATCGGCATCAAGGGCAAAAACGATGATGAAGTGTTTGAAAATTTCATCGAAGCCATTGCCCGGCTGAAAGAAAGAGTCGGGATCAAACGGACGATCCGGGAATACGGCGTGGAAGAAAAAGCTTTCCTGGCCACTCTGGACGCAATGGTGGAGGACGCCTTCAATGACCAGTGTACCGGCGCCAACCCCAGATATCCGCTGATGTCTGAGATGAAAGAACTCTATCTCAAGGCTTATTACGGGGAATAAGAAATCCTGAATCTACAAGGGAGGTCCGCAAACGGACCTCCCCTTCCTAAACTCCCCTGCAGGCATGTTATTTTCTGCAGATCTCTTCTATAAAATACCTGTGTATATCCGGGTTGTCGGTAAGCTCCGGATGAAAGGCCAGACCTAACTGGCTGCCATAACGGGCTGCCACGATTCTGCCTCCTGTGACTGCAAGAACCTCCACACCATCATGAGCTTCTTCAATATAAGGCGCCCGTATAAAGGTCATAGGAAATTGTCCTACACCCTTCATCTCCTCCACTGTCTGAAAGCTTCCCAACTGTCTGCCGTAGGCATTCCGCCTGACAGTGACCGGCATGGTTCCGAAGCAGGACTCCCCTCCTGCCACGTTTTCCGCCAGCAGGATCAGCCCGGCACAGGTCCCCATGACCGGCATGCCGGCCTCTATGCTTTTCCTGATCGGTTCCAGAAGCTCCAGCTCTGTGAGCAGTTTCCTCATGACAGTACTCTCTCCTCCCGGAAGAACCAGCGCATCCAGATTGTCATGGAAGTCTGTCCGCTGCCTGATTTCCACACAATCAGCTCCGAGACGTTCCATCATATTTCTATGTTCTGCAAAGGCACCCTGAAGTGCCAGAATACCTGCCCGCATCATTTGCCTCTCTCCGCCATGAGAAGCGCAATCTCCTGCTCATTGATTCCCACCATGGCTTCACCCAAATCCATGGAGAGTTCCGCGATCATTTTTGCGTCTTTGTAATTTGTGACGGCCTTCACAATGGCTGCTGCCCGTTTCTCGGGATTGCCGGACTTGAAGATACCGGAACCTACGAATACGCCCTCTGCGCCGAGCTGCATCATCAGCGCGGCATCCGCGGGAGTTGCCACACCGCCTGCCGCGAAGTTCACTACCGGCAGTTTTCCATGCTCCCTCACATACATCAGCAGATCATAGGGAACCGCCAGCTCCTTTGCCTTATCGTACAGTTCATCCTCCTCCATGGAAGTGATCCGGCGCATTTCCGACTGCATCATGCGCATATGGCGCACAGCCTGGATAATATCGCCTGTGCCAGGTTCTCCTTTGGTGCGGATCATGGATGCGCCCTCATTGATTCTGCGCAGTGCCTCACCCAGATCCTTGGCCCCGCACACAAAAGGCACCTTAAACTTTCTCTTGTCTATATGATACACATCATCTGCCGGGGAGAGGACTTCACTCTCATCTATGTAGTCAATCTCTATAGCCTCCAGAATCTGTGCCTCCGCAAAATGTCCGATTCTGCATTTTGCCATAACCGGTATGGATACAGCGGCCTGGATTCCCCGGATCATCTTGGGATCACTCATCCTTGCCACACCGCCTGCTGCTCTGATATCCGCAGGTATCTTTTCCAGCGCCATGACAGCACAGGCCCCTGCCTTCTCCGCAATCTCTGCCTGCTCCGGTGTGGTCACATCCATGATGACACCGCCCTTCAGCATCTGTGCAAGCTCCTTATTTAACTGGTATCTGTCTTCCATTTTTAACTCCCTTTCCGTCTTCCCACAGAGTATCCTGACAGCCTTTTATGCTGCTTTTCGGGAAAACCTTTTGTAAATTTATGTTGTTATGAATTATAGCCGTCATCTGTCCTTTTTACAAATGCCAGTTTTAATATTTTTAACCATACCAGTTTTGTCAAAAGAGAAAAAAATACCTCCCAGACATTACTGCCTGAGAGGTTATGTATCACTCTACCTGCTGCTCGCCTTCCCCAAAGAAGTAATGAGCCGCACCGTTTTCCAGTTTCACGCCTTTAGCCTCTGCCAGTTCGCTTACGGTCACCAGCTTGTAGCCCTGTTCCACCAGTTCCGGAATCGCGCGGATTGCCGCGTTCACAGACCATTCATGGATATCATGCATCAGGACTACAGAGCCGTCCTTTACATTGTCCACAGTCACCTGATACGTCTGGTCCTCGCTCTTGGTTGCCCAGTCTTTTGTATCTATGCTCCACATGATAAGAGGCATTCCGATGGCAGCCTGGACTTCCTCATTATACGCGCCTCCCGGCGGACGCATAACCGTTGCAGATTCTCCTGCTGCGTTTTTGATCGCCTCATTGGTCTTTGTCACTTCCTCTGTTACCCCGCTGGCGCCTAAGGTAGTCAGATTCTCATGGCTCCATGTGTGGTTGCCCAGCTCCATTCCGGCATCCTTTAAATCCTTCACAATCTCAGGATATGCCTGCGCCTGAGGCCCCAGCATGAAAAAGGTAGCTTTCGCATTGTTTTTTGTGAGACAATCCAGCAGGGCTTCCGTATATTCCCCCGGACCGTCATCAAAAGTCAGAGCCACCATGGGACGCTTCTTAGTCTCGTCGTATTTTCCGCTGTCATCAAAAAAGTAGTCTTCCCCGTCAAGTTCCAGCCATCCGGTCTTCATGTAGCCGTTTTCATCAAAATAATACTTGGAACCGTCAATCTCCTTCCAGCCGTTCTTGAAAAAGGTTCCGTCCGTGTCGCGGTACCACCAGCCCTTGTCATCCTGCTGCCAGCCCATCACACCGGAGGATGTCATCTTCGACAAATCTGCCGCGCTCATGACCGGCTGTTTCGTTGCCGCTGATGTGTCTTCCTGGGTGGTAGTCTGGGCTTTCACCTCCACTGTTCCCTCTTTCGGTACCCCTGTCTTGCCCGAAATCAGCTTATGTATGCCCGTTCCCACAAGTCCGATCACCAACACCAGCACTGCTGCCATGGCTACCAGGCGCATGATCCTTCTTCTGCGCATCTGCCGTTTCTTTTCGAGTCTTCGTCTGCGCATGCGTTCCTGTCTCCGCCGCTCGTACTCCAGATCTCTTTCGTCTTCCATCATTATACTCCCATCTCCACTTACACTAGATATTCCATTTCATGATACCTTTTTTCTCGACAAGTTGCAACAGCAAATCTCTTAATTTTCCTTAAACCGGATAAATCATCTTGTTCTTATTATAATACATTTCTGTGAGTTTGCATAGCCTAATCTTTACTATTTTTATCCAATTATTTTGTATAAAAAGTCCGGAGGAAAAAAATCATGCCTGCCTGAGCAGCGGGCACCTGTTTTTTCCTCCGGATTATGTTATGATTCTGCCGGCACCTCCGGCGTCAAATCTTCTTTTACATCATCTGCATTTCCGAAATAAGCCTTTGTCTCCGCGAACACCACACGGCTCAGAGCCGCCAGCGCAATCAGATTCGGGAAGGCCATGAGGGCATTGAATATATCCGCAATATTCCACACAGCCTGCACCGTCATGTAAGGCCCGATAAAGATTGCCAGGATATACAGCCAGCGGTATCCCCGGACTACTTTTCTGTTTCTGTTAAAGAGATACTCAATACAGCGTTCCCCATAATAATTCCAGCCCAGGATGGTGGTAAACGCAAAGAATACCAGACATACCATGAGGACCACTGACGCCACAACCGGCGGAAACGGCAGCCCCTTCTGGAATGCCGCTGTTGTGATCGCCACCCCTTCCAGTCCGGTGTTCCAGGTTCCGGTCACAACGATGGAAAGACCTGTCATGGTGCATATTACAATGGTGTCAATAAAGGTACCTGTCATGGATACAAGACCCTGGCGCACCGGTGATTTTGTCTGTGCTGCCGCTGCAGCTATAGGCGCGCTTCCGAGGCCTGCCTCGTTGGAGAAGATACCCCTGGCGATTCCCTTCTGCATGGCAACGATCATGGTACCCATGGCTCCGCCTGCCAGCGCACTGCCGGAAAAGGCGCTTTTCACAATGGACACAACCGCCGCCGGGATTGCTCCCAGATGTGTCACAAGGATAATGAATGCAAATCCAAAATACAATACAGCCATAAAAGGCACTACAATCTGCGAAACCTGCGCGATCCTTTTCAGCCCGCCGATGATCACCAGACCAACGCACACGGTCAGGATCAGCCCTGCAATGACGGTTGCTATGGAATAACTGCCGCCGAATACAGATATGGTGTTTGTTTTCTCCGGGTCAAAAAAGTTGCACACAGCAGAGGATATACCGTTTACCTGGGTAAAGGTACCAATCCCCAGAAGGCCCACGCCGGCTCCGAAGAACGCGAAGATTTTGGCCAGCCACCTCCATTTGACTCCCATGCCGTTTTCTATATAATAAAATGGTCCGCCCAGCACATGGCCGTCCCCGTCAATGGTGCGGTATTTGATGGCAAGCACACCCTCCGCGTATTTGGTTGCCATTCCGAAAAAGGCTGCCAGTACCATCCAGAAAAGTGCCCCCGGCCCGCCTGCCGCAAGAGCTGTTGCCACTCCTACAATATTTCCTGTGCCGATAGTGGCTGACATGGCTGTACAGAGGGCACCAAAACTGGTCACCTCGCCGTTTCCGCCATTCTCATTCTTAACCATGAATTTCAGTGCTTTTCCCAGATGGCGAATCTGTAAAAAGCCCATCCTCACAGACAGATAGATACCTGTGCTGAGGATCAAAATGATCAGTGGCGGTCCCCACACTACCTGATCAAACCAAGTGATAAAGCGATTCAATTCCTGCAAAATTACCTGTAACATTTTTTCTTCCGTCCTCTCTTTTTTTCTGTTTTCTTCCGTTTATAACGAAACAAAAAAAGACTGTGGCTTCCCACAGTCTCCATAAGAGTACGACAAAACATATACAAGATATTATCTGTGTATACTCTGTCCTTTTGCCTGAGAGATTGGCAGCTGATGAAACTGCTGTACACCTTCGGCGCTCTTACTGAGACTCTCCAGAGCCGTTGCTTTCACAACGTTTTATACTTTATCATATTCGCCCTGCAAACACAAGTGTTTTTTCCGAAAAGACATCCGTTTCTATGTGTTTTTTTCAGTACAGTACCTGAACTGCATGTACTATGCGGCGACTGCAGTCCTTTCTGCTTTCTCCGGGGTTTCATGCGCCGGACTGCATGATATACAGCCCGCGCGCAGAACCGGATTTTTTCCGGGGAGATACTTATCAGAATTCTATATTCAGCTCCTGCTCCTCCACATGGTGTTTCTCAGCGTATCCTGTCAAAAACAGGGTCAGGGCACCGTCGCCTGTTACATTGCAGGCGGTTCCGAAGCTGTCCTGCAGAGCAAAGATGGTGAGCATCAGCGCGGTACCTGTCTCGTCAAAGAGAAGGACACCTGTGATCAGTCCCAGGGACGCCATAACCGTACCGCCCGGCACACCCGGTGCTCCGATGGCGAATACGCCCAGAAGCATACAGAACAGAACCATCATACCCACAGACGGCAGCTCGCCGTAGAGTATTTTTGACACTGTCATGACAAAGAACACCTCGGTCAGGACAGAGCCGCACAGATGGATATTGGCAAATAGCGGAATACCGAAGTTCACCATATCTTTTCTGAGAACCTTTGATTTTCTGGCACCCTCAAGCGCTACTGCAAGAGTAGCTGCGCTTGACATGGTACCTACGGCAGTCAGATACGCGGGGCCGTAATATTTCAGCACTTCCAGCGGATTTTTTCCCGAATATGCACCGGCTATGACGTACAGCAGTGTAAGCCAGATGTAATGTCCTGCCATAACGATGACTATGACCTTCAGGAAAACAGGGAGCTGTTTTGTGATCGTCCCTTCATATGCCAGTCCGCAGAAGGTTGAAGCGATGAAGAACGGCAGAATGGGGATAATAAATTTGGTTACAATCTTCAGCACGATCTTCTGGAATTCATCCAGAATGGCCGTTGTGTAGCGGGCTTTCGTCCACGCTGCCGCCAGTCCCAGCATAATGGAGAACACCAGCGCGCTCATAACCGGCATGATCTGCGGGATATCAAGCTGAAACACCACGCCGGGCAGATCCTTCAGTCCTTCCACCTCAGACTGTATGGACAGATGGGGAATCAGCCCGTATCCCGCTCCCATAGCCATAAACGCGGCTCCGATGGAGGAAATATAGGCGATTGCCAGTGCCACCCCCAGCATTTTGGAGGCATTGTTTCCCATCTTGGTAATGGAAGGCGCAATAAATCCGATGATGATCAGCGGTACACAGAAGGTGATGACCTGCCCCAGAATGTATTTGACAGTTACCACCACATTCATGACAGCCTCATTGGCAATAAGGCCGATGACCATACCCAGGACTACTCCGATCAGCAGACGCACAGGAAGGCTTTTGAATAATTTTTTCATCTCATTTCTCCTCTCTCTTTTTCCTTTTTTGTTTACCCCAGTATTCCCAGATGCTCCAGCAGTATTTTGAGCCCCAGAAGTACCAGGATAATACCACCGGCAAGTTCCGCTTTGGATTTGTACTTCATGCCGAAGACATTTCCTGCCTTTACCCCAAAGACGGAACAGACAAATGTGACAATACCGATGAAGCTGGCCGCCGGCACAATCGCCACATCCAAAAAGGCGAAGGTGATCCCCACCGCCAGTGCATCAATGCTGGTTGCCACAGCCAGAGGAAACATGGTCTTTGCATCCACTCCTGCCACGGGGCAGGATTCCTCTTTATCCAGGGATTCCCGAATCATATTGACACCGATAAATCCCAGCAGGATGAATGCGATCCAGTGGTCAATTGCAGTTATTTTATCCTTGAACTGTACTCCCAGCAGATAGCCGATGACCGGCATCAGAGCCTGGAATCCCCCAAACCAGAGACCTACCACTGCCATGTTCTTTATACTCAGCTTCTCCATGGAAAGCCCTTTGCAGATGGAGACAGCAAACGCATCCATGGACAGGCCAACCGCCAGTGTAAATAATGTAAATAAATCCATAGTTTTCTCCTGTTCCTATGTATTGTGTTGTGCTTTTCATTGCATTGCCCATTATACTATACGGAGCAGGTTTTGTAAAAATGTTTTTATCATGTTTTTTTCCAGGGAAAAGGCGTTTTTTTCTATTTACCAATACGGATTCTCTGCCTATAATGGAGAAAATGGAGAAATTTTGTAAAGGAGAATATGATATGACAAAAGACACTTTTCACAATCCGCTTCTTCCCGGTTTTTATCCGGACCCATCTATCTGCCGTGTGGGAGATGACTATTACATGGTAACCTCATCTTTTGTATATTATCCCGGACTGCCCGTGTTCCACAGCAGAGATCTGGTTCACTGGGAGCAGATTGGCCACGGCATCCACAGACCCGGACAGCTTAACTACAAAAACTGCGAAACCAGCGAGGGGCTGTGGGCACCCAGCATCCGTTACCATGAAGGGACCTTTTATATTATTAATACGTTCGTATCCGAAGGACGTGAAGCAAAACGCGATAATTATATCATTACAGCCAAAAATCCTGCCGGCCCGTGGAGTGACCCTGTAGTTGTGGAGGGCGCTGACGGCATTGACTCCAGTCTGTTTTTCGATGACGACGGTTCTGTATGGTACGTGGGTAACTTTATCAGTGAGGAGAAGCTCTACGAAGGACACCATGGCATTTACTTAAATGAGCTGGACCCTGAAACACTGCAGTTCAAAGGCCCCAGAACTGTCATCTGGGACGGAAAGAAGACAAGAAGTAAGTGGATCGAAGCACCCCACATTTACAAAAAGGACGGTTATTACTATCTGTTAGTGGCAGAGGGCGGTACCTTTGTCACCCACAGTGTACAGATGGCCCGCTGCCGTACCATTGACGGGGATTACGAGATATGCCCCAGAAATCCCATTGTGACGCACAGGCATATGCCTCTTCTCAATCCCATTTCAGTTACCGGACACGCCGATATTGTGGAGACACAGAACGGAGAATGGTGGATGGTACTGCTGGCAGTGCGCCCTTATAAAGGGGGACACTACAACCTGGGCCGTGAGACCTTCATGGTACCATTTGTATGGGCAGAGGACGGCTGGCCGATGATCGACAATGAGACCGGGCTTGTACAGGAGGAAGAACGCCTTCCGAACCTGCCCCGCACCATATATCCGCTCATGCCGGAATGGGACAACTTTGAGGATGACACGCTTCAGATGCAGTGGAACACCATTCATCCGCCGGTTGAGCCTTTCTATTCCCTCACGGAGCGTCCCGGATATCTGCGCCTTATGACAAGGCCGCAGGTCATGGAGGAGATTTGTACCCCTTCTTTCGTGGGCCGCAGACAGCGCCATAAGAGTTTTCTGGCTAAAACGGCCATGGAATTCTGTCCGGCCGCAGACTATGAGGAGGCCGGAATCGCGCTGGTACAAGATGACCGCTTCCATTATCTGATGGTCATGAGGAAAAAGGGCAGCACACCTTACCTGCAGTTCTACAAAACAGAGAACGGATGCCGCACTCTGGTAAAGGAAACAGAGATAAAGGACTGCAGACGCCTTTATTTAAGTGTTCAGGGGAATACCACGGACTATGATTTTTACTATGGATACAGGGAATCTGAGATGATACCTTTCCTGTCCGGTGTGGATGCCTCACTTCTAAGCTCTGTTATAAACAACGGCTTTACCGGCGTCTACATAGGAATGTATGCCAGCTCCAACCACCAGGCAGGCAGCGGCTGCGCTGACTTTGACTGGTTCCAGTATCAGGGAGAATAGTTTTATATTATCAAAGACACAGGCCGGGGCGCATTGATCTGCACCCCGGCCTGATTTCTTTATTTTTACAGTCCTTTCCTGTCATTATGCGGAAAATGCATCCAGTTTCTCCTGAAGCAGGCGGAAGAATTTTTCCGCATGATATCCGTCATTTGCCGCATGGTTAAAGTTTCCTGTCACCGCCATTTTCATTCTTCCATCAATCTCCCGGTATTTTCCCACAGTGATGAAGGGTATGTAGCTCTCGCTGCCCGATTCCGGATTTACAAAAGAAGCCGGACGCACGTAACATATGGACTGGTATGCAGTGTTCGGCAGGATGGTAATGTCCACACACCCCGGAACAGGGTTTCCGTAATAATACAGAGAGCTGCCGTTTTCCGCTTTCTCCTTATCTTCCAGAAAAGTCTTATAGAAGCAGTCAAAATCTTTGCTGAAATCTGTGACCATATGAGTGAACAGATTCCCTTCCCCTTTCCGCATAAGTGTATAGCAGGGGTTCAGCTTCTCATAATATCCTATGGCTCCGTCCACTTTTGCATAGCGGAAATCCCTATCACTGTTTACCGTATCGGCAATACACCAGCAGACAGACGGGTAAAATTTATATCCATTTCCATGAATCCTTTCCAAAAACTGTGTAACATCAACTTCTGCGGTGAGATTATAGGTATATCCTGCAAAACGTTCGAATATTTCTTTTCTCTCCCACTTTTCGTAATCGATCGTATGAAACATAATTTCCTCCTTACAGTCCGCACTTATTTGTACAGCGCAGCTCATTCAGACTGTTTTCGCCGGAAACTGCGCATCCTATGTATCATATTATAAACGATTTTAATCGCACTTACAATCACACAACACACGGCATGACAGGACATATACAGAAAAATCGGCACAGCCGGAATTTATCCAACTATGCCGAATTTTCGCAAGGGTGAAAGCCCTCTCCTTTTGTCAAATCTATTAGTCTACGCCCCCGGCGTTAAAATATCCATTTTGTAGTTTCCGAAACATCCATGGTAATACCAGGCCCCATCTTAGGATATAAGGCAGAGAATACAAGATCCGCTGCAAACAGGGTGATCAGTACCACACACAAAACCACTTTCGCTGTCTGCGGGATTTTTCTGTACAGGTTATCCATGGCAGGTGCCGCTATGTAAAGGATAAAGCATGCGCCCACAGCAAACAGTGCCAGGACTTCCAGACATACACGGCCGTTTATGTTAAACAGGCTTTCGCTGTAATCCCAGTATTTTACACCTCTGAACTGTTCCAGTGCCCAGCCTGTCGTATATTCCAGAATACCGCTTCCCAGATATGCAAATGCAAATACATGAGCCGGCTTGTCGGCAAACTTTCTGAGCAGAACCAGTGTCATCACACCGCCCACACCGTAAATGGGAAGCCACGGTCCCCATGTGGTGCCTCTGTTGATGAGTGCTCCGTCCATAAAAATATGAAGAAATACTTCCCAAAGCCATCCGACGGTTGATGCAGAAAAGAAAAATAAGATCAAACTGGTCAGGGAATAGGCCCTGTCATATTCTGCTTCCAGGTATCTTTCCTGCGCAAACTGTCTTCTCACACCTTCTGAAATCCTTACTACCATGTCTCTAGCCATATCTTTCCCCTCCTTCTTTCCTCTTCTTTATTATGGCTTTATCTTACCAACGAAAAAATAAGAAGCAATTGTAAAATTCCGAAAGAAATTATAAAGATATTATTTAAAAATTCCAAATGTTTCTGCATCTATGGTATAATTCCAGCATCAGGTCCGGCGAAAATCAGTCCGGACCGGACTGTATTTCACTTTAACATTGAGGAGGAGCCTTTGCATGAAGCTTAATAAAATACATCACGTAGCCGTTATTGTATCTGACTATGAAAAATCCAAGGATTTTTATGTAAACCAATTGGAATTTGAGATCATCCGCGAAAATTACCGGGCTGAGCGGGATGACTGGAAGCTGGACCTGCGGCTGGGTGACTGTGAGCTGGAGATATTCGGAGTAAAGAACCCGCCGGCCCGTGTAAACCGCCCGGAAGCCTGCGGACTCCGCCATCTGGCCTTTACAGTTGAAAATATGGAAGAGGCTGTTGCGTGGCTGAGCGCAAAAGGAATCGAGACGGAGCCTGTACGCACCGATGATTTTACCGGAAAGAAAATGACCTTCTTCTTCGACCCGGACGGCCTTCCGCTGGAACTGCACGAATAGTTTATACCATACAAAAAGGAACCTATCCGGCCCTGTACAGACGCCGGATCGGTTCCTTTTATGAAAATACCCTGTCATATTCTTATTTTAACGGTTGTACCCTTCTCCTCAGAGGACGCATAGTCCATTTTCCATCCGTGAAGCTTTACGATCTCATAGCAGAGGCCGATCCCGTAGCCGTTCCGCTCTGCTTTCGCCCTGGGAAATTCATGGTTCCGGTTCAGATAGTTCAGTTTCTGTTTCTCTATGTATTTCCCGTCATTCCAAATGCTCACGCAGTTGTCAGAGGCTGTCACTGTCACATGGCTTCCTGCCTTCACCGCATTGCCAAGCAGGTTCTTAAAAAGGCACCTGACCAGAGACGCGTCTCCCTCTATGGCATCCATATGATTTTCCACATGAATGCCGGGATATAATTTTTTCATCTCCGCAAACAGTTCCTGCACATCTAACCGCTGGTATTTCACATTTCCTTCTCTCAGATTTCCCATGACCAGCAGTCTGTCCACAGTCTCCCTCAGGCTCCCGGCTTCCTTTACAATCTGTTCCCCTGCGAAGAAACGGTCCTCCTCCGTAATATTTCCCATCTGGATATACTGGCCGTATCCCTGCAGTACCGTCAGTGGATTCCGCAGCTCATGGGCAATGTTATTGACCGGCATGTATATCTTCTTCATGGTCATATAAAGCATGGTGCCGATCACAGCCTCCAGGAGCAGGCCCGTAGCCAAGAAGGAGAACAGTCTTCTGTTCTGTGCCCGGTACAGATCCTGGATATTCTCCATATACACCACTTCGCATATCTCGTCCCCGTTCCCCGCCCGGCCGATAACGGCAGCATAATGTTCCCCTTTATACTTCACGATATCCGCGTTTCCGGAAATCCCCACTCCTGTCGGAAGGTGATTCACAATGGTTTTGCCGCCATGGCTCACATTGATGAAAATTCTGCTCCTGTAATATCCCTGTCCCAGATAACGCAGCTTGTCTTCCCCGTCCTCTGTGCCGTTTAGGCCTTCCACCGTATAGGCTAACTGCTGCTGCCTCTTTATCACTTCATCCATACGGGTTTCCAGGTCGTTCTTAAATCCCATGGTGGACAAGAGAAGCAGAGACAGGTTGAGAATCACCAGAAACAGAATATACGCTGCCAGATAATTTTTCTTCCAAAGCTGCATACTATATCTCCAGTCTGTATCCGTATTTGAAAACGGTTCTGATATAATTCTCCAGGCCCAGCTTCTTCCGTATTCTCTGAATATGGACATCCACAGTCCTGTCATCCCCGAAGAAGTCCATCCCCCAGGCCAGGTCCAGAAGCTGGGTTCTGGAAAGGGCTATATTCCGGTTGACCAGCAGCACACGCAGAAGCTCAAACTCCCGGTTGGTAAGCTCCACGTCCTCCCCTGCTCTGGTGACCCGGTGTCTCTCCACATCCACTCTCACGTCGTCAATGGCAAATATCTTCTCTTCCCTGTGAAATCTTCTGAGCACCACCTGAACCCTGGCAACCAGCTCCTCCATGGCAAAGGGCTTCACAATATAATCCTCTGCCCCGCTGTTCAGGCCTCTTACCCGGTCAGTCACTTCATCCCTGGCTGTCACGTAGATGACCGGTATCGTACCGATCTGTGCCATCACCTGAAATCCGTCCATATCCGGAAGGTTAATGTCCAGAAGGACGATGTCGGGCCTTTCCTGCTTTGCCGCTCTCAGGGCCTCCCGGCCGGTATATGCCTGACAGCATCTGTGACCTGTCATGGTGAGGGTTCTCTTCATCAATTCATTTATGGACGGCTCATCTTCCACTATCAAAATATCTGCCATTTGTATCTGCCTTTCTGTCAGTTTTTCGGATGGTCTGAGGTTTGATAGGCATTCTCTCCTATAGCTGTCAGATCCTCCGCTGTCAAATCCTTTATGCTGGCACTGCCCGCGTCCACTCCGTGTTCCCGGCAATAGGACTCAATCACCTGCTTACCGCCTTCAAAGGCGTAAATATCACAGATATACGTTTCCAGAGAATCCATCCCCTCTCCCTTTGCGGACAGAAGCGGTTTATCCCCCATCTCGTCAAGGAGCCAGAGTGCCTCCTCATAATTTCTCATCTCCCGGGTCACATCTTTCATGGCAGCGCTGTCGTAATCCAGGCCGTATTTTTCGCATACCTGCTTTACAATATCCTGATTTTCCACCACCTCTTTGTACAGTGTGTCTTCATCCCAGGGCATGTAGGACACCGTCTCATCCCGGGACAGCTTCTCCTCTGCTGCCTCCTTCACCTGCTTCTCCGCTGCGTTCTGTCCGTAAACCGCCATGGTTCCCGCTGCCGCGGTGATACACAGAGTAACTGCAGCAGCTACTGCTGCTGCCTTATGCTGTTTTAACTTTTTCCGCATCATAACTGTTCCTCCTCTTCCTGAAAGCTGCCGGCACAAATAGCTGCCAGCCGTTTCTCTTTTACAGCTACAGCATAAGCTCCCCATGTTGCAGAGTTATTACAGGAAAATTTTTTGTTAAATCTTTCTGTTTCTGTCCGAATCATCACCGTATCCCACATCAATATTATAAAATGCTGATTACTTTATTATAGTTATACTCTGCATCTCTCCGCTATCCAGGTTTTTGGCGCTTACTTTTATTTTTTCATCCCTGTCCATTTCAAACAGAACCTCTATCTGGGGCTCCCCTGCCTTTGCCGGCGAAATCTTATCCAGCCTGAATTGTCCGGCAAGTTCATTCTCTTTTACATAAGCCCCTTCCCCCAGGTAAATACATAAATCAACTGCTGTTTGATTATCCGCTGCAGTGGAAAAAATCTGCTTTTTAACGGCAGGCAGCACTTCTCCTTTTCTGATAACAGGTGTAGCCACTCCACCGCTTGTCTCCAGGGACAATGTACGGCTTGCATGCTTTCCTGTATTTTGAGGCCTGTCACGGCGGAATAAATCCTGAATATACAGACGCCTGTTGGTTTCCAGATCCATGGCTTTTACTTCGAGATGTTTTTGCTCATCTATATAAAATGTCACTTCTATTCTGGGAACTTCCCGTTTCTTTGGTCTTATTCCATACACTCGAAATTTTCTGACCATAAGATACTCCGACGCAAAAGGGGCGGTCTCTTTTACCACACAGAATTCCAGAAAATTCTGATTATCGGCGGTAGTGGTAAAAACTTTCCTCTTCACTGCCGGCAGCACTTCATCTCTCCCAATCAGAGGTGTCACTCCTTTACTTCTGCCCCGGAGGAATAAAGCTTCTTTTACTATATGTCTGCTATCTGTTCTCTGATATCCGTCATTCCCCCATTCTAATGCAAACTCCATTCTTCTTATGAGTTCGTCAATAGATTGAATACGGTTTTGTCTGTGCACCTCCAGTCCGGCCGTCAATACCTGCTCAAACTCCTGCGAAACGGGGATTCCCATTTCCGATGGCTTTTTGAGGTTGTCAACGCTCAGGCGGTGCAGACTGATATCCGGCGTTTTTCCTGTTATGCATTTATATATAGTGGCGCAGACGGCATAGACATCTGTCCATGGTCCCTGGTTATTTTCCCTGCAATATTGTTCTTCGGGCGCATATCCTTGTTTTAAGATAACGGTAATCGTCCCATCAGTATTTTTGACATCTCTCGCTGCTCCAAAATCCAGCAGCTTTATTTTCCCCTCTTTCACCATCATAATATTGTCAGGGCTGATATCCCGGTGTATGAATCCTTCTTTATGTATTTTGCTCAATACCTCCATAACCGGTTTCATATAGGTAAATGTTTCATATGGGGACAGCTTTCCGTTTGCTTCAATATATTGATTCAGGGTAATACCCTCCAGATATTCCATAACGATATACACCGTCTTATTTTCTTCAAAAAAATCCCTTACATTTACGATGCCTTCGTTGCCTGAAAATTTAGCCATGGTTCTGGCTTCATTCCAAAAATTTTGTTTTTCTTTTTCTGAAGTATACATCTGACATCTATATTCTTTTACAGCCACCGGCATGTTGAGAATGGTATCCCACCCCTGGTATGTGATGCCAAAGCCTCCGCTGCCTATGGTTTTTTTAATGATATATTTGAAATTTAAAATAGTCCCGGGTTTTAATTCACCCGTTTCACTGCTGCAGATATTTTCTTCCCACATTCCGGTTCACCTCTTTTTTAAGTCTAGAGTATGTCAGATTTATTATACAATAAAAATTTAACTTTTAGCAGGATTTTTTAGTTTCCCATGCTGCAGGGTTATTACAGGAAAATACTTTGTCAAAGAAGCCAGGATGCCACGGAAAGATATTCACGAGGCACGTGTTTTACCTGCCAGATTTCATTTTCAGAAATCCAGAATTTAAACCCGTCCCGGTACATACTTCCTGTTTCTACCCGAAGTATCACTGTATCCCCTTCTTTTTTATGACGTGCACCTACACTCCCGGCAGTTTTTATATCTTTTGATAAATGTACAAAGTTGCGCTTCTGCGGTGTGAGTCCTTCCGTAAAAATCCGAGGCAGAAATCCCTGCGCGGTTCCATGGTAAAGAAAGTCCGGCGGAGCGGCTTCCCTCATTTCCACTTTCACCGGCACGGAATGCCCTTGATTTGCCCGTATAGTCCGTTTATCGGCCCCGTAACTGTATCTCTTTTTTTTGTCTTCCGCTATAATCTCCGAAAGAAGCGTTTGGTCAAACGCAGGAACATCTTCCTGCATTTTCCTGATAATCTCTGATACGTCAGCCCATCCATACTCATTGATCATCTGTTCATCATGCCGAAGCAGATAGGATAGCTTCCGGCTCATCTGTTCTTTCGTCATATTCTCCTTCTCCCTCCTGTTAATATTAGAAAATACTGATTACTTTTATTATACAGAATTTAAATCCGAAGTTTATTTTTCTTTGACCGTTCAAAAAGGTTACTGTTCACTGCGTGCCCAGTAACACGCTTCGCGGGACAAGGGTGTGTGAACAGTAACCAAAAAAGGACCACACCGCATCTGTCTGCAGTATGATCCTTCCTCTCTGTTAAAATGCCTTCTGTATCTGTTCTGTCAATGCATCCACATCCGCTGCTTTCACCAGGAAACGCTCCCTGCCGTTTATGGAAACACTGTCATAGGTATCGTCATAAGGATAATATACCAGCTCTACCTCAGGGGCATCGTCCGTGTTTCTCTTATAGACAACGCGCAGTTTCTCCTCCCTGTCACCTTCCGGAAGGCTGCCTTCCTCTATCTCAGAATCCAGCATTACATTTAAAAGCGCCTGGTAGACAGCGGTGAAATCCTCTTTTTCCGCCTTCTTTCCATTCATTTTATACCGGTCCTCATCCGGCTCCATGGTGTATGTCTTCCCACCGGATTGGATCTCCACGCTCTTAACCGTATCAATGTTGATAAGAGCAGGGATTTTCAGAATATAGTCAAAGGGATTCAGCCCGTAAACAGCGTCCAGCAAAGCGGAGGGAATTTTGTACACAGCATCCTCATATCCCTTGACTGCCACGTAACGGCTGCCCTGCCCGTCGGCGCTGCCGATCAAAAGAGTTGCCGTACTGTCCGCATACTTTGTCTGTTTTGCGGTATCCGCATCCTGGGTGTTTACAAAATCAATGGTCATTGTGGTGGTGGTGTCCGCCACTCCTGTATCAACACCGTCCTCCACTGTCGCCGGAGTGGTGAGATCCATTTCTTTCAGCATATCAAACAGCGTATACATGGTCTCTGTATTGACTGTAACGATCTCATCATAGGGGTTTAAGATCTCCCAATAATCAAAATCCATCTTGTAGTCAGCAGGCTCTTTGGACAGGTCGAAGATCTCGCTGCCGTCCTCTGTCAGCACAAGCCTGCGGACACCGTCCGGGATGAACTGAGGATGTTCCGTCACTGCTGCTGTCGGTTTATCTTCCGCCGGTTCTGCTTCACTTTTTCCCTTTTCCGTCTCTGCTTTTTCCATCTTTTCCTGGGATTCGGCCTCCGCTTTCGTCTCCTGGCCGCAGCCGGAGAGCCCCCCGGCCGTCAGGGACGTGACAATACCCAAAAGCATCAGTTTCCGTAAAATTTTCCTCATATTCATCTCTCCTGTCTTATAAGATCACATCCAGCTCCACCGGTTTTGCACCTGTCAGCTTCTCACTTCTGCTATCCGGCTGGGAGGTTCCTGCAAACAGTTTGAAATGTCTGCTGTCAATATGGCGCTCACCTGCCTCGTCCACCACACACATTGCTGCGTTTGAGACTGTCATAGTTATGGTTTTACTCTCCCCTGCTTCCAGGAAGACACGTTTGAATGCACACAGGCTGTAGTTACGCACTGCCAGAGGTGATTCCATGTCCTTGATGTAGATTTCTACCACATCCTCTGTGGCTGCGCTGCCCTCATTTTTGACTGTGACCTTCACTTCCAAATCTGACTGGGCATCTGCTTTGCCTGTAAGCTCTGCATCTGTGACCTTCACGTCACCGTATGTCAGTCCGTAGCCGAAGGGATAGAGTGCCTCTTTTTCCATATAACGGTATGTACGGTTCTTCATGCTGTAATCTGTAAACGCAGGCATTCCCTCCAAATCCCTGTAGAATGTGATGGGAAGCTTTCCTGAAGGTGAAACCTTTCCGAACAGCAGGTCTGCCACTGCTTTTCCTCCCCTTGCTCCCGGATACCATGCGAGCAGGATTCCATTGCAGTTTTCATCTGCATAGTTCATGTCAATGGCACTGCCTGCCATGAGGACCACAACGGTGGGTTTGCCCACAGCAGCTACCTTCTCAATGAGCTCTTCCTGTGCTTTTGGCAGATGAAGGTCGTGTTTATCACCGGATGCGTCACTATTTCCCGTATCTCCCTCTTCGCCTTCCAGCGTCTCGTCAAGGCCCACGCAGAGAACTACCACATCGCTGTGCTCTGCCGTGATGACAGCTTCGGAGATTCTGTCCTGGTTCCAGGCCAGACTTTCCACTTTATCTTTATACAGATGGCAGCCCTCGGAATAGAGCACACGCACATCCTCTCCCACCTCATCCTGGATGCCTTCCAGAACCGTAATATATCTGGAAGAGGTTCCGTGGTAGTTTCCGATCAGGGCAGCACGGCTGTCTGCGTTTGGTCCGATGACACCGATGGTCTTCAATTTGGATTTGTCAAGCGGCAGAACACCGTCGTTCTTTAAAAGGACACAGCCTTTTCTGGCCATATCCAGGGCTTTCTCCACATGCTCCCTGCACTCAACCACTTCGTATGGAATGCTGTCGTACTCGCTTCCGTCAAAAAGGCCCAGCAGGAAACGGGTGGTGAACAGCCTCTCAGCCGCCAGTGTAATGTCTTCCTCTGTGATCAGGCCGTCCTCAATGGCTCCCAGCAGGTGCAGATAAGTATTGCCGCAGTTTACGTCACATCCCTTTTTCAGGGCAAGGGCAGCGGACTCCCTGGCATTTTTCGTAACCCTGTGGTTTTCATGGAAATCCTTGATTGCCCAGCAGTCAGAGGTAAAATGCCCTTCAAAGTTCCATTTTCCTCTGAGGACCTCCTCCATCAGATAGGTATGGCCGCAGCATGGCTCTCCGTTTGTTCTGTTGTAGGCACCCATGACGGATTCCACATCGGCCTCTGTGACCAAAGCCTCAAAAGCCGGCAGATATGTCTCCCACATATCCTTCATGGTCACCTCAGCGTCGAACTCGTGACGGATAGATTCCGGGCCACTGTGCACAGCATAGTGTTTGGCGCAGGCCGCTGCTTTCATCACTTCCCCATCACCCTGTATGCCCTCCACGAATTTCACACCGAGTCTGGAGGTCAGATACGGGTCCTCGCCGTAAGTCTCATGGCCTCTTCCCCAGCGGGGGTCACGGAAAATATTCACATTGGGAGACCAGAAAGTCAGTCCTTTGTAAATATCCCTGTCTCCATGTTTGGAATACTCATTGTACTTTGCGCGGCCTTCTGTGGCTATGATATCGCCCACCTTTTTCATTTCCTCATCGTCAAAAGCCGCAGCCATACCGATAGCCTGGGGGAACATGGTAGCCACACCGGCCCTTGCCACGCCGTGCAGGGCTTCATTCCAGTAATTATAAGTCGGCACATCCAGGCGTTCTACCGGAGATGCATCGTATTTTAACTGGGATGCCTTTTCCATCAGTGTCATTTTGGATACCAGCTCTTTTGCTTTTTCTCTGGCTGCCGCCCTCTCTTTTTTGTGGTCTCTCATCCGTTTTTCTCCTTTTATTTTCTATTTTCCGGAACTGTTTTCACAGTTTCCCGTTTTCTGCTTTTATCTTACACCATACCTGCCTGATGCGCATGTATTTCCTTGCTGTTTCCTCCTCAATTTTTGCGTTTTTACCTGCGGATCCACAGCAAAAAGGTATGGTACTTATACCTTTAAGCATAGTGTACCATACCTGTATTCCAACCGTAATAAAAAAAAGTTACTTCCTTCTATAAAATTCTTCCTTTTGTAAATGTCACGCTGCGATTCCGCTTTCTGCTGTCCCGCGGGGTGTGCCATGCAATTACAGGGAAATCCCGTGACAGCCGCATGCCGGAATGCTGTTTATACGGAATGCTGTATCTCCTCCCTGTATTTTGTGGGGGATTTCCCTGTATGTTTCTTAAATGCCAGAGAGAAATAATTGGTGTCCCGATATCCCACCATCATGGCGATCTTACCTGTCTTCATGCTGGTGGTCTCCAGCAGGGATTTCGCCTTCTCAATGCGCTTTCTCACAATGTACTCGTTGCACCCTTCCTTTGTCACGCGCTTGAAAAGCCTGGAAAAGTAGTTTGGCGTAATGTACAGGCTTGCCGCAATATTGGATACAGACAGCTCCTCCGTCAGATGTTCGTCGATGTAATGCTTCGCCTTTGTAATGATCTCGTGGACATTCTCCTCCTCGCTGCCCAAAAGCTGAGAGATAAACATGCGTGTTACATCACACGCTTCCTCCCTGTCCGCACAGATCAGACTTTGGGAAAGGGAATCAAGACGTCCGGACTCCACCTCCCCGGAATCTCCCAGATAGGAAAAATAGAGAGCTGAAGCGATCTCAAAGCAGTTTCTGCGCACCATGGCCGGGGACAGATTATAGGACTGCGTAGCTTTTGAAAATGTATTGAACGCCTTCATGACATAGTCTGTATTCCCCACATTGGCACACATGATGCCCTTTAACTCCGCATAGATGTCGCGGAAAATATCCGCCTTGTTCTGGGCACCAAAGGTCTGTACAATATCGCGTATTCCCTCTTTTTCATTGTCCAGCAGGTAACGGGCATCATTGTAGGAGATAAACAGATTGGAAAACCCGTGCACGGTACTTCCCACCACCATCTTGGGCTTTGCGTCAAATTCATCCTTCAGAATATCAGACAGCTCCTCAATGGCATCCAGCACCACATCCCCGGTCTCTGCCTCGAACCAGGTAATGGCAATGGTTCCGTCATCATCGGAGAAGGTAATCCCCCTCTCCTGGGCGTCCACCATGCTCATACACACATTCTTCACGGACATGGCCTGAAAATTCTCCTCTGTGGGCTGCTGGTTCATGTACAGGGTGGGCACGATCAGCATGAGCTTTAAGTCACGCTCTATATCAAAGTGGTAATACTCCTTCAGATTGTTCAAAAGCTGTCCCTTGTCCTCCCGCTTGTGCACCAGATTTCTCATATAATGCTCCAGCTCTGTCTGTTCCGCGGTTCCCTGGGTCCTCTGGAGAAGCCTCAGATTCTTTTCCTCCGCTTTCAGCTCCTCCAGGTAATTCACCTGCTTGCTCACAGCCCGGGCAAGCTCCTCCTCCTCGATGGGCTTCAGAAAAAAGTCCTGTACCTGCAGACGGAGGCTCTGCCTTGCATACTCAAAATTATCGTATCCGGTCAGCACAATGACTCTGAGTTCCGGCACAATCTTCCGGGCCGCCTCAATGAGCTCAAGGCCTGTCATCTCTGTCATCTGAATATCAGAGATCATGATCTCCGGCTTTTTCTCCCGGATGATCCCAAGGGCCTCCCTGCCTGAAGCCGCGTCGTAAACTTCACTGATTCCAAGACTCTCCCAGGGCAGAACTTTTTTCATGCCCAGGCGGATCATTTTCTCGTCATCTACAATCAATATTTTATACATGAATCATCTCTCCCCGTATGATACCGTCTTCCACTTGTGTCACGTAAGGCAGGCGTATCTCCACGGTTACGCCGCCTGATTCATTTCTCAGGTAATAAAGCCCGAACTCCTCACCGTAGAGAAGCTCTATTCTCTTATTTACATTCCTCACACCGTAGCCAAAAGAATCGTCGTACTCTGAGAGATGCTGGTTCATCTCATCAATCTGCTGCTGGCTCATACCGGTTCCCGTATCTGCCAGAGTGATCAGAACATCACTGCTGCGCTTTCTCACCTTCAGGAACAGACTTCCCGTCTTACCCTCCTTCACCTTGATTCCGTGATAGATGGAATTCTCCACCAAGGGCTGCAGGGTCAGCTTCGGAATCATTACATCTGATGCTGCCTCCTCCACGTCAAACTCACTTCCGATAATGTCATCGTACCGCATATTCTGGATGATCAGATAATTCCGCACATGTTCCAGCTCCATTTTCAGCGGAATCACATCATGGCCGCCGCTGAGGCAGATGCGGTAATACTTGGCCAGTGCCTTCACAAGCGTGGATATCTCCCCGTTGCCGTCCACCATGGCCTGCCAGTGGATACACTCCAGGGTATTATACAGAAAATGGGGCTGTATCTGGGACTGCAGGGCATTGAAACGGATCTGCTCAATCTGATGCTGTTCCATTTTCACCTGCTCCATGAGCACCAGGATCTCCTCCATCATGGAGTTGAAACCGACTGCCAATTTTGTGAAATCCTCTCCCATGTGTTCCACGTTGATGCGGGTTTTCAGGGAACCTGAAGCCACATCATCCATCTTCCGCACCACCTTGTCCAGAGGGCGGTAGACTTTGCTGATGATGCGCTTGACCACCAGAAGGCTGATGGTGAGCAGAAACAGCAGGATAAATGCCATGAGGAAGATCGTCCGGATGCTGGATTTGTAAAGCTCCATCATAGGCACACTGCTCACCACATAGAACCGCCAGTCAGAAACCTTCTGGTAAATGTACAGCCTGCCGCCCATGCTGAAGGTGCCTGATTTTTCTTTCATCTTGGGAATAAAGTCCACATTGGTTCCGATCTTATCCTTATCCCTGGCAGAAATCATCATGCCGTCTGTGTCAACTACCATGGATTCCAGCTTATTGGAGCTGTCGTATTCCAGGATCTGCAGCAGGCTCGGGTCCGTAAAGTTCATGCAGAGAAGCCCCAGTTCCCCAAGTACACGGTTGGTGTCGTAGATGGGGAAATAGATGTTCAGGGTGTATTTGCTGCCGTTGAAATACGCATTGTTAAAACACATCTTAATGGAGCTGTCCTGCACGGTCTTGCACTGCTGGGCATCAAAAGTATATACCTGGGAGAACTGTGCGGCTGAGATGGCGATCTGCCCCTTGTATATGTAGTCATCCGGGGATTTTCCCACAACAGCGATGAAATTCATATCCGAATGCATGTTGGATATGCTTGCCAGAATGTTGAAGGCACTGTTCTTCAGCCCGCCTGCCTCTTTGTTATAATTGACTGCCTTCAGGTACTGTTGTATGGAAGTATCCATGACCGTAGCAATGGCAAGGGTTTTGTAATTGTCCAGGGAGCTTTTAAAGTTTTCCGCAGTTGTGCTGTTCTGTGCCTGCAGAAGCTCTATGGACTGCTGCTTCATGGATGTGACAGAGGATATGGTGGATACCACCAGCACAATAAGGGTGGTGGCTATAATGGACACTGTCACAAGGAGCTGCATTTTTTTGTCAAACTTCCATCGGCTTACTTTCTCCATCCACTTTCTCATAAATGTTCCCGCCCTTCTTCTGTTTTCTGCTCTCTATCATACCATGTATGCAGCAGTGCGGCAATTTTTATCAGTTGGAAAAAGCTGCCGCCTGGATATAAATCCGGCAGCAGCTCTAAAATCACAGTAACCCCGTTACTGTTCAGACAAGCTGTACGGTGACGCAAACTCAGCCTTTTACGGCTCCGGCTGTCATACCTTTTACCAGTTTATCCTGGAAGATAATGAACATAATAATCATGGGAAGAAGTGTCAGCGTCAGGACTGCCATGATCATGGGCGTATTCATGGAATACTGGCCCTGGAATTCCCAGATTGCCAGAGGCAGGGTACGGTTTGCGGATGACTGTGTCAGTGTGTAGGCAAAGGAGAACTCATTCCACATATTTACACCGTTGTAGATCGCCAGTGTGGCCAGGCCGGGTTTTGCCAGAGGAAGGATCATGGAGAAAAACATCTGAATCTTGCCGCAGCCATCTATCTCGGCAGACTCTTCAATCTCCCGCGGAATCTCTTTCATGAAGCTGGTCAGAATGAACACGGAAATCGGTACCGCAAAGGCAATATAAGGACCAATCAATGCCCAGATACTGTCATACAGACCTGTGCTTTTTGCCATCTTGAACACCGGGATCAAGGTGATATGAACCGGTATGGACATACATGCCACGATCAGCGCATAGATGGGGTTCGCCAGTTTAAACTTAAATCTTGCCAGCGGATAAGACGCGCAGGCAGCGATAAACAGCAGAAGTATCAGGGAGATGCCAAGAACGATCACACTGTTCTTGAAGTAAGTGCCGAATCCGCCTTTTAACACTTCTGTGTAGTTGTTCCAGTTCAGACTGTCCGGAAGCTGGAACACGCCTTTTGTCAGCATCTCAAACTTCTCTTTAAAGGAGTTCAGAACCATAAATACGAAAGGCATAAAGGATACTACCAGCCAGAAGATTGCCAGGATAAAGGCAACGGTCCAGGCTGTGATGCTTTTTGCTTTACTCTTCTTATAATTATCCATTATTTCAGTCCTCCTTCTTTCCATTTAACAGCTTCATGGTGATCAGGGATACCATACTGATGAGGATAAACATACCGCCGGCCACTGCAGAACCATATCCCATGTTGAATGTCTTAAAGGACTGTTTGTACATGTAGGTTGCCATCAATTCCGTAGATGTTCCGGGACCGCCGCCGGTCATAACATAGATCAAGTCAAAGTATTTCAGAGAACCAACCATGGAGAGGATTGCCGCGCTTTTCATGGAAGGAACCAGAAGGGGAAGTGCTATTCTCCAGAAATACTGGCCTCTGGTGGCACCGTCTATCCTCGCCGCTTCAAATACATCGTAAGGAATATTGGTAAATGCCGCCATGAAGTACACCATGTAGAACGGGGTGAACTGCCAGCAGATAACCATGATAACCGTCAATAGGGCAGTTTTCGGATTGCCCAGAAGGTCGATGTTGCCGCCTCCGAACCAGCCTGAGATGGTGCTGACCAGGCCGCCGTTTGTTGCCAGCGCATATGTAAAAAGGAAGCCAATCGCAACAGATGACATCAGCAGGGGAATAAACCAGACCACCTTAAAAGGTGTCAGTTTCTTTCCTCCGAAATCCAGGAATGTTGCCAGTGCAAGACCGATGGGAATCTGAATACAGATAGACAGAATCATAATGAGAACATTGTTCTTAAACGCGACCCAAAAATTGGTGTCAGCAATCAGTTTTTTCCAGTTGCCGATTCCGATAAATTTCTTAGCTGCGGAAATTCCGTTCCACTGATAGCCGCTTGTGATAAATGTATCCACAATGGGATAGAAAATAAATATCACCATTAAAACAGTGACCGGTGCCAGGAAAAGCGCCGCAACTTTCCGTGTGTTCCTCTGCCTCATCTGGGCAAGAGAAATACCATTTTCCTTCATAATAGAAGCCCTCCTTTTTGTTTCTGAATCCTTTCTTTTCTTATTATATATACTAACAAACAGACTTCTGAAAGGACATAGAACAATCTACGCATTATCTATAAATATTTGTCTTTTAAAGCGCAGAAAAATATAGAAAAAAACGCCCTGTCCCAGGGGACAGAGCGTATTTTCATCTGTGATCCTTACTCGGCCTTTGTGCTTAAATAGTCATCCATTGCTGCCTGCATGGAATCCTGTGCCTCCTGAGGAGTCATGGTCAGACCAAACACTTCCTGTAATCCGTCAAGGTGAGCAGTTGCAACTGCCGGCGGCAGATACTGGTCATACCAAAGCTGGATTTCCGGAGCACTGTTGGCGGTCTCCACGATCTTCTTGGCAACCGGGTCTGTGATCTTCTCTTCGATTCCCTTGACTGGCGGAATCTTGCCTTTTTCAATCTCAAAATCTATAACTTCATCAGAGAGATGTGCCTCTGCACACTCAAACGCTGCTGCCAGCTTGTCGCCTTCACAGTTGAATGTGATGAACTGGTCACCTACGGTACCGATCTGGATAGAAGCATCTGCGTCAGAACCTTCGATAGCCGGGAATGGGAACCAGTCTATCTTCTGATAAAATTCTTCACTGTCAGAGGAGAAAGTACCTGTATACCAGGATCCACACAGAAGCATACCTGCTGACTCCTGATACATGAGCTGTTTTGCCTGTCCGTCATCCTCACTCAGAGAGTTTACACCTTCCGGGAAGTAGCCTGCATTCACCCATTCCTGGATCTTCTCACCGGCTTTGATGAAGCAGTCATCTGTAAATTTGCCTTCGCCTGCAACTGCTTTCTGGAATGGCTCCAGTCCGCCGTAGCGTGCCGCAAGGCTCATGAAATACATGGAACCTGTCCATTTGGAACCGTTTGCCAGGGCAAATGGTGTAATGCCGTTGTCCTTTAATGTCTTACAGATATTCTCCAGATCCGCAAGTGTCTTCGGCTCTGAGAGACCGTATTTCTCAAACATTTCCTTGTTGTAGAATATACCTGCAAGAGAAACGTTCTGGTAAGGAACCGCATATACATGGTCGTTGTATGTAGCCTGTGCAACGGCTGCATCCATAAGTTTGTCCTTGATCTCAGACGCATTGAACAGATCATCAATGGGCTGGCCGAATCCGGAATCTATGTACTCGTACATAGGACCGCCGGACCAGTTGGAATACATATCCGGGCATTCGCCTGAACTCATGGCAACTACCAGTTTCTCTTTGTACGTATCATTCTGTGTAGGCACAACCGTAACGGTATAGCCTGATTCTGTCTCGGAATTGAATTTGTCAACAGCCTTTGCAATAACATCCTTGTCCGGGCTTTCTGTACCGATGTTCCAGTAAACAATTTCCTTGCTTCCATCATCACCGGCTTCTTTTTTTGCTGATTTGTCTTCTCCTGAGGTTTCACTTGAACTTGCGTTTCCGCTGTCACCGCCACATGCGGTCAGTGACGCTGCCATGAGAGCTGTCATGGAAAGAGCGACCAGTTTTGCCATCCTTTTTTTCATACTTTTCCTCCTGAAATAATATATATGCTTTTACTTTATCCCTGATATCATATATTTTTTTCTGTCTGATAACCATAAAATAAAGTGTCCACATGATATAATTTTCTTACCTGGAGATAAAATGATCATTCTTCATTGTGGCTGCTGTTGTATTCATCCATTGCCTTCTGCAGTTCTTTATTCGCCTCCTCCGGTGTCATGGTAAGGCCAAATAATTCCTGACAGGTATCTTTATGTGCCTCAGATACTACCGGCGGCAGATACTGATCGTACCAGAGCTGTACAGAGGACGCATTCGTTGCAGCTTCCAGGATCTGCTGGCTTACCGGATCAGTGATCATCTCTTTTGCTTTTTTAACAGGAGGAATCTTGCCGTTTTCTACCATGAAATCCAGCTCTTCATCATCAAAATAGTAGCTTGCCATCTCAAATGCAGCATCCAGCTTTTCGCCTGTACAATTGAAGGTCAGGAATCCGTCACCGATGGTTCCGATGATAATGGAAGCATCTGCGGAGGAACCGTCAACTGCCGGGAATGGGAACCAGCCTAATTTGTTGTAGAATTCTTCACTGTCCTGTTTGATCGTGCCTGTATACCAGGAACCGATACAGGTCATGGCTGCCTTATCCTGGTACAGAAGCTGTTTGCCCTGTCCGTCATCCTCACTCAGAGAGTTCACGCCCTCCGGGAAATAACCCTTTTTCACCCATTCCTGAATCTTTTCCCCGGCATAGACAAAGCTCTCATCCTCAAAAGTACCCTCCCCGGAAACTGCCTTCTGGAAAGGCTCCAGTCCGCCGTAACGGGTAGCCAGGTTCATGAAATACATGGAACCTGTCCATTTGGAGGCATTGGCAAGCGCAAACGGAGTGATGCCGTTCTCCACTAATGTATCGCAGACTTTCTCCAGATCGCTTATGGTTGTGGGAACTTCCAGATTATACTGTTCAAACATCTCTTTGTTATAGTAAATACCTGAGATTGCCACATTCAGCACGGGAAGGCCGTACACCTTGCCGTTATAGGTACCCTGTTCCAGGGCCGCGTCCATGAGCACATCCTTCAGATTGTACTTATCAATATATTCGTCAAGAGGCTGGCCGAATCCTGCCTCCACGTATTCGATCATAGGACCTCCGGACCAGGTCTGATAGATATCCGGGCATTCCCCTGAGCTGACAGCAACCACCAGCTTCTCTTTGTAAGTATCATTCTGTGTGGGAACATAGCTTACCTGATAGCCGGTCTCTTTTCCCTTACCTTCATTATACTTGTCAATGGCATAATTCCAGATACTTTTGTCAGGATCTTCCGTACCGTTGGCCCACATTACAATTTCCTTGTCCCCGCCTTTGCTCTCATCTGCGGATGCTGTGCTCTCTTCTTTTTTGCTGTCATCACTTCCGCTGCTTTTGTCATCCCCGCCGCCGGAGCCGCACGCACCAAGGGAAGCCGCCATAAGCACAGACATAGAGATTGCCGCCAGTTTCATCATTCTTTTTTTCATATTCTTTCCTCCTTATGTTATTTAATATGAACTAAGATTATGGATTAATAGTAGCATTCTCTGTGGTAAATACCTATAAAAAAAAGTGTTCTCCTTCTATAATTTTCTTACTTCTTGTGCATTTTACCTATAAAACAACTGCAGAGAGCGCCTGATTCATACACTCTCCGCAATCTGTTATTTTGCCATATGTCTATTATAGAAACAAACCGTCAGTCCCCAAAAGAGAGGAATCTCCACGGCCAGTGCCGCAAGCATCGCATGGGGCACCCAAAAGGATTGTCCTCCCAGATGAAGGAATTTAAAATCAAACAGTTCGTACAGGAAGCAGTTTCCAAGCCCCAGCCCTCCTGTCGGCAGGATACAGCGAATCCAGCCGGCAAGATTCCCGCTGCCCACCTGTCCGATGATGACAGGCAGCAGACACAGCACCATGCCAAAAATCGCTGTCACAGTGACACTTCTGCATCGGGACGATATCATAAGTGTACACAGAACCGCAGCGGTTATGGTCAGAAACCCGGTGCCCGCCCCGGCTAAAAGCAGGTGCCACAAATCCAGATCAGATAAGCTCACTGCCGAATAGAGCATCTGCATGGAGCTTCCCATACACTCTTCCCCGAACAAAGCCCTTGTCAGAAGCAGAAAAATGCCGGAACCCGCTGCCACTATAACAGAGGCCAGAATCAGCATAACTGCTGTCCTGACAGCCGCCAGCCTGATTCTTCCATGCCTGGTACAGCGCTGAATATCATCCGCCTTTGTCTGGTAGTCAGAGGAAAAGACCGGAGCAGCCAGAAGCACGCAGATGAACTCCAGAAGCAGCAGATAAAGGACCAAATAATCAGTTGCATCCTTATTATAGCCCGGAAAATACTCATAGGGCTGCTCCACTTTTGCAAAGTAAGCCGCCGCTTTCCTCTGCGCGTCCGGATAGTCCTTCTGTTCCATTTCCATGAGGCTGTCCAGATGCTCTCTGCACTGTTCATAGATACGGCCGGCATCTTCAGGGCCCAGCTTCATGAGGTCAGCCGCAGTACCTGTTCTGCTGTCCGCATACACTTCACGTAAAAGGTGGATATAAGGCTGGATGGGCAGAATCTTTTCATTATATACATTCAGAGGGAAATCCTCACTGTTGGTCGGCCCGTATTCCGCGATGCATGCCTGATATGTCTCCAAAGCGGTCTGCACTTTATCCGGTGTCACCTCTCCGGCATAGGGCGCCTGTTTCTCATTTATGATCTCCATGGCCCTGCTGCCGCTTACGGTAATCTGTTTACCGCTGTCATCCATGTAGGAATATTGTACAAAAGTCCTGGGAATGTAAGCCATGAGAACAGACAAAAGAAGTGCTGCCCCCAGAAAAACCCAGGTGGATCTTGTTTTCAGGATTCTCTTAAATTCCAGTTTTAAAAGTCTCATTTAATCCGCCTCCTTATCAAACCGGCTCTCCGGGAACATCCAGAGATAAAGGTCTTCCAGTCTCGGCACAGCAGGTACAGAATCCTCGATCCCGGGTTTCTCGGCGAGATACCGCACAGAGATGCGGCCGTCCGCCTCATTTCTCAGGTTCACGATCTGCAGTCTGTTCTCATACTCAGCAAGCTGTCCGGCAGGAATCGTACCGTTCCAGACCTTCCCATTCACTAGGGTGACCAGCTCTTCCGTTGTCCCCACAGCCTGGATCTTACCGCCCTTCATCACCGCATTGCAGGTTGCAATGTACTCCACATCTGAGACAATATGGGTGGATATGAGCACAATCCTGTCGTGTGAGGCAAACTCTGAGAGCAGATTACGGAATCTGACGCGCTCCCCCGGGTCAAGACCGCTGGTAGGCTCATCCAGAATCAGCACCTCCGGCTCATTGAGAAGGGCCTGGGCGATTCCCACCCTGCGCTTCATTCCGCCTGAGAGCTTCGCAATCTTTTTCTTTCTCACATCCAAAAGGGTCATTCTCTCCAGAAGTTCTTCTATCTTCTCCTTACTTCTCCTTTTCGGCAGGCCTTTCAGCACTGCCATATATTCCAGGTAATCCCGGACCGTAAATTCAGGATAAAATCCAAACTCCTGAGGCAGATACCCAAAGATATCCCTGTACTTCTCCCCCAGTACCTGGATAGAGATGCCGTCGTACAGAACCCTGCCTCCCGTAGGTTTCAGTGTTCCGCCCAGCATTCGCATAAGAGTGGTCTTGCCGGCACCGTTGGCTCCCAGAAGTCCCCAGACCCCCGGTGTCAGTTTCAGGCTCACATGGCTGACGGCTTCCTTGTCTTTAAATTTTTTTGATAAATCGTCTATTATAAGCTCCATTTTACTCCTCCTCACAACAGCACTTCTGCTGCCCCTTTTCTTTCCGCTCTGCGAAGCTGAATGATATCACATATCACAGCCGCCGCACAGACTGCTGCCCAGCCCGTCTGAAAGGAATGTTCGTAAAACCCGTAATGATACTGGAACAGCAGCCAGAACAGCAGCGCTGCCCCCATTCCCACAGCCAGACAGATTTTAAGTACATGCTGTACATCCACGTGCAGAGCTATGGTAATATAGATACTGCCCAGTAAAAAAAAGGGCACCAGCAGGTATAAGACTACGGCCCCCAGGCTCTGGCCCATTCCCAGTACAATGCCTGCAGTCAGCACAGCCAGCATCAGGATATCCCCGGCACTGATGATCACCAGCCGGGCAGTCAGCAGATGGATCGAGGAAAACCTGGACGCCTGCTCCACCTCTGCCATGCCATAGCGCAGAGATCTTGCAATTGCGGGAAGGGCCGGTAACAGAAGAAACACACTGCTGAAACACAGAAGCACGGGAAGGCGCCTGTTCCACAGGTAAGCAAAATCCCCATTGACGGTAATATAGAGTGTCAGATAGATAGCTGCCAGCACAGCGATCTGCGTTCCCCATATATTCCAGCCTGTAAATTTGATCTGATATAACACAAACTGCCAAAAGGAAATCCTTTTTTCTCTTACAGCGGTGCGGTATGTCTGCCTGGCTGTCAGAATCAGCTTCTCTCTTCCTCCCCTGACCGCATCCGGCACGGTATTCTCCGAAAAGCACTGCCTGAGGCCGCTTTCTATCTCAGATTTCTTCATATGATGAAATCCCCCCTCTCTCCAAATCCTTTTTAATGGTTTTCAGCGCTGCCCGCAGCCTGGACTGGACTGTCCTCAGCGGCTGGTTCAAAATCTGCCCGATTTCCCTTAACGTCAGGTCATGGGCAAACCGCAGGTAGATGATCTCTCTTTGTTCTGCCGGAAGTTCCCTGACCAGCAGCATGAAGTCTGTCTCCGTCTCAGCCCTTTGAAATCCCCGCTCCAGGCATTCCAGAGTGTCCGGTATCTGCTCCTCCTGATGTTTCTTTCTCCACATGTCCACACACGTATTCGCTGCCACCTGGTATAAAAAAGCGCGGAATTTCCCCTTGTGTATATACCTGTCCAGATACCGCACGGTCTTCAGAAATGTCTCCTGCACGGCATCCTCCGCGGTCTGCCTGTCCGCTGTGTGGCAGATACAGTACCGCAGAATGTCTGTGTAATATAGGGATATCAGCTCATCCAGGGCGCTCATATCTCCATTTTCCAGTTTTTTTATCAGTTTGTCTTCACGCGTCAAGATAATCCTCCTACAGGGCGTCCCCTACTCTATATAACGTATCGGGATATGGAAAATGATTTCATATTTTTAATTATAACCAAAAAACCGGTCTGCATGATTTCTCATACAGACCGGCATTACCCTTACAGTTATGATTCTTTTTTCTTTTTGGCAGCTGTGACTGCAGCGATCACTGCCACTGCTGCGCCGGCGCCGAGAAGCGGGAATACCATATTCGTATCATCGCCTGTCTTTGCTGATTTTGAAGTTGTGGTGGTTCCGGACTTTTTGTTCTTAGCCGGTGTCGGGGTTGGTGTGGTTCCTTTATTACCATCGCCATCCGTACCATCATTTTTGTCGCCGCCCGGAGTCTTATTGTCATCTCCGCCGGGGTTCTTGTTGTCATCTCCGCTCGGGTTCTTGTTGTCATCTCCGCTCGGATCCTTGTCGTCTCCGCCAGGGTCCGGATTCTCGCCCTTTGCTTCCACTGTGATAGCTGCTGCATGGGTCTCATTGTGACCGATGTCGCCGCTGTCACCTGCCAGTTCCTCAATATCCACCTGAATGTCCGCTGTATCGCCGGCTTTTACACCGTCTGCAAGCTGGAACGTCATATCGAGCAGACTGCCATCCTCCGTAAGTGGTGATGATGAGGCAAAGGCCGCTACAATCTCGCCTTCCTCCTTGTTGCCTGTCAGACAGTCGTTGACTTCACACAGGGCCCCGGACAGCGCCCCTCCGGCGCTGTCCGCAGTGAGGGTAAGTTTAGATGCATCGTAATGGATACGGATCTTTCCATTGGTCACTTCCCGGCCGTCCGTGATCTCACAGGCCACCTGAACCTGACCGCCCTCCTGGGCCTTACCTGGGTTTAATGCTATTTCTGTTTCACCTGCGGCCCAGACAGGCATTGCCTGTACAAACAGAAGTGCACTCATACATAACATTGCAATTTTTCCGGTTCTCTTTTTCATATAGGTTACCTGCCTGTTCTCCTAGATTTTCCTCTGATATTTAAAATGTGGTGATCTTCTCTGCTGCCATCTGCAGGATCTTGGTTGCGTCAGTTGTGTTGGTCTGGTTGTCAACATTCACATCACCGATCAGGATCTGCTCCTCTGTCAGCTCTGTGAGACCTACACTGTATTTCAGCAGCAGTGCACTGTCGGCTGCATTCACAACGCCGTTCAGGTCCACATCACCCAGAAGCCTTACTTCTTCACATTCTTTCACAAGTGCAGCAATCGCTGCATTGATCTCATCCTGAACTGCATCCGGTTTGTCGTAAATTACCTTTGCGCTGTCAAGAGCTTCCTTCAGACCGTCAATGCTGGCTGCCAGATATCTGCCCGAATTATCCAGGATCTCCTGTGCTTTTGCCATAACAGATTCCAGTTCCGCCTTATTTCCCTTGAATGTAAGGCCTGTAATGGCTTCTGCCAGAGCTGCATAGGCGTCTCTTGCTTCCTGGCCTGTCAGTTCCGTGTTGGCTGCTGTCTCTTTGGCTGCACTCAGTACAGTCTTAAGGTTCTCCACGGACTCACTTGTGTACTTGTCGGCATCCTGAAGGATTGCTTCTGCCTGTGCAATGATCGCGTGCAGACGGGCAAAATCCTTATCTAACATCTGGGATACTGCAGTAAGCAGGTTTGTGGTTGCCTCATTGACAGCTTTCTGTCCTTCTTCTACTTCATCTTCGCCGTACACGGTATCATATACAGTCTTGGCTGCCTCTAATGCATCTTTGACTGCCTGCACACTGCCTTCCGTATAGCGTTCTTCTGTCACAGGATCTGCGAGGATTGCCTCTGCTCCCGCGATTGCCGCTTCCAGACCGTATTTCTGTACGCCCGGTTTCAGGTCAACAATGGCATTGATGAGTTTTGTAAACGCATCGTCTACCTGTCCCTGTGTTGTTTCAAGAGTTGTCAGAAGCGCGTTTGCTTCGTTCAGAGCCTCTTCCACGGCTGCCCAGCTCTCCGGTGAGAAGGACTGGCTTCCGTCTGCCAGTTTTTCAGCCATTGTGATGGCCAATTCCAGACTTGTAGTATCTACAGTCAGCTTAACCTGTACGGTAAATACTGCTGTCTTCTCAAGCTCACCTTCGGTATAGGTAACTGTGATCTCCTTTGGTCCGATCACACTGGAATCAAATCCGGTAATTGTGTAATCGTCTGTGCTCAGCTCTGTGGTGCTGCCGTCATTGTATACAGCAAATACCTGAATTCCTTCTGCGCTGAATTCTTCGCCTAACAGATATTCCTTCTTGGCATTCTCTGTATCGACTGTAATGCTTTCCAACTGGATCTTAACCAGAACATCTTTTGCATTGCCCAGGGCTACGATCGCATCGGTGATCTCCTTCTGGGATGTTGCATTTTCCATAACAGCTTCCGCTGCCGCGATTGCATCCTGGAATTTCTGGTAGCTTTCCGGTGTATAACCGTCAGCCGTTATTTCCTTCATCTCATTGATGAGTGCTTCCAGACTGGAGGTCTCGATCTTCTTAAAGGTAACGTCCAGTGTATGGTCTTCGATCACATATTCAAGAGTTACTCTGTTGTTCTCGACTACTGCCGGTGCACCGTCAAGCATTACGGTATCTACAGTATAGCCTTTATCCGGTTTGATTACAAATGTTTTGTTCGTCTCGCTGTAAACAGATACGTCGCCTGTCTGGCTGACAGTTCCGTTTTCACCTGCGGTTACAGTTACGGTATGTGTCGGAACCTCATCACCGTAGTATACTTCTTTAACTGTAATATTGTGAGCGGTCCTTCTGGTCTGCAGTGTATACTGGCCCGGTTCTGTACTGTAAGGAACACCCTCTGCATGACCGAGTTCTGTTCCGTCATACCATAAGGTCAGGTCATATGCCCCTGCTGCTCTGCCGGCACTCGGCATAAACTTAAAGATAATCTCATGCTCTTCGTTGGCTGTCAGCGCATGATCGTAAGCAAAGTCGCCCCAGCCTCCGTCTGCTGTCTTATCGTAGAACCAGTTTCCGCCGCCTGCGTCATATCCGAACATGATTCCGTTACCAACGGTAAACAGTGTCTGATCTTCCACGCTGTCTGTGCTGAAGCGGATGCGGAAAACACCCTGGCTGATTGCTGCAGCGTTCATGTCCTTAGCGATTCCGCCTGCATTTACAGATAATAACAGGCCGTCCTGCGTAAGCTGTCCGGACGCATTGCTGAGATCAAAGTTCATCTCCTCTGCTGCTGCAAAATCTTCATAATAAGTGTTGTACTGGGCCACATTGACTGCCTCGGTGAAGGCCTTCATCGCTGCTTCCAGTTTTACATATGCGGCTTCGTATTCTGCCGCGTCTTTTCCTTCCGGAACTGCTTTTGCTTCGTCAACAGCAGCTTTGAAGGTATCGACTGCTTCCTGGGTGTATTCGCCCGGTTTCGGTCCTACCACTGCTGCATTCATCTGTGCTTCTGCATCCTGGATCAAAGCGCCTAAATCTTCATATGTAAAGTTATTCGGTACATAGGTGATCACTTTTTCCAGATTCGTCACATGTCCCTCTGCGTTGCTGAAGGATACATTGACAGTTACCGGTTTCCTTGTTGCTCCCTCTTCTGCCGTAAAGGTTACATTCATAAGTTCCGCAGCCTTCTTGAATGCATCCTGTTTCTTGATTCCGTAGGTGAAACGCACGGTCTGTGTTCCGTCTTCATTATCTGTCACAGTCGGCTCTACAGTCTTCAGAAGTGCGTCTTCATTTGCTGCTGCGCTGTCTGTGTTCAAGGTGATCTGAGACGGGTCATAGGTATATTCCACAACTGTGTTTCTGTACTTGTTGTAGATATTCTCAAGACCTACATTTACCTGATAATTATGGTTTCCTTTATCCTCAGTATTGACAGTTGCTGCCGGGCTGCCTGTGATCTCCTCACCGTATACGCCCAGTTCTGTCATGGACATTCCCCATTCGTTAGCATTGCTGATGGAAACAATAGCTACGAACTGTGCCTCGGCCGGCTCGAATTTAACCAGGTTAAGTCCCGGATATGCACTGTTCACTGTTTTAACGGTATTCCATGTCTCTCCGTCTGCAGATACCTGTACTTCATAGTCTGTAGCGTAGGCACCCGGTGTCCAGTCAACGGCTACGGTGTCTACCATGTATTTCTTTTCCAGATCTACGGATATCCACTGGTTCTGTCCCATACCGCTGCTGTAACGTGTGGACTGGCTGCCGTCAACTGCGTATTTTGCTGCCATGGACTCTGCTTCCTGTCCGCTTGTATCTGTTGTCTTATTCAGTGCCAGATTCTCACCTGTGATCTCCTGATAAGGCTCAACAAGAACTGCATTGACAATCGCTTTGCCCTCTGTAGCTTTCAGTCCGATATCGATCAGACCGTCTTTTGCCTCTGCGGTAACTGTGATATCGTAAGCTTTGTTCTGTTCCGGAATGGCAAATCCTTCTTCCACTACAGAACCGTTTACGCTCACATCAAATGTTCCCGGTGTAAAATCATCTGCGCTTGTGTCATTGAAGTACAGTTTCACTCTGTAAAGTCCCGGTGCAACTTTGAACTTATAGCCAAAGTCCTCACCTGCACGTCCGCTCTTCAGCGCGGTTCCCAGGCCTGCATCCGGCACCGGTTTCTGTCCGCCGAGAGAACTGTTGATCTCCTCAGTGGCTGTATCACCGTTTGCGTACCATCCGCTTCCTGTAACTTCAAATTCCGCATCCTCGAACAGGCCGTCATGGTTGCCCATATTGGATGTGTCGGAATTACCGGCATCCAGTCTCATATTCACTTCTGACATAACAGCCATGTCTGCTGCAATACCATTCAGAATCGGATTGGTCATTGTTCCGGCTTCCTCGCTGTATGCACTCTGCAGTTTTACAGTAATGACACCACCTGCCGGATATACAGAACCGATTTCAATCACATCTGTATCACCTGTTAAGGTATATCTCTCTTTTGCCACCTCACCGTTTACCAGAACGTCAAATGTACGTCCGGCAGCGTTTTCCATCTCAGAAACATAGAGTTTCAGATTGTGGGCAGCGTCTGATGCATAGATCTTGTACTCAATCGTGTCGGCAGTAACACCTGTTGCGTATACACCGCTGCCGCTTCCTGTCAGCTTGCTGTACTCACCAACATAGCCGGATAATTTCTTATTTTCATCATAAGCCTGGTCTGCGCTGAATCCGTCGATGACATCTCCGCCCACATTATAGGACTTGGAGTGCTCCTGAAGGACAAACTGCCAGTCAGTACCTGCTGTGCCAAGAGAAAGCGTTCCGTCATTATTGCAGACAAGGAATTTGTCTCCTGATTTGAGCTGATGAAGTCCGTTCTTCATATCAACGGCTGACCATACAGTTGTGTCTTTCTCTGACAGAACCGCGTTGTCGCCGTCGGCATTCAGATACAGATAAGCATTGTTCTCTGTATCCCAGATCTTCACTTTGTATCCGTCGCCTGCATTCTCCATTACGAACTGGCTTCCGGATGCATTTACTTCCAGACCGTTTTCTCCGCTTGCAAGATATTCTCCGCATTCCGGATCGTATACTTTATAAGCCGCGTTGCTCTCCAGTGCAAATTCTGCACCTTTCACACCTGTCATCTCCATAATACCGATATCAGGTGCTCCGTCATAAAGAGCATTGCCGAAGAAATCTGTCTTGGCATTTCTGTCTGAAGTGTAGTCCCAGAGTCCTTTATTTTCCGGACTGGATGCAGGAACGACATTGACATACACACCATTACCGATTGCTGCAGAACCTTCTTTCAGGGCGTAAGCCTTCAAAGATTCCCAGTTGGAGGTGGCTGTCATTCCGTCTTCACTGATCGTGGCACTCTCGCCGCCGCCCGGATTTTCAAAGAGCGGATCTGCCTGGATGGCATTGGGAATCTCACCCGGGTCATGGATGCCGCTGGCTTCATATACCAGGTTTCCTGCCTGTTTCAGGTAAGAGTTGTTCCAGCTCTCAGCCGTTGTCTCAGCACTGCCCCATTTACTGGGAACTTCTGTATTGTAGTTATAGTAAATAAAACTATATTTTTTAGTCAAAACCCACCAACCATGCGGGTTTCAAGCGTTACAA
>ERZ894236.85-NODE-85-length-151526-cov-89.7042_pt1 | contig 151526 bp, 146 predicted proteins | sample MGYA00380297_ERZ894236 | MGnify/ENA primary metagenome ERZ894236 (study PRJEB32331, sample SAMN06328420) | human gut metagenome | biome: human gut microbiome; feature: stool | host: Homo sapiens | collected 2014-08-04 ... | reverse complement strand
TTCTTTCTCTACCGTCAGATAGTGCAGCCTAAACCAAAAACAAAAAACTACATAGGCAACGTCATGGCGAAGTCGCATCTTCGCTCTTTTGCTATGCCATTTTTTATTTCAAGTCTATTATACACCATTTTGGCCGATTTGCGAAGTTTCCTGAAAAGCAAAAAAGAGAAGCCCTACGGCTTCTCTTCCATTTTCCCATAAACCTCAGTATCCGCTTTCTGTCTCAGTGTGTTCGGCCCCAGATACTCGCCATCGTGCCATCTGGGATTGAATGTCTCTACATTCTTTGCCTGCTCTTCCAGTTCTTTTGTGGATTTCTGCTCTCCCTGCTTCATTATCATCACCTCTGGGATAGTATGTACCATGACAGTCCGAAATATGTATTGGATATACATTCTCAAAAAGCCCAAACCTGGTAAACCTTTGTGTTAAAAAATCCAGGCCATTATACTGTTCCATCCAGGTTATAAACCATGTAGAAATGACCAAGCTAATGGGCGGAAACGGAGCCGTTATGGCACAGTCAGAAGTTTACACCGCACTGCAGCAGGGCGTTATCGATGCTGCGGAAAACAGTGAGCTGGTTTACCGTGACTTTAAGAACTATGAGGTAGCGCCTTACTATGCCTACACCCGCCACATTGTTCACCCGAACGTCGTCCCGGAATCGGATAGCCCGCCTTCACCTGCTGCCGTTTCCATTCTGTGGACAGTTGCAGCCAGCCGCAGATTTTCTCAGAAGAAAATGGCAGGAAAGGATACAAAAGAACCGTTGTAATCCATGGCTGGGACGGCTTTGCCTTTGCTTCCGGACTTTTTATGCTTTCTTTACCCTGATGTCAGGCTGACCGACACGGATAACGGAACGGCCGCAGGAGCTTCCGGCTTTTATGCTGCTTCTGATTATTATACCGACAGTATATCTTACCATTTTCATCCTTCTTTACCATCAGTATAAGCTTGATACGCAGCTTCACCGTCTGCCTTCAGGATGGGAATATTTCCGCCGCCCTGCCTTCATCTGTCCAGTGATATATTGACTGCCGGCCTTCCCGGATATAAACAGAATCGTTTCATAGAATACACATAACACCAATTTCCTGCAATTTATGCTGAACTTCTCAGCGTTTCCACGCCCTGTACATTCTTTCATAGGCTTTCTCCAGCAGGCTTCTGGGTGACGCTAGATTCAGCCTGACATAGCCGTTGCCGTCTTCCCCAAACACGCTTCCCATATATACGGATACGTTGGCCTCCTGCAGGAACCACTGCTCCAGTTCTTCTTCACTCATGCCGGTCTTTTGGTAATCAATCCATAACAGATAGGTTCCCTCTCTGGGCATGATATGAAAATCAGGGAAATGCTCCGCAAAAAACTTCCGGGTATATGTTTCATTATCATCAATATACTTCTTCACCGCCTCGTACCAGTCATCGCATTCCGTATACGCCTTTTCCACGGCGGTTACCGCAAAAATCGTAGGGTTATGCATGCCGATCCGGTCAATATCCGCGGCTATCCGGCTGCGAAGCTCCTCATTGGGAATTATCATATAGGAAACGATAACACCCGGGATGTTGAAGGTCTTTGCAGGCGAGGTGGCCACAATCAGCCTGTTGTTGATGTCCTCCGTAGCGGAAAGGGTAGTCTGGTGCTTCACGCCTTCCGCCGTCAGATCCCCGTGGATTTCATCCGAGAAAAGAATCAGCTTGTGCTTTTTACAGAAGTCTGCGGCCTGCGCCAGTTCTTCCTTCGTCCAGGAGCGTCCGGTAGGATTGTGGGGATTGCACATGATCAGCATTTTCGTCCGCTCGTCCACCAGGCTTTCCATGTGGTCAAAATCCAGTTCATACCGATCCCCGTTTCTTTTCAGCGGGCTGGAAAGCATCCGCCTTCCGTTCTTGAGGATCGCGCTGCGCAGCGGGCCGTAGGCAGGCGTGTTCATGATAACGCCGTCGCCCGCTTCCGTATAGGTCTCCACACAGATGCTGGATGCGATATTGATTCTGGGGCAGAATACGATCCACTCCCTGGGCACCTCCAGGCCATACTGCTTCAGATACCAGCGCTGAATGCTTTCGTAAAACTTATCGCTCAAATCCGTGTAGCCCAGGACACCCATGTCAAGCACATCGCGCAGCCCGTCAAGGATGGGCGCCGGCGCCCTGAAATCCATGTCCGCAACACCCAGATGAATCATACCTTCACGGCCGTATTTTTTATCCATGGTGTCCCATTTTCCGCAGTTTGTATTCCTGCGGTCCGTCATAGTGTCAAAATCAAAATGCATTCCCATAGAATAACCTCCTCCCGGAACAGCGTTTATGCCGCATCGTCTTCTTTCTGAAGCGCCAGATATTCCTCATAATAATCATCGCCGGGCTTGATTTTGGCAATGCCGAAGCCGGTGAAGCCCCAGATGATTGCAAATATCACGCCGGTGTAGCACAGGATTGCCCAGGGCAGATAGGAAAGCGTGGGCACGCCCAGTGTCGTTGCCATGTAAACGCCTGCTGCCGTCCAGGGAACGATGGGCTCCACAACGGTTGCAGAGTCTTCCAGCGTTCTGGAAAGGTTCTTGGGCTGCAGGCCCTTCTTAATATAAGTCTTGGAGAACATTTCTCCGGGAATCAGGATGGAGAGCTGTCCGTTGCTTGTAACAAAAACTGCGGTAATACAGGAAACAATTGTGGATACAATCAGGCCGCCCGTGCTCTTTACGGACTTCATCAGCTTATTCAGCACAATATCAAGGGAGCCTGTAACAGCCAGTGTTCCGGCGAACCCATATGCACAGAATGCAATCAGAACCGTATTCAGCATGGAAAGCATGCCGCCGCGTTCCAGCAGCCTCGGGATATCGGGAATCAGGGCCGCCGCATCAAAACCGGCTTTGGTAACCATATCAAGGCTGAAACCGCTGATAGCCGCGGTAAAGCACTGCTGCAGGGAAAAGCCCTGGAAAATGGTGGCGTTAAAGAAAGCGACCACGCTGGAAATCAGCATTACCGGAATGGTAGGCTTCTTGCGGATGGAACCGTACAGTACGATAACCGGAGGCAGAATTACAAGCGGATTGAACCGGAACATCCCTTCCAACGTTGTCAGAATGGTATCCACCTTTTCAGGAGTTGCCACCGCACCGCCGCCTGCCAGTGAAAATCCGGCTACGGTATAAACGATCAGACAGATAATACAGCCGGGAATCGTTGTGTAAAACATATGTCCGATATGGTCATACAGCTTGGAGCCTGCTGCGATGGGGGCAAGGTTGGTGGTATCGGAAAGCGGAGACATCTTGTCGCCGAAATACGCACCGGATACAACAGCGCCTGCCACCAGCGGAAGCGGAGCGCCCATACCTGCCGCAACCCCCATTAAGGCCACGCCGATGGTTCCCGCGGATCCCCAGGAAGTACCGGTACAAAGGGAAACCACTGCCGTTACCAGAAAGGAAGTAACTGCGATGTAACGGGGGCTGATGATTTTCAGTCCGTAATAAACCATCATCGGGATGGTACCGCCGATCATCCAGGAACCAATCAGGAAGCCTACAATAATCAAAATGAAAATAGCCGGCATCGTCTTGGAAAGCTTTCCAACGATGGAATTCATAATGTCATCCCAGGTATAGCCCAGATAAACGGCAATTACCGCCGCCACCGCCGCGGATACCAGCATCAGAACCTCAGGGCTTAAGCCCATTACCGCATAGCCTACACCCAGCAGCAGAATCATTGCCAGAATCGGGAGCACTGCCAGGAAAAAACCCGGTTTCTTTTTTTCTTTTACTTTTCTTTCACTCATGGATACATTCCCCTCCGTATGCACAATACACTCTCCGCATTGAGTCAACTCACTTGTTCTTACGCAACGCTGCACTACTGCTTTACGGCCATTCAGACTGTCAAGCTGCCGCCCTGCTTTTCAACAGCTGCGATAACTTCCACTTCGCACAGTACATTCTTCGGAAGCGCCTTCACCGCCACACAGGAACGCGCCGGCTTCCCGGTAAAATACTTTCCGTACACCTCATTGAATGCGGCAAAGTCTCCCATGTCGCTCAGGAAACAGGTCGTCTTGATAACAGACGCAAAATCCGTTCCCGCTTCCTCAAGCACTGCTCCCACGTTCTTCATTACCTGCTCTGCCTGAGCCGTAATGTCTCCCTGAACTACCTCTCCGACAGCCGGGTCCACCGGGATTTGTCCTGAACTGAACAAAAGTTCATTGAACAGGATCGCCTGGGAATAAGGACCAATTGCCTCCGGAGCTTTTTTTGTGTAAATTTTTTTCAGCACTTTTTCCACCTCTTTCTTTGTTTTTGTTTGATAACTGCATTATATCAATAAAATATATTTTAGTCAATACACTTTTGTTTATTAATTCTGTATATTTATTAAAAATTATTTCACTAATTTCTTGCACATTTCCCTCCACTCCCTTATAATAGAATCAAAAAGCGGCGCTGAAATATTTTTCACTAATTGACATTATTTAAATTCTTATTTTACCGTAACTGTTAAGTTCTCCAGCCAACATTATTCCCTGCCGCTTTCACCAAAGCTTATCTATAATAGGTATTCCGAAGCCACCCCGGGTCCCGGCCGTTTTCCAGGCTGCCGCAGCCGGAAAACGGCCGGGACCGTCCGGAAGGCCGCGAAATCACTATCACAGACAAACTATCCCGAAAGGCACAGGTGATAACTATGGATACCCCTTTTATTGAACTTACCCCAACTGACAGACAGATTCTGAACTCCTACGCCCACATGCTTGACGGACTGGGCGCTTATCTGGGCGAAGGCTATGAGCTGGTGCTTCACAGCCTAGAAAGCCTGGATCATTCCGTCATAAAGATAATCAACGGACATTATACCGGCAGGAAAGAAGGCTCGCCCATCACGGATCTGGCCCTGAAAATGCTGGGCGAACTGGAAAAGGATCCGGGCCGAACGGTTTCCCCCTATTATAATACGAACAAATCCGGCTCCGTCCTCCGTTCCTGCACCATCCCCATCACAGGGGAACACGGGCGTATTATCGGCCTGCTCTGCATGAACTTCCACATGGAAATCCCTCTTTCCAGCATCCTGCAGACCTTGGTGCCGCCCCAGAGTACGGTTACGACGGCAGCCCCGGCGGAGACCTTCTCCGAGAGCATTGATGACTTAATCCTCTCCTCTCTTTCCGAAACGAAGGAGGCCGTTTACGGTGACCCGAATATCACCTCCGCCAATAAAAATAAAGAGATCGTTTTTCAGCTTTACCAACGCGGTATTTTCAATCTGAAGGATGCTGTAATCAAGGTGGCCGAACAGCTGAATATTTCAAAAAACACAGTATACATGCACATCAGGAACTTCAAAAACCAGAGCTGAAGTCCTTTTGCACCAGTTTACTGTGCTTCTTTCGAGTAAGCCGTCAGAATATGCCCGGATAGATTGATGAGCAGAATGGGTTGTCTGACATATCCTGGTTATGTGTTTGTTCACTTCATGGATAGAGGTTTAACTAAAGGGAAAGAAATGAGAAAGTTGTAGAATCCGCACCGGATTTTTCACATTTTTTCTTCCCGATAAGTCAATCGAGTAGGAGGTAGGCGATTATTTCGCCTACCGGCCTCTCACACCCCGTGCTACCTTTCGGTACACGGCGGTTCAATCAACTTAACAAGTGACACACCTTGCGTGCATAATCTTTTCATGCTCCCGATTTTGAAATAGTTTATCCAACCTCGGATAAGCTGGTTGAGTTTCTGAACCTTATAGCGCGCCCATGGCGCGCAAACAAAATCAGCCCCAGCACGCCATTGCGCCGGAGCTGATTTAAAAAGGGGAGGATAAGTATTAATTATTTTCTCTTTCGTGTATACTCCTATTATGGCCCCATCCCAAAGAATTATACACATCCGATAAATTTTTTAATTTATTTTCTCCTCCCTGATTCTTCCTGTCATCCCCGCTCCCCTGTATCCAGTTTTATTCCGCCAAATCCCTACAATATCATCATCAGTGTCCCGGTAATCAGCACCGTGCTGATAACCACGGACATGGAGTTGACCGCGCTTGCCAGTCCCACATCCGAATCCAGGTTTCCTGTAAATGCAGGAGCGGCAGATGACATCGGGCTAAGGGCAAGTATGGTCAGTGCCTGCCTGTATTCTATCCCAAAAGGCAGCAGGAAGTAAAAGACCAGTGCCAGTACAATGGCCAATGAATACCGGGCCGCAAGTATTTTCACGATTTTCCCGGGCTGGCTGCTGTCCCCGTTTAACTTAAATCCAACCCCAATCATGAGCATGGCCATAAATGCATTTGCATTTCCAATAACTCCGGTAAATGAGGTAATGGGTGCCGGCAGTCCCACATGGAAAAGCGACAGCACGGTCATAAGCAGATATGCGTCAAAGGGAATGGATTTAAGCAGAGTCTTTATAACCGGCAAAATGCTGAACCTGGCGTTTTTCTCCATTGTCACCACTGCCACGCTGTAGGCCCCGCCCAGGCAGATAAACGCATTTCCGGAATCAAACAGGCTGGTCGCCACCACGCCAACGGGGCCCAGGAAGCTCTGGGCAAAGGGAATGGTAAAATTACCTATATTGTATCCGGGCAAATTCAGTATGTTGAATGCCCGTTCTTCCCGGTCCTTTCCGATACTTATGAAAAAGGCCATGCTGATATACAGGATTCCTCCGCCAAATCCCAGCAGTGTCATCACCAGCATGGACGGCTTCAGGTCAATCCCTGAAAAATTAGAAATAATTGCTGCGGGAAGGGTTATCTTAAGTACGATTTTGGATAAGACATAAAAATCTTCCTCCTTAAAAAAAACTGCCCTTCTCAGCAGATTTCCCATTATTATGACGGCCACAAAAGAGCCGGCCTTCATTAACACTTCTGCCATTTTATCATTTCTCCCATCCGTTTACTCTTCCCGCCCCGGCTTTTGATTTAAAAATTCATTTCGCAAGTCCTAGTTATAATATCAAAAACAGCGGCAGACTGCAATAACAAATCAATATCGGGCAGACAAATCCGGAGAAAATCCCGAACAGCCCAAGTATAGCCGAGGGACAGAAAGAAAGACCGGCCGCCCACCCTGGCGCCGGTCTCTCCAAACCCTTCATGAAACAACGCACGCTTACTTACATGCGTCCCAATCCTCTGCCTCCTGTACAGGCAGCTTCGTACTCCGAATTTCCGTGCCGCCTATACATATCCCAGCAGTCCCGGCAGCCACATGGACAGAATCGGAACATAGGATACAAGCAGCAGCACAACGAATATGGCTGCAAAATACAATAACAGCGGTTTAATTACATTTTCAATCTTGGTCTTACCCACTTTTACACCCACAAACAGCGTGGTTCCTACCGGAGGCGTGATGGTTCCGATACACAGGTTGAATATCATCATGATACCAAAGTGTACGGTATTCATACCCAGAGCCTGGCAGATTGGCAGGAAGATAGGTGTGAAGATAAGGCAGGCAGGCGTCATGTCCATGAATGTACCGATAATCAGCAGGAGGATATTGATGATGAAAAGAATCACATACCGGTTGTTGCTGATACCTAACATTGCCTCTGATACGGCTGTGGGGATTCCTGTAAAGGCCATGACCCAGCTCATGATGCTGGACACGCCAATCAGGAAAATAATGATGCCTGTCATCTCCGCGCTGTCCAGGAAAATCTTAGGCAGCTCAGAGAACTTTATGGACTTATAGAAGAACAGGGACAGAATCAGGCTGTACACCACTGCCACCACGCTTCCCTCAGTTGCGGTAAAAATACCGCTGATGATACCTCCGATAACAATGACAATCATCAGCAGACAGGGAACGGCCTGAAAGAATACCTTTGCCTTTTCACTGTTAGAGTATTTCTTTGTGCTGCGGTACCCTTTCTTCTTGGCAAAATAGAGGATAACCGCCATACAGGCAAGGCCCCAGAGGATGCCCGGAATGTATCCTGCCATGAACAGGGCTGCCACCGAAGTGCCGCCGCTGACCAGGGAGTAGGTAATCATTACATTGCTTGGAGGAATCAGAAGGCCGGTAGGAGCCGTGGCAATATTAGCCGCAGCAGAGAAATCCCTATCATATCCTTCCTCTTCCTCAATGGGTCCTATAATGGAACCCATGGCGGAGGCAGCCGCGGTACCTGAACCGGATATGGCGCCGAACAGCATGTTTGCCACAGCATTGGTATGAGCCAGCGCACCCGGAATGCTTCCTGTAAAAAGCTTTGCAAAGTTAATGAGACGGACGGCTATACCTCCCTTATTCATGATATTTCCTGCCAGGATAAAAAACGGAATGGCAAGAAGGCTGAATACGGATATGCCTGAAAAGATTCTCTGTGCGCCGGTAAGCACGGCTGCTCCCGTATTGAGCACCGGAAGAATGGCACAGATGGATGACACTGCCAGGGCTACCGCAATGGGAACCCCCGCTAAGAGCATCACGACTAAAAGCACCAAAATAATCAGTCCGCAGACTACTGCTATATTCATACTCCTGCATCCTCCTTTTTGCTGAAATCCGTGTGCAGCATGTCTGCCGCGTTCATCAGACTGAACATCATGATGATGATGCCTGTCACAGGTACAATCACATAGATATATCCCATGGGCACCCTGAGGGACGCGGTGGTCTGGATCATGGTCAGCTTTGTGATGGAGATACCGCCGTACACCATGACCACACCGGCAAAGGAAAAGGTCAGCAGGTCGATGATGACTTCCAGGTATTTCCTGGCGGAACCGCTAATCTTATCTGCCAGAAATCCCATCCTCATATGGTCCCTTTTGCCGAACACATAGGCGGAAGCCAGCAGGGCCATCCATGTGAAGCTGTAGGTCAGAAGCTCCTCGGAAACAGTACTGGGCTTATTGAAGAAGTAGCGGGTAACAATCTGGTAGGTTCCGATTATGGTCATCAGCATAAACAGGCAGATGATGAAAATTCCCAGAACCTGCACGATTCCGGCTCTCACTTTATGCATTGTCTCCATCCTACTTTCCCCCCTTCGCTTTTTCATTTATTTCCTGGATATGATTGTACAGGTCCACAATCTTAGGATTATCGTTTAACATAGTCTCGTGAAGAGGCAGCACCTTCTGTTTGAAAGCATCCACGTCCACATCTATAAATTCCACGCCCATTTTATTCTGTGCAATATCCTTGGCTTCCTCAATGCTCTTATCCCACTCCTCAAGCTCCACCTCTGTGGACAGGGCTGCCGCGTCCTTGAATATCTGGTATTCCTCAGGGCTTAAGCCGTTTAAGAATTTCAGGTTGGCAACCAGCATATCCGGCACCATCTGGTGCTTATTATAGGCATAATACTTGGCAACCTCGCCGTGCTTGTTGTTGGTAAGCGCCAGCTCATTGTTCTCCGCACCGTCGATGACGCCCTGCTGGATGGCCGTATATACCTCACCGAATCCCATGGGGGCTGCCGCTGCTCCGAAGGCATTGACCATGGCCACGCTGGCCGGGCTCTGCTGAACCCTTATTTTCTTTCCCTTTAAGTCATCAGGGGTATGAATAGGAGTCTTGGCATAAAAATTCCTGACGCCTGCATTGTACCAGGTAACTACCCTGAATCCGGCTTCGTCCGTGGACTCATAAATCTTTTCCATGTAATCCGTATCCTGCATAACTGACTTGTACACATCCTCTGAGTCGAAAAGATAGGGCATACTGAAAATCTCGTATACGCCTGCAAACGTCTCAAGATTGGCGGTTCCGGCCACAACAAAGTCAATGGCCCCTGTCTGGGTCAGCTCAATGGCCTTCTGGGCAGAACCCAGGATTTCATTGGGGAATATCTGAACCTCGTACTTGTCCCCCAGCCGTTCCTCCACATATTCCTTAAAAGCCAGAAGCCCTATATGCTCCGGATGTGTCTCTGACTGGGCATGGGATACACGGATAATCCGTTTTCCGGAAGTCACTGAGCCACAGCCTGTAAGACCTGCTGCTACAGCAGACGCAAGCGCGGCAGCCGCCACTCTCTTTATGAATTTTCTCACTATTTTCATTCCTTTCCCTTTATACGGCAAACTCTTTTGTTTCAATACATCCCAGGAACCTGCGTTCCTGTTTATTCTGGACTGAAATACTGTTTCCCATACCGCAAAACGGCGGCCTTTTGCTGCCCGTTGCCCGGCCCTGTAAGAGTCCCGGCCTTTTTCTCCACAACAAAAGCCCCTTAGCTATCAACCAGAAAACGTTAAGATTTTTTGGCGCCTTCTTAACACTTTCTTAATTATATAGCCAAGGGCTTTTATTTTGTACCGTAAAAGTTTGTCATACAGGAAGAAGATTTTGTCCTCCCCCATTTTTTTCTAGCTGCCTTCGCACAAATATACAAAAACCTTTCTCTATTTTTGTGCAGTCTCACTATCCCTATACTCGGATGGTATCATTCCGGTCATGCGCTTGAACACTTTTGCAAAATAATTGGAATCATAATACCCTACCTGCATACTCACATCCTTGACACTGATGCTCCTGTCCTTCAGCAGTTTCTTAGCCTCGTTGACCCTGATACCGGTGAGGTAGGATGTGAAATTCTGGTCAAAGCATTGTTTGAACAGCTTGCAGAAATAGGCGTCTGAATAATTCATCATTCTGGCCGCATCCTGCATGGATATTTCCTTCATATAATTATTCCTTATATATTCCCGTATGGTTTCCGCCACCTGGGCCAGGCGCCCGTCCCCGTCGTCCCTGGGCACGGCTTCAGCATGTTCTCCTGTGCGGATGTCCGGACCAGGGATGTCCGGACCAGGGATGTCCGTACCAGCCAGCCGTTTATCCGTCAGCCGCATGGCCTCCTCCATGACAGCCACCAGCTCTTCCTCCTCGCATGGCTTCAGCAGATAATCCAGGGCCCGTATGACAATGGCCCTCTTGGCATAGGAAAACTCATCATACGCTGTCAGGAAAATGATAATACAGTTCTCATCCAGGCTGCGGATGTGTTCTGCCGCCTCCACCCCGTTCATCTCCGGCATGGATATGTCCATGACAACGATATGGCTTTTTTCTCTCTTGAATGTTTCCAGGGCCTCTGCCCCGTTCACTGCCTCGCTGATATCCAGGCAGCCGCAAAAATGCCTCTTAAGGCGCTTGGCCAGCGCCATCCGTTCAATCTGTTCGTCATCCGCCAGCAATACACGATACATATACCTCATCCTTTCGTCCTGTCATCAGGGTGTAAAGGCCATCTGCACGACCGTCCCCCGTCCCTCACTGCTGTATATGAAAACCTCGCCGTCCTGGTACATTCCATGGACCCTGCGGTAAATATTCCCTACGCCCACGCCGGCTGCCTTATCCTCGCCCCTTGCCAGAGCACGACGTATTTCCTCCAGCCGTTCCGGGTCCATTCCCCGCCCTGTATCAGCCACCGATATCCAGAGCCGCCTTCCCTCCATCCAGGAACGGACATGTATCCTTCCCCCCTGTCCTTTGGGGGAAATACCGTGGATGATGGCATTTTCCACCAGGGGCTGCAGGGCGAAGGAAGGCACCAGCACCTCCAGGGTATCCGGCTTACAGTCAGTGTCATAGCGGATTCTCTGTCCGAACCGCATCTGCTGTAAATACATGTAGTCCTGCACCACCTTAAGCTCCCGCTCCAGGGGCATCACGGAGTCCGTGGATTTCAGGTTATAGCGGAACAGCCGGCTCAGGGCATTAATCATCTTCTCCGTGGTGGCCGCATCCTCTATCTGGGCCGTGCTGGCAATCATATTCAGGGTATTAAACAGAAAATGAGGATTTATCTGGTTTTTCAGCATCTGAAGCCGCACCTCGTCCAGCTGCTTCTCCATCTTGTGCTTTTCCGTCAGGGCTTCTATATATCCCCTGGTGCTGGCCTTCATGGTGCAAAAGGCCCTGACCAGGCTGGCAATCTCATCACCGCCCTCCGCATGGGTGTCCGGGCCTGTGAAGTCATTTTCCCCAATCCGTCTGGAGTCCTCCGCCAGCTCCACCATGGGGCGGACAATGTTTCTCTGTACGGAGCGGTTCAGCCATCTTACCATCAAAAGGGCTGCCGCGCCCCACAGGATGCTGACTGCCGGCACGATAATGAAAAGAGGCCGCTGCATCTCATACCGCTCATTGCCCGACTCCACGGTCATCTGTTCCAGACGGCCAGCATGGGTTGCCAGATATCCCTGAACCCGGTAAATGGTATAGAGGCGGTCCAGGTAATCCGGAGTCCCTTCCTCCATCTCCAGGAACGCATCCCTGGCTCTGGCATAATTCTCATACATATTTAAAATGGACCAGGTGGCTCCATACCGGTCCGCACCAATCTCCTCATAATCAAAAGGCAGAGCCTTCAGGGCCGACCGGGTCCTGGCACAGGACATCTCATATTTCTCCCTGTTTTCAGGCGTCCTGTCCCCTGCATAATACTGGAAGGAACTGCTCTCAGCATCCATAGCCGACCAGAAAGCCAGGCTCCGCGAATTGCCCATGAGCAAATCCCCGAATCCCTTCATCCCATAGCCGGCAACCAGCATCACCGCTGTTATGGACAGGATGACCACGGCGGCCGTGGAAATGGTAATCCATCTGACCTTCCGCTCCAGGGAGCAGGACATCCAAATACCATGCAGTTTTCTTCCTTGCCTTTCTTCCATGCAGTCTACCTCCATCGTTCATAGCTTATTCTATAATAGATTTTACTATTTTGGAAGAGACAAACCAAAAACATGGCGGAACTTTGTATTTCTCCGCAGCAAAAAACGCCTGCAGCCAGTAAGACCATCTGCCTTTTACTGACACAGGCGTTCTCCTGCGTTCTCCGGCCATAAGCCGCGGACCATCACAGCAGCTGGTCCTTTTCAGAAGGCACATACACTGCAATATCCTCAATATCGCAGTCCAGTATCCTGCAAAGGTCGTTCACAGTCTTCATGGATATGTCCATGTTGTGTTTCAGCCTGTGAAGGGTACTGTCCGACACGCGGTGCTTCTTTGTAAGTGTGTACCAATTTTCCCCAGATTGCTCCAGTGTCTTCCAAAATGGTGAATAATCTATCATCTTTATCTCCTGTATACGCTCAAGCCACCGAAAGGCTGGTTTCTTAGATAGATTAAGCATAAGTTAGATTTCACATCTTGAATATCTTCGCAATTACGAATATACTATATAAATGTAAATGCTGTTATGTACATATTTGAAAGGCAGGGCAAAACAAATGAATTATTTCACAAAAGAAGGCATGGAAAAGCTTCTGGAGGATGAAGAGGTAGTCCGCCGTTTGACGGAGTTCATGACCATGGGTGGAGCGGCCTATTTCGAGGAGGTGCGTTCCCATCTGTCCCCTGAGGAGCTGGAAGAATATCTGGATGAGAATCCGGATGAGAGAATCTATTTGAATAAGCAGGTATCCATCAGGCATATCCATCAAGCAAAAGAGCGGCCTGTCAAATGACAAACCGCCCTTCTTCATTTTCTTCCTCAAAGTAATCCTTATAGTCCACCTCAATGGAATGGCGCATACGTTTCATGCTGTAATAGAGATGTTCCTTCAAGGCTTCCTCCAGCCCTTTTTCATTTTTAACCACAATCAGGCGGAATAAATCCTCATGCTCGCCGATGATGCGCATGAAATCAGTTTCCGTGATAAAGTCCAGCATCCTGAACCTGGTATAGTGGAGCTGCTGGGCCTGGAGCATCTCCCACAGCTTCTGGCGCCTGACGGCCGCAAACCAGATGGAGTGCATCTGCGCGTCCATACGGTAAAACTGCTCCGGCTCAAATCCCGGTTCCCTGATAATGGCCCGCTGCTGCGCAATACTGTGGCGGATGTCCTCAATGACCATGGGAGTCCGGACTTCCAGGAAATCCCTGAGCACCATGGTCTCCACGGCCACGCGCATGTATATCATCTGTTTGATGTTATCCAGGCTCAGAAGGGTCACGTAGGTGCCGCGGTATGGAATAGTCTCCGCAAACCCCTGCTCCTGCAAAAGCCGGAGTGCGTCACGCACCGGCGTCCTGGACACCCCAAAGCGCTCGCATATATCATTCTCACTAATCATCTGGCCTGGCTTAAGCCTTAAATCCAGGATTTCCTGCTTAAGCGTCTCGTATACAAGCTCTCCCCGGTTCTTGAAGTTCATCTCTCCCATGGCTGGACCCCCTTATCAATACCCGCATACAGCACAGGCATAAAATGCCGTTCTTCTTATCAAACAGTCCGGCCGCATCAAAAGCTGCCGGACTGCCAACTGGTCTATATTATAAATGATTCCCCTGCAAAATTCAAGCCGGATTATTTGGGCTGCTTGCCGATGTAAGCCAGGATTCCTCCGTCCACATACAGCACCAGGCCGTTGACGAAATTGGAGGCGTCGGAAGCCAGGAATACAGCAGGTCCGCCCAGGTCCTCGGCCTCGCCCCAGCGCCCTGCCGGAGTCTTGCTTACGATAAACTGGTCAAATGGGTGTCTGGAGCCGTCAGGCTGAATCTCGCGCAGCGGAGCGGTCTGAGGGGTGGCAATGTAGCCAGGCCCGATGCCGTTGCACTGGATGTTGTACTCGCCGTACTCGGAAGCAATGTTCTTGGTCAGCATCTTAAGGCCGCCCTTGGCTGCGGCGTATGCGGATACGGTCTCACGGCCAAGCTCGCTCATCATGGAGCAGATGTTGATAATTTTTCCGTGACCCTTCTTAATCATGCTGGGGATAACTGCCTTGGACACGATGAATGGTGCGTTCAGATCCACGTCAATGACCTGTCTGAACTCGGCAGCCGTCATATCGCACATGGGAATCCTTTTGATGATGCCGGCATTGTTCACCAGAATGTCCACCACGCCTACTTCCTTCTCAATCTTTCCAACCATCTCATTGACAGCGTCCTCATTGGTCACGTCGCACACATAGCCGTGTGCTTCGATTCCCTCTTCCCTGTAAGCTGCCAGTCCCTTGTCAACCAGCTCCTGCTTGATATCATTGAACACGATGGTGGCGCCTGCGCCTGCCATGGCCCTGGCGATGGCAAAGCCGATTCCGTAGGACGCGCCTGTAATCAGGGCTACCTTGCCCTCCAGTGAAAAGTTATTTAAATAATCTGCCATTTCTTTTTCCTCCTTGTTATGAGCTAAAAGCGCCTCGCTATGTGAATACTTCTATCTTTCCGGTTTGCTTATTTCATCTGGTTGGGCATCATGGTGTCCATGTCGTCAAACTCCATGTTCTCTCCGCCCATGGCCCAGATGAATGTATAGTTGGATGTGCCTGCACCGCTGTGTATGCTCCAGGAAGGGCTGATGACAGCTTCCTCGTTCTTCATCACAATATGCCTGGTCTCAGTGGGCTCTCCCATCATGTGGAATACCACGTTGTCTCCGGGAACCTCAAAGTACATATATACCTCCATACGGCGCTCATGGGTGTGGGCCGGCATGGTGTTCCATACGCTTCCGTCCTCCAGCACGGTCATGCCCATGGACAGCTGGCAGGTCTTAAGTACATCCGGATGGATAAACTGGTTGATAACGCGCTTATTGGCTGTCTCAGATGCTCCGCAGGACCTCTTGGCTGCCTTTGCAATGGGAATGTAGGTGGTGGTGTAGGAAGTATGCGCCGGTGCGCTTACCATGTAGAACTTAGCCGGTGCAGATGCGTCGTCACTGGAAAAATATACTTCCTTGGTTCCCTTCGTGATGTACAGGCAATCCTTATATCCCATCTGGAATTCCTGTCCGTCAGCCACAATCCTGCCGCTGCCGCCGATGTTGAAAATGCCGATCTCGCGGCGCTCCAGGAAATAGTGTGTGCCGAAATTCTTCCAGCAGTCAATTCCCTTATCTATGGAAACAGTCTCTGTGGCAGGCATACATCCTAACGTCACCATGCGGTCCACATGTGAATACACAGCCACTACCTCATTGGCCACATACAGGTTCTGAATCAGGAACTCATCCCTCAGCTCCTGGGTGGTGTAACGCTTTACATCCCTCTGATTTGCAGAATAGCGAATATCCATTATCTTGCTTCCTCCTTTAAACTTGATTTCCTTTAAATTTAGTTTGTATTTGTTCTTTACTACTTGTATACAACTTTTAAATCTGTATACAGATTAACACAGTCGTATATCTTTTTCAATGGGCATATTCTACAAATTTGCAGTGATTTTCTATGCATGTTCACAACAGTAAGGCTTGCGTTGTGTGTCTGTTTATTATATACTTGACCGTGTTTGACTATGAAACATTACAGCGAGGAGAATGATTATGAAAAAAAACATCCTGGTGGGCCAGTCCGGCGGCCCCACAGCCGTCATTAACGCCAGCTTATATGGAGTCATTGCAGAGGGCATGGCCCGGCCGGAAGAGGTAGACCATGTATACGGCATGGTAAACGGCATCGAAGGCTTCCTCTCAGGCCACGTCATGGACCTGTCTCTTCTTACCCATGAGGACCTCAGCCTGCTTAAGCAGACTCCGGCCGCCTATCTTGGCTCATGCCGGTTCAAGCTGCCTGAAAACCTGGATGCACCGGTTTACAGCCTTTTATTTGAAAAATTCACAGCCATGAACATAGGCGCCTGTTTCTATATCGGAGGAAATGATTCCATGGACACGGTTGACAAGCTCTCCCGATGCGCCCGGATCCGCCGTGAAACCATCTCCTTCATAGGAGTGCCAAAGACCATAGACAACGACCTGCCTGTGACAGACCATACACCCGGATACGGAAGCGCCGCCAAGTATGTGGCCTCCACTGTCCGTGAAATTTCCCTGGACGCCTCCGTGTACCAGCAGCCGGCCGTCACAATCGTGGAGCTGATGGGACGCCATGCAGGCTGGGTGACGGCTGCCAGCGCCCTGGCCAGAAAATGTCCCGGCGACAATCCCCTTCTCATCTATATGCCGGAAGTGCCGTTCTCCATGGAACAGTTTTTTAAGGACGTGGAGCAGGCCCTGTCCCGCCAGCCCAATGTGGTAATCTGTGTATCCGAAGGCGTCCGCGACAAAAAAGGCCGTTTTATCTGCGAATACACCAACGATGCCCAGATTGACACCTTCGGCCACAAGATGCTCACCGGCTGCGCCAAGATACTGGAAAGCTACGTCCGCAACCGTTTCCGGGTAAAGGTCCGCTCTGTGGAGCTGAACGTAAACCAGCGCTGCAGCAGCCTTCTGGCCTCTGCCGCCGATGTGGAGGAAGCAGAGTGCTCCGGCAGAAGGGCAGTAGAAAAGGCCCTGCAGGGAGAAACCGGCAAAATGGTTACCTGTTCCCGCCTGTCAGGGCCTGGATATGAACTTGAATATGGACTTACAGAGGTAGGCAATGTATGCAACCGCGAAAAATCCTTTCCCATGGAATGGATCACAGCGGGAGGCTCCGACATCGGACCGGAATTCCTGGACTATGCCCTTCCCCTGATTCAGGGGCAGCCGGACCACATCATGGAGAACGGACTGCCAAAATATCTCTACAGGAAGTAACCGCCTCAGCCGTCACACCCCGGAATATGCCGAAAACCCGCCGTCCACCGGAAGTATGATTCCGGTAATGAAACCGGCTGCCTCATTGTTGAGCAGGAACATGAGGGCCCCGCCCAGCTCCTCAGGCTTACCGAACCGCCCCATGGGGGTAGCGGCCAGCACCTTGGCTGTCCTGGCCGCCGGTTTTCCGTCCTCCTCATAGAGAAGGCCTTCATTCTGTCTGGTCACAAAGAAGCCCGGCGCAATGGCATTGACCCGGATTCCGGCTTTTGCAAAATGCACGGCCAGCCACTGGGTAAAATTGCTGAGAGCAGCCACTGCCCCGCTGTATACGGGTATTCTGGTAAGTGGCCTGGCCGCGCTGGCAGAGGAGATGTTGATGATATTGCATCCCTCCCTGCCCACCATATCCTTGGCAAAGACCTGGCAGGTCAGAAATCCTCCTAAAAAATTCAGATCCAGCACGCCCTGTACTCCCTTATACTCCATATCAAAAAAAGTAGCCACATCGGCCTCGATATCCCCCATCTCAAAATATTCTTTAGACGTATTGGCCCTGGCCTGATTGCCTCCCGCGCCGTTTATCAGGATGTCGCAGGGTCCTAACCGGGCCAGCACCCTGGCATGAACGCTCTCCAGCATCTCCTTATCCATGACATCCACTCCATAGGCAGCAGCCGTACCCCCTGCCTCCCGTATGTCCCTGGCTGTCTCCTCAGCCGCCTCCAGGTTAATGTCCAGAAGGGCAACCGCTGCGCCGGCCCGGGCCAGCATCCTGGCAAACATGCCGCAGAGGATTCCCCCGGCGCCGGTCACCACCGCCATCTTCCCCGTCAAATCCGTCCCCAATACCACCTTTTTCTTCCTCCTCTCATTCTCTTCCCATTCATCCTCACCGGCTGATGGACAAAAAGGGCCTGAGAAATTTCTTCCCGGCCCTTTCCTGATTTATTTTGTGTTTTCCGTCTGATTTTGTGCTCGATGGACCTGTTGTCCGGGCATTACCTGCTCATTTTCTCCACAGCCTCGAACAGACCATTGAGGTAGGTAGCGCCTAAGGCTCTGTCATACAGGCCGTATCCGGCTCTTCCTGTCTCTCCCCAAATCATACGTCCGTGGTCAGGTCTTACATAGCCGTCAAAGCCATTCTCCACCAGGGCCTTCACGATGCCGAACATATCCAGGGAACCGCAGCAGGACAGATGCGCTCTTTCCTCAAAGCCATTATCCAGCACAGCCACATTTCTCAGATGCGCGAAGTGGATTCTTCCCATGGCGGCGTACTTGCCGGCCAGTCTTACCACGTCGTTCTTAGCGGAGCAGCCCAGGGAACCGGTGCACAGTGTGATTCCGTTGTGCCTGTCATCCACCAGCTTTAAAAACTTATCCAGATTCTCCTCGCAGGTAATGATTCTTGGAAGACCGAAGATGCTCCAGCATGGGTCGTCCTCATGGATTGCCATGTTCACGTCGCACTCAGCCGCAACCGGAATAATGCGCTCCAGGAAATATTTTAAGTTATCCCACAGATTCTCCTCTGTCAGGTTGTGGTATTCCTCCACTACAGCCTTAAGGCCGTCCTTGGTATAGCTGGAATCCCATCCTGGAAGTGTCAGGTCGCTGTCGCTGTTAAGAGGATTCACAGCATCCACCTGCTCCTGATAGTACACTAAGGAAGTGGAGCCGTCAGCCAGCTCATGGTCTAACTGGGTCCTGGTCCAGTCAAATACAGGCATGAAATTGTAGCAGATACATTTTACGCCTGCCTCCGCAACACGGCGGATGTTCTCACAGTAGTTCTCGATGTACTTGTCCCTGGAAGCCTTGCCCAGCTTTATATCCTCATGGACAGGAATGCTCTCAATCACGTCAAAGCCCAGGCCCGCATCCTCTACCTGCTTCTTAAGCTTTGCAATGCTCTCCCTGCTCCACACTTCGCCTACAGGAACATCGTATACAGCCGTAACAATGGACTGCATGCCCGGAATCTGACGGATGTTCTCCAGTGTTACCTTGTCGTCTTCCCCGTACCATCTGAATGATAATTTCATGTGTAAACTCCTCCTGATAAGTGTTGTTTTACGTTCCCTAACCTATGGTTTTATTATAACAGAAACCATTTTTCCGTCCATAGTGATACTTGCCGTCCATATTGCAAATGTTGTTGTTTCATGCTAAGATGGGGATAAAATCATGACAAACCATGTTTCCCGAGAGGAGGGACTCCCGTGAAAAAACAGCTGTCCATGGACTTTAACACACGGCAATACATGCAGTCCGGAGACTTTGAACTCTTCTATTACAATGACACTACGCTTAAATCCGTAGATGCCCATGAACATGACTACTACGAGTTCTATTTTTTCCTGGAAGGCGATGTGGAATACCACATAGGTGATAAAAGCTATCAGCTGGAATACGGGGACTGCCTGCTGATTCCGCCTGATACCCCCCATTATCCCCAGTTCCATTCCTATGATAAACCGTACCGCAGGTTTGTATTCTGGCTGAATCAGGATTACCATAAGAAGCTGCGCCAGACCGACGAAGAGCTGACATACTGTTTTGACTATGCCCAGAGCCACCAGACCTACCGGTTCCACACAGACACCATCACCACCCAGGAGATTCAGGGAAAGCTTACCGACCTGATGGAAGAGCTTGTTGGCGGACGCTCCTTCCACCGGCTTGTCTCAGAGCTTATGGCAGTCTCCTTCCTGGTGTACGTTAACCGCCTTCTCTATGACAGCCTCCACCAGAAATCAGCTGTCTATGAAAATGTCCTGTACCTGAACATCTGTGACTACATCAACCGGCACCTGGAGGAGAATTTGAGCCTGGACAGCCTGTCGTCCTTTTTCTATGTGAGCAAATACCATATCTCCCACATATTTAAGGACAACATGGGCATTCCACTCCACCAGTACATCCTGAAAAAACGGCTTCACGCCAGCAAGAACGCCATATTGTCCGACCAGCCCATCAGCCATGTGTATCTCCAGTACGGCTTCAAGGACTACACCAGCTTTTTCAGGGCATTCAAAAAGGAGTACGGTGTTTCCCCCAAGGAGTACCGGGAGCAGCACCGCCTGCCTGAACAGCAGGATTACACCATATAAGGGGATTTGACTGACATGAATACACCCGATATCCTTTCCTTTGACACATACAGAAACTGCAGCCTCTGCCCCAGGATGTGCAAAGCCGACCGCAGCCGCGCCACGGGCTTCTGCGGCTGCGGCGACGTCCTTACGGCTGCAAGGGCCGCCCTCCACCACTGGGAGGAGCCCTGCATCAGCGGATCTGCGGATTCCGGCGACGGCTTAGCGGCACCCGGCGGCAGCGGCACTGTATTCTTCTCCGGCTGTACCCTGGGCTGCTGTTTCTGCCAGAATCACCGAATCAGCAGCGGACATTTCGGCCGGGAGATGACCGCAAAGGAGCTGGGCCAGGCGTTCCTCCGACTCCAGGACCAGGGGGCATATAACATAAACCTGGTGACACCCACCCAGTACCTGCCTCATATTATCTCCGCCCTGGACCAGGTACGCTTTAAGCTTACCATTCCCGTGGTCTATAACTGCGGCGGCTATGAGCGGGTGGAGACGGTAAAGGCATTAAAGGATTATGTGGACATATGGCTGCCTGACTTCAAGTACTATGATAACCGTCTGGCCCAGAGATATTCCAGGGCAAAGGACTATTTTGAGACAGCCGCTGCCGCCATCCGGCAGATGATCGACCAGACCGGCGCCCCTGTTTACCAGTCTGCTTCTCCCGGACTGCTGTCAAAAGGCGTCATCATCCGTCACATGGTCCTGCCGGGACAACGCCATGACTCCGTTGCCCTGTTGGAATGGATAAGTGACAATCTGCCCCGCGGCCGGTATATGATTAGCCTTATGAGCCAGTACACTCCCTACATCAAAAACCGGGAATTCCCGGAACTAAACCGCCGTATCACATCATACGAATATGACAAGGTGGTGGATGCCGCCATCCGTCTGGGGCTCACCGAAGGCTTCATGCAGGAAAAAAGCAGTGCCAGGGAAGAATACACTCCTCCCTTTGATTTGGAAGGACTCTAAGGTATTAGGGCCGGGGGATCGGGTTTCAGAACGAAAAAAAAAGCGCCTGCCTCATCCGGCTGCGCCATCCCGTCTTACTCTCCTTAAAAGCTCCCCAAACGAATAAAAACATGAAGACGGATATCGAATCCTTGACTAACCACGTTCTCAGATTACGATATCCGTCTTCTAACTATTTCGTCCATTGGACTAAACCTCTCTTTTCTGAAACAATTCTTTTAATTATTTCTGGCTTTTCTATATTAAATTGTTACACCATTCTACGTTCTGTTACTTCGCTCCTACTTCTGCATTTCTTCACTTATGTCTGATTCATTTCTTTTATTGCTTTTTCTTTACTATCCGGTATCATCTTTCGTCTAATAATACTTTCTCGTCATATCACTAAACCGAATTTAATTGTTCTGATACTCTTGAGATAGTGTTACAAATTCAATCATTCACTTGTTTATAAATGCTTCACTCAACAGTCTGTATCTTTATTGCTACTTCTTGAATTGTTTACCAACCGATTGGATTCTTGTTTCTTTAAATCAACTTCTTAAAATTACTTATCTGTTTGAGCGTTTCACTTTTGTAGATTGGTTTTTCCTGGTCTCATTTATAATTAAATTACTTTAAATTATAAATGAAACGAAATTTAAGTCTTTGGCGGTCCGTACCTCCTTTGCTTGGATTTTATTACTTGTGAACTGATTGTCTACAGTTCCTTGAAATCTTTTGTTCTCTGTTCTTTTGTTGTTTTCATTATAGTAAATGCTCCCGTATTTGTCAACACTTTTTTGATTTTTTTATTATTTATTTAGTTTATTAATATTTGAATCCATTTTATTACAATTGTTTTCGTTTTAATACACATCTTAACCTTTTATTTGTGTTAATTGTTTAAATATTCTGATTTTTTCCAAAAAAGATACCTATTCCCACCGGATACAGGTATGATTTCACCCCGGCTTCCTTTAACTGGCGGATGAGAAAATCCCCATCCCCGGTGCCGATGGCCCCCGCGTGCCATACCTCTGCCCCGCTTTTACTCAAGGCGATGGACTGGTTCAGTCCCTTGCCGCCTGAAAACACATGCATTTCTGCCGAGGACATAGTCTCCCCGCCCCTGACAAAGTGGTCCACACTATAGGTATCTTTATTCTTCCGGCACCATCTTCCCCACATCCTGGGGAATCCTGGTCAGGTCCCGCTCCACAATCAGATATATCACTGCATCCGGAGGGTTCTCCTCCAGAAGTGACCGGTCAAAGGCCTGCCAATGATAAAAGTCCACATTGGCAAAATACCTGGGCAGAAAATCCATGAGGGCTGTCCCAAAGGAATCCCGTATAACGGCAATCCGGCGCTTATCCGGCGCCCCGGATGTACTTGTATGGACAATATTCTTATCCCCGTTTACATCCTGCACCGTGGCCTCAAGGTCTTCGTGATACCCGCTTACAAGGGCAATCTGGTCATCGCAGTATTTCTCAGGCAGGTGGAACAGATTGGCCAGGTCTCCTGGGGCTCCTTTGATATAATCCACCTGCACATCCTCTATGGGCAGCGGTGTTCCTCCCAAGGCTTCTATGAGCATCTGACCTGCCGCATATCCTCCCGCGCTGTTCCAGTGAGTATCCGTCTTATAATACCACACATAATCCCGGTTCGTGTTAAAGTACTCCCTGGGGTCCAGAACCGTCACATCCGAGTGCTCCCGGATGTAATCCTCCAGCTGCCGGGGCCGGTTTCCATCCCAGACCCGCTTATATGCATCCGGCATATATTCCCTGTAGATTCCTTCCTTGTTGGGAGCAATCATCATGAGGAAGGGTATGCCCTGGCTCTCATAATATCTGGCCGCCTTTATTACCTGGCCGCCAATCCAGGCAGCGTCGTCCGGGTAAAAGGGCTGGGTTCCCAGGGCGTCATACAGGCTCATGCCCCCGGCAAAAAAGTACCAGCCATCCTTTCCCACAATCACGTCCTGGGAATCCGCATAGCCGAACAGCTTTAAGTTAATGATGGAATTCATGCTCAGAAACAGGTTCCTGAATGCCGCGTGATCATTGATATAACTGTTGACCGCAGCCGGATACGCCTCATATGTATCCGGTGAAAACACGGGAAACTCTGCCAGGTTCCTGTTCTCCCCGGTGCCTGTCTGGCTGCTTCCCTTCACAAAGGGAAACAGCAGATTGGGTATCAGAAGCAGGGCCCAGAACCCCGCAATCATAATCTTTTTCATCATAGGTACTGCTCACTTTCCATATGGACTAAAATCTGAAATAAATAAAAGCCTGATAGGTGCTGCTGACCATGAGAAGGGTCCCCAGCAGCAAAAGCGCTGCCATCACAGCCGCATCCGCCGCGGTGATGTTCTCCTCGTCGAACAGCCGGGCCTTGAGACGGGGCATCAGCTGCTGGATGGGACCGCAGAATACCACTGCCGGAACCAGCAGAAACAGTATGCGGTTATCCGCGAAAATCCGCGGATTCCACAGTCCCTTACTGGGAATCAGCATTGCCTTTAACAGTATCTTCCCATTGTGCAGGGTATCCACCCGAAACAGCAGCCAGCCCACTGCCACTGCCGCAAGGGTATACAGATGATTCAGGAGCTTCAGGGGATTTTTTTCTAAAATCCTGCCAATCCACAGCCGTTCCGCCACAATAAGGATGCCGTAATATACGCCCCAGCATATGAAGTTCATGCTGGCCCCGTGCCACAGTCCCGTTGCCAGGAATACCAGGAAAAGATTTACGCAGGTGCGTGCCAGTCCCTTTCGGTTGCCTCCCAGGGGAATGTACAGATACTGCCTGAACCAGGTGGAAAGGGAGATATGCCAGCGCCTCCAGAACTCGCTGACAGAGGCCGACAGATACGGATAATTGAAGTTCTCCTTGTAGGTAAAGCCGAACATCCTGCCCAGGCCGATGGCCATGTCGGAATACCCGGAAAAATCATAGTAAATCTGAAAGCTGTACAGAATCACAGCCAGCCATACCGTGACCGTGCCCAGCTGTTCCAGGGGCAGGTCAAACATACGGTCCACCACCTGGCCGAACATGTTGGCAAATACCATTTTCTTCACCAGTCCGTACACAAAACGCTTGATGCCGTAGGCATGCATGGACAGGCTCTCCTGCCGGTCCCCAATCTGCGGTTCCAGCTCATGATACTTGACAATGGGACCGGAAAGTATCTGGGGAAACAAAGAGATATACAGTGCCAGACGAAACACATTTCTCTGGGCGGGATTCTCCCCCCGGAAGGTATCCGCCAGGTAGGAGATGGACTGGAAGGTGTAAAATGATATGCCGATAGGCAGCGCGATATCCCTTGGCGTAAAGCCCTGGCGCCCCAGGACGGACATGGCCAGTTCCAGGAAGAAGTTGAAATATTTAAAATACCCCAAAAGCCCCAGGTTAACCAGGATGCTCAGGACAAATACCGCCTTCTTAAGCCCTCTCCTTTCCCCGCAGCCATCCAGTGCCAGGCCAAACCCATAGTTGAGCAGGATGGAAATAATCACCAGGACCACATACCGCGGCTCGCCCCAGCTGTAAAACACAAGGCTGGCTATGAGCAGAACCCCATTCTTAAGCTTCCTCCCCGGCGAGATATTGTATATCAGGGCCAGGGCCGGAAGGAAAAACCATACAAACGTCAGTGAACTAAACAGCATATTGAGGAAAATTCCCTTTCTATCAAAGTTTATCAATCATTTATCACAGAAGTACAGGCTACATGGAGACAGCGTCCTGCCTTGGGATCTTGCGCCGTATCTTATGGAATGTCACCATATGGGCAAGGGCTGTGATGGCCCAGGAGACAGGATAGGACAGGTACAGCACGTCCAGGGAACGGTACGCCGCAAATACGGTGAATACCCAGAGCACCCTGAATCCGCATGCCCCTGTGAGGGATACAAACATGGGGATGATGGAGTATCCCAGCCCTCTCAGGCTTCCCACCATGCAGTCCATGATTCCGCACAGGAAATAGGTTCCGCAGATGATCTCCAGCCTTAGCATCCCGTAGTGCAGCACCTCAGGGTCTGAGGAATAGATATGCAAAAGCCCGTTTCCCGCGGACACGGCTGTGAGTCCCAGGATTACGCCCACGGCCGTCACTACCCCCAGGCATATGTACATGATTTTATTAATCCTGCTGTACTTCCTGCCGCCCAGATTCTGGCTGGTAAAGCTCAGGTTGGTCTGGTACACCGCATTCATAGCCGTATAGACAAAGCCCTCAATGTTGGAGGAGGCCGTGTTCCCGGCCATGGCAATGGAGCCAAAGGAGTTGACCGAGGACTGAATCAGCACATTGGAAATGGAGAATATGGCTCCCTGCATGCCTGCGGGAAGTCCGATTTTTACGATTCGTCTCAGCTTCCTGGGGTGAATCCGCAGCTGCCTCAAATCCAGCTTCAGGGCTCCCGGAGCACCCATCAGGCTCTTCAGGACCAGAAAGGCGGAGATGTGTTCTGATATGACCGTGGCCCAGGCCACACCGTCCACACCCATTCCCAGCACAACCACAAAGAACAGGTTCAGGCACACATTCACCACGCCGGAGGCAAAGAGGAAATACAGGGGCCTCCTGGTATCCCCGATGGCCCTCAGAATGGCTGCGCCGAAGTTGTAGACCATAAGTACCGGCATGCCCAGGAAGTATATCCTCATATAGAGGACCGACTGGCCCAGGACGTCCTCAGGAGTTCCCATAAGGCGCAGCAGCGGGTTTGCCAGAAGGATTCCCAGCACCACCAGAATAAGGCCGCTCACAATGCTGGTGGTCACCGCCGTGTGGACGGTCTCGCTGACGTCCCTGTCATTCTGGGCCCCGTAATACCGGGCCACCAGCACATTGACACCAACTGAGAGTCCCACGAATACATTAATTAATAGGTTGATGAGCGAAGATGTGGAGCCCACTGCCGCCAGAGCCCCGCTGCCGGCAAAACGGCCCACCACGATGATGTCCGCTGCATTAAACAGCAGCTGCAATATGCCCGACAGCATCAAAGGAATGGAAAATAAAAGGATTTTTCCCAGAAGCGGGCCGCTTGTCATGTCAATCTCATAAGACTTTTTCATCTTCTTTTAACTCCCTGTGTCATTCTTTCTCCATGCCAATCCATGGCATATGTTCTTATCAGTTATATCACAGGACCGCGTTTTTTACAATGGGTTAAAAGGCCATGAAAACCTGCGAATTTTCTTGACATTTCCAGGCCCCTCCTTTAAAATGGAGCAAGTGATAAGGGAGTAATTGGCATGCCCCGCCCTGCCGGGCATGTAATAAGGTCAACATACTGATAGTTTCTATCTGGCTTTATTTGAAACAATGAGACTTATCTACAGCATTCCAAGGCTGTAGGTGGGTCCTTTTTTATACCACAATCCATATATTAAAACATCACCAGGGAGGAATCATTATGTCATTAGCTGAACTGTTCGTCATCGCCGTAGGTCTGTCCATGGACGCGTTTGCGGTATCTGTCTGTAAGGGCCTGTCCATGCCTAAAATGAACTGGAAGGGCGCCCTTTTGGCGGGGCTGTACTTCGGCGGATTCCAGGCCGCCATGCCCCTTTTCGGGTATTTCCTGGGCTCCAGCTTCAGCCTGGCCATACGGGCTTACGACCACTGGGTGGCCTTCATCCTGCTGGCTGTTATCGGCGCAAACATGGTAAAAGAATCCTTCAGCCAAGAAGAGGAATGTCCAAACGCGGATCTGGATGTTAAAAACATGGTGCTTCTGGCCATTGCCACCAGCATAGATGCCCTGGCCGTGGGCGTGACCTTTGCCTTCCTGAATGTTGACATCCTCCCCGCTGTATCCTTTATCGGAAGCGTCACCTTCCTTCTGTCCGTGGCAGGCGTAAAGGCAGGCAACGCATTTGGATGCCGCTATAAATCCAAAGCCGAGCTGGCAGGCGGCGCCATCCTCATCCTCATGGGATTCAAGATACTGTTGGAACACCTGGGGATTTTGTTCCGGTAAGGCATACATAAGAATACGCCAGCCCCCTTATAAAGACAGCGGGGCAGCGTCCTCTCGGAATACGCTGCCCCGCCGTCTTTTATATTATCCTTTTCCTGTCTAAAATCCTGTTCCCAGGCTCAGAAACTTAAACCGTCCCGGCCTCAGATTCTGACGCCGCTGCTATCCAGCTGGTAACCGTCAATGATGCGGTTCGTCTGCATCACTCCGTTTTCAGGGTCCATATAATACCACTGTCCCTTGTATTCCAGCCAGCCGGTCTTCATATAGCCGTCCGTGCCGAAAAAATACCACTTGTCATTAATCATGGCCCAGGATGTAAGGTATTCATCCTGATACAGATACCTCCAGCCGCGCACATCCTTGTTCCACTTGCCCAGCAGTATGTTCCGGTAGTTGCTCATGTCCTCCTCAGGAAGCAGCATGAAATACCGGCTTTCCTTTTTATCCTGATAGCAGAACTCTACAATATAACATTGATCCAGGTAGTTGTAATCCCCCTCAGCGGACCGCTCTTTTTCAACGGTCTCCGGCCGGATTACAGGGTAATGGGTTCCTTCCTTTAAGCCGTACACCGTACACTCCAGATACTTCTGGGTCTCGCCCCTATAGGTGACAAGATAATAATTCAGTGTCACTTCATTCAGGTCCACATCACTTTTGTCCTTTGTAACTGTGAACGTATCGTATTCCGATACCCTGTACCCAAGCAGATAGGACGAATATCCATCGTAAATCGTGGTCCTTCTGCTGTTAACATCCAAATGCAGGGTAACAGGCACCTCAGCCTTAAACGAGGCCGCTGCCTCTGAGACAAATGCAGCCGACACACTGAGCACTGCCGCAAGGACCAGCGCGCCTAACCGCTTAACAGACATATACCGTCTCATCCGGTACCCTCCTCTCAAACCTTTGGACTACTCATGATGACATCCAGGGTGAATTCCCGGCGCATCCGCCAACCATTATTTCAATACAATCTTCTTGAAATTCTTCTTGCCGCGCTTGACGACCATGCCATCTCCGGCAAACTGTTCCCTGGAGAATACGGCCTTGATATCCTTTACAGGATTTCCGTCCACGGACACACCGCCCTGTTCCACGTTCCTTCTGGCCTCAGAACGGGACGCTGCCAGACCGGACTTGTTAAGGATGCTTAAGATATCAATGGTTCCCTCTGTAAAGTCCTCTTCTGAAAGTTCGAAAGCAGGTATGTTCTCGGTGCTTGCTCCTGCTGCAAACAGAGCCCTGGCGCCTTCCTGTGCCTTGGCAGCCTCTTCCTCGCCGTGCACCAGCTTTGTAAGCTCGAATGCCAGTATCTCCTTTGCCTGGTTTAACTGGCTGCCTTCCCACTTATCCATCTCGTCAATCTGCTCCAGAGGAAGGAAGGTAAGCATGCGCAGGCACTTAAGAACATCCGAATCCCCCACATTCCTCCAGTACTGATAGAAATCAAAGGGTGATGTCTTCTCAGGATCCAGCCACACGGCGCCGGACTGTGTCTTACCCATCTTCTTGCCCTCGGAGTTAAGGAGCAGGGTAATGGTCATGGCATGTGCATCCTTTCCCAGCTTACGGCGAATCAGTTCAGTTCCGCCCAGCATGTTGCTCCACTGGTCATCGCCGCCAAACTGCATGTTGCAGCCGTACCGTTTAAACAGCTCATAGAAGTCATAGCTCTGCATAATCATGTAGTTGAATTCCAGGAAGCTTAAGCCCTTCTCCATCCTCTGCTTGTAGCACTCAGCCCGCAGCATGTTGTTGACGGAAAAATGAGGTCCAACCTCCCTGAGGAATTCAATATAGTTAAGGCCCATGAGCCATTTTGCATTGTTCACCATCATGGCCTTTCCCTCTGAGAAATCGATGAAACGGCTCATCTGCTTTTTGAAGCAGTCACAGTTATGCTGGATGATTTCAGGGGTCATCATGGTGCGCATATCTGAACGTCCCGACGGGTCCCCAATCATGCCCGTGCCTCCGCCAATCAGTGCAATGGGCTTGTTGCCTGCCATCTGAAGGCGCTTCATCAGGCAGAGTGCCATGAAGTGGCCTACATGGAGGCTGTCAGCTGTGGGGTCGAAGCCGATATAGAATACGGCCTTTCCCTCGTTGACCATTTTCTTAATTTCTTCTTCGTTGGTCACCTGGGCAATGAGGCCCCTGGCAACCAGTTCTTCGTAAATCTGCATGGTGATTTTCTCCTCTTCTTACTTTCTTTATTTTACCATACTTCTGCTTTCATGCAAGGGCTTGATTCTTACATTTTTTATACAGGGGCAGCCGGGGCGCAGGGGGGACCGCAGACACGGATTCCCCTTTATGAACTAAAAAAAGCCCCGCCCTTATCCAAAAGGACGAAGCCCGTAAGCCCCGTGTTACCACCTGATGTTCACAGACAGCTCACGCTGCCTGCCTCTTCGAGTACCGGCGGCAAGCTTTCAACAAACGCCCATATACTCTAGCACGATAACGGATGCAGGATCCGTCGCAGCCTACTAAGGCTGTTATCCGCAACAGCGCCGTTGGGTGCGAAGCTCAGGGATGTATTCATGACCTGCATTCCATGCGCCTCTCATCATCCGGCTGCTTTCTGTCTGTTCCTGCAGGCTACTACTTGTTCCCGTCATAGCCAATTCATGAAATTATGACTATTATAGACAGACTCTCCCGGTTTGTCAAGAGTTACTCCCAAGTCTGCCCTTCCGCTGTTTTCCCTCCCGGGCGGTGTGCAAAGACAAGTGCAAACACAGCTCCCAGTATCAGGGCAAATCCCAGAAAAACAGGCAGCGTAAACTGGGTTCCCAGCCAGAAAAAATGCCTTATTGTCAATATTTTCGTGGGATTCACTATTTACGAATCCGGTTTTCTATACTATAATGAAGCATTGAAATGTATCTTACACCGCAGTCCGGTGTTTACATAATTGGAGGACGAAGAAATGGGATTCACATTCATCAATAAGCTGCCTACGCCGGCAGAAATCCGGGAACAATTCCCTCTGGCCCCTGAGCTGGCAGAAATCAAACACGCAAGGGACGAGGAAATAAAAAAGGTATTTACCGGTGAGAGCGACAAGTTTGTTGTCATCATCGGCCCCTGCTCAGCTGACAACGAGGAATCTGTATGTGATTACGCCGGACGCCTTGTGAAAATCCAGGAAAAGACAAAGGACAAGCTAATCATCATTCCCCGGGTCTACACCAACAAGCCCAGAACCACCGGCGAGGGATATATGGGAATGATTCATCAGCCCGATCCTGAGAAGCGGCCTGATATGTTCGAAGGAATACTGGCCATCCGCCATATGCACATGAGGGTGCTGCGGGAGACAGGTTTTTCCACCGCTGATGAAATGCTTTATCCTGAAAATATGAACTATCTCTCCGACATGATGTCCTATGTGGCAGTAGGCGCCCGTTCCGTGGAAAATCAGTTCCACCGGCTGGTAGCCAGCGGCTGCGATGTGCCCGTAGGCATGAAGAACCCCACCAGCGGCGACCTGACAGTCATGCTGAATTCCGTGGTGGCTGCCCAGCTTCCCCACGACTTTATCTTCCGCGGCTTTGAAGTACAGTGCCCCGGCAATCCTCTGACCCACACCATCCTGCGCGGTGCCGTGAACAAAAGGGGCCAGTGCAACCCCAACTACCACTATGAAGATTTGAAGCTTTTATTTGACCTGTATAACCAGCGGGGGTTACAGAATCCGGCCTGCATCGTGGACACAAACCACGCCAACTCCAACAAGCAGTATCAGGAACAAATTCGCATTGCCAAGGAAGTGCTCCACAGCCGCCGTCACTCCGGAGATATAAAGAATCTGGTAAAGGGCCTCATGATTGAGAGCTATATTGAGCCCGGCAGCCAGAAAATCGGAGAACACTGCTACGGCAAGTCCATCACCGATCCCTGTCTTGGATGGGATGATACGGAGCGGCTGCTGTATGAGATTGCGGATAATCTGGATTAACACCATAATATGACTCAAACGAAAAAATGAGCGGCAAATAGGGCTCTGCCATTCACAATCCGTTTGCATGGCAGGCCCTTTTCTATTCTGTAAATCATTCTTTTATTTCTGATTAAGCTTCTGACTTTGCCTCTATTTGATTCTGACTTCGCTTCTGACTTTAGCTCCTAGCTGGCCAGCGCCGTAATACCAAAGTATGCCAGCACAATCACGCCCAGAATGATTCTATAGTATCCAAAGAACTTAAAATCATGCTTGCGCACATAGCTCATAAGAAACTGGATGGAATAAACGGAAACCACAAAGGCAATCAGCATTCCCAGTATGGTATAGAAAATCTGCGGTCCTGTAAATGCATTCCCTGTCAGGAAATACTTCACAATTTTCAATAAACTGGCTCCAAACATAACCGGGATTCCCAGGAAAAATGAGAACTCTGCCGCTGCAGCCCTGGAACAGCCTAAGACCATGGCGCCCAGAATGGTGGAACCGGAGCGGGAGGTTCCCGGAATCAAAGCCAGAAGCTGTACCATGCCAATGAGAAACGCTGTCTTGGCTGAAATCTGTCCCACCTTGTTAAACCTTGGATTGGTACACACGCTGCTGTTCTCAAGTACAATAAAAAGTACACCGTATACAATCAGGGCCGCTGCCACCACATAGGCATTGAACAGATGGGCCTCCATCCAGTCATCCAGCAAAAGTCCCAGAATGGCTGCCGGAACACAGGCAATGATAATTTTAATCCACAGGGCCCAGGTGGCATCCTTCTGCCGGCTGGTCTTGCTGGGACTAAAGGGATTCAGCTTATGAAAAAACATGACAACCACAGCCAGGATGGCCCCTAACTGAATCACCACCAGAAACACGTCCTTAAACGCATCCGGCTGGTTCAGGCGTATGATTTCATCCACCAGAATCATATGGCCTGTGCTGCTGATGGGAAGCCACTCCGTGAATCCTTCCACAATTCCCAGTACAATGATTTTTAACACTTCAACTAAACTCATAAATTCTCCTTACCGCAGACAGGCTCCATTCCCTGACGCCTAGGCATCCCGCCCGTGCAGCCATCCTGCCGCAAGGGCCCCTGCCTGCTGTACATTTTATGTATTCTTATCTATCCCTATACCTGTTTTATATATTCTCAATCTGCCAGTCAACAGGCGTAAGGCCGTGCTCTGCCAAAAATGCATTGGTCTTGCTGAAAGGCCTGCTGCCGAAAAATCCCCTGGACGCGGACAACGGACTTGGGTGGGGCGCCTCCAGGATTAAATGCCTGGGATTATTCAGCATTGCCTTCTTGGCCTGGGCCGGACGTCCCCATAAAATAAACACCATGGGCCTGTCCTGCTGGTTAAGAATGCCTATCGCCGCATCCGTAAACTTCTCCCATCCAATGTCCCGGTGGGAATTGGCCTGATGGGCTCTCACCGTGAGCACTGTATTTAACAGCATGACACCCTGGTCAGCCCACTTTTTCAGATAACCGTTATTCGGTATATAACACCCCAAATCGTCGTGAAGCTCCTGGTAAATGTTCACCAGTGAGGGAGGAATATCCACGTCCGGCTTTACCGAAAAACACAGGCCATGGGCCTGACCATAATTGTGGTAAGGGTCCTGCCCCAGAATCACTACCTTCACGTCCGCCAGCGGTGTAAATGCAAATGCGTTGAAGATATCATCGGGCTCGGGAAACACCCTTTTGGTCTCATATTCATGCTTTACTGTCTTATACAGTTCTTTATAATAGGGCTTCTTAAACTCGCTGCTCAAGGGCCCCAGCCAGTCATTGGTAATAGCGGCCATATCCTGCTTCTCCTTTTCATTCACGATATAAATTCACATTTTCATATTTTAGCATAGGAAACGGCTGGAAACAACGGATATCGACAAAATAATTGAGAAAGAGGGCTGGGAGCACAGCCTGACGAGGATGAATCGCTACATCCTTACGGCAATCCCTCTCTCCGACAGGTACTCCTTAAGCTCCCGTATCTCCAGTTCCTTATAATGAAAGAGAGAGGCGGCCAGGGCGGCGTCCGCGCCGCCCTTTGTCAGCGCATCATAGAAATGTTCCTTATTCCCGGCGCCTCCCGAAGCAATGACAGGCACGGATACATGGGAGGCTATGAGAGAGGTCAGTTCGTTGTCATATCCGTTCTTGGTTCCGTCGCAGTCCATACTGGTGAGCAGTATCTCACCCGCGCCCAGACGGTCTGCCTCCATGGCCCACTCCAGGGCATCTTTCCCCACATCCACACGTCCGCCGTGCTTGTAGATATTCCAGCCTTTTCCATCAGCCCTGCGCCTGGCGTCTATGGCTACCACCACACATTGGCGGCCGAACTTATCCGCCGCGTCGTTTATAAGACGCGGATTGTCGATGGCTGAGGAATTAATGGATATCTTATCCGCACCCTCCCGGAGAAGCATGCGGAAATCTTCCACTGTGCGTATGCCGCCGCCCACAGTAAACGGGATGAAAACAGTCTCCGCCACCTTGCGCACCATATCCGCCACAGTACGGCGGTTGTCCGAGGATGCCGTGATATCCAGAAATACCAGTTCGTCTGCCCCTGCCTTGTCATAAGCCGCGGCTATCTCCACCGGGTCCCCTGCGTCCCGCAGGTTCACAAAATTTACGCCTTTTACCACGCGTCCGTTGTTCACGTCCAGGCATGGTATGATTCTTTTGGTAAACATATCGCCTCTCCTATCTCCTGTTTTAATTGGTATGGCGCTGCCTCCGATATCCTTTTTTCAGACAGCGCAGGACTTTCACAGTCCGATAAAATTCTTAAGAATGGCAAGGCCCGCCTTCCCGCTTTTCTCCGGGTGGAACTGACATGCAAACACATTTCCCCGTTCAACAGAAGCGTGTATCACGGTGCTGTACTCCGTGGAAGCTGCCACAATGGACTCATCCTCTGCTTTCAGGTAATAGGAATGGACAAAATAAACATAGGCTCCGTCTTCAATCCCATGAAACAGCTTTGCCTCCGGCCTTATCTTCAGTGAATTCCAGCCCATATGCGGAATCTTAAGTCCGGGATGCTCCGGTATCTTAAGTATCTTTCCCGGAAGGATGCCCAGACCCGAAACCCCCTGGCTCTCCTCACTGCTGGCAAATAAAAGCTGCAGTCCCAGGCAGATACCCAAAAATGGAGTTCCCTGGTCCACTGTCTCATGAATCACATCCACCAGACCATACTGCTCCAGCTTTCCCATGGCATCGCCAAAAGATCCCACCCCCGGCAGAATGACCTTGTCCGCTTTGAGTATCGTTTTCCTGTCCCTGGTTATGACAGGCGTTTCCCCCAGTGAAAGCAGGGCTTTTTCCACACTGCGCAGGTTTCCTGCGTCATAATCAATAATAGCAATCATATATTCAACCTCGTTCCTATGATTTAATATTTTATCATTGTAACGTGATAAAACACCCCTCTCAATCCTCTGCCAGACCGCGGATAAAGGAAACCGAATCTGCCTGGATTCCCGCGGCCCGCTCTCCCAATTCTTTGGGCATCTGGTAAAAATTTTCATGTATCCTGTAAAATATGGATTTCTGGTTGAAAAAACCAATCTTCTCAAATGGCCACCGCATGACGGTAGGCGTCTTAAACCCCTCTCCCAGTTCCAGGATAACCAGTCTGCGGTTCAGGGTCCCTGTCTGCCATTTCTTGTATGCCTCCCACCTGGGCAGGTAGCCTTCCTCTATATAAGTCTCCGCCTCAACCGTATTGCCTGTCAGGGGAGCCTTGCAATGAGGGCAGATATCATCCGGCACCTCCCCCTCTTCCCATATATCCTTGGTACAGGCTTTGGAACACTGCCTCCAATGGATATTTCCACAGGGAGCGACCACCCGCCTGCTGTCAAAATCCGTGTCATAGACAGCTCCATCCGTCACAGTGGTAACCACATAATAATCCTTGTCCCTGACCAGACTCCATAGGGCCGCGTAAGCTTCCCGAAGCTCCTTCTGAACCTGGTCCCCCAGACAACGCCGGCGCACATCTCTTGCGTCGTCCCTTAATTTCCATTCCCCTCCGATGCCTATAAGTACCTTTTCCGCGCCGGACAGCGCCTCTAACAATTCCTTCTTCTGCTGGTCCATATCCACTTTCACTCCTGTCATTCTTAAGGCTGCCCATGAACCGAAGTGCGTCTGATATTCCGCTTCAGGCCCTGGCGCCGTCTTATGCTATCATACCATAAAACATGGCAGGCTTCAACGCTGCCTAACCCCGGATGGCCGGATGTGACCGGGACCGGGATCGCCATATGTCCCCCATGCAGGCTGTTCTTCCCGGTTGCATTTTCGCCGGACCTGCTATAAAATATAGGAAGCAAATACAGAAAAAGGAGCCTGTCAAAAGGCAGACCGGAATGGGATTCCGGCCTGGCAGCGCAGGTGAAGAGGTGAAGCATCATCATGAAATCAGCACAAGACCTGAGAAGATTACTGGAATCCATTGACCGGAAAGGGTATCCGGCCTATAAAGATACGCGGGGGTCATATGACTTTACGGATTATGTACTTTCCATCGACCATGTACAGGGAGATCCCTTTGCATCCCCTTCCAAATTAAGTGTATTTATTCCGCTCCAGAGGGCCGCCTACCCCAGCGGATATTTTGACGCCCCCCACAAGCAGACTGCCCTGGAAGATTATCTGGTCAGGCAGTTCTTCCAGGAAATCGCCAAGTACAATTTTAAAGCAAAAGGTTCCGGCAAAAGCGGCCTGATTGCCACCAGCCGGCCAGGGCCTGAGATTCTGAGCCGGACAGCCTGCGAATGCAGCCCTAAGGGCATAACGGCACGCTTTGAGGCAGGTTTTCCGGCCAATGGCAGGACCATCAATTCCGGTGAACTGATTAAAATTCTGTTTGACTTCCTGCCGCGGTGTGTCAAAACCGTATTTTACTATAAAAACAGGCCTGCCCAGGAGGTAAAGGCCGTGTCAGACCTGGCGGAAGACCAGCATTTCATCCGATGTGAACTGGAACGCCTGGGACTGGTCTCCTTTGTGGCAGACGGTGCCATCCTTCCCAGGGAAAGCGGCATTTCCAGCCGGCCCATGAAGGGCAGCGTGCCCTTCCAGTCACCGGATTCCCTCAGAATGGAATTAAACCTTCCTCATCATGGCAGAATCACCGGCATGGGACTTCACCGGGGCATTACCCTGATTGTGGGAGGCGGATATCATGGCAAATCCACCCTGTTAAAAGCACTGGAGTCCGGCGTCTATAACCATGTGGCCGGGGATGGACGGGAATTTGTTATCACTGATTCCACTGCCATGAAGCTGCGGGCAGAGGACGGCAGAAGCGTCCAGAATGTGGACATTTCCCTGTTTATCAACGACCTGCCCAACAAAAAGGACACCCATTGCTTCTCAACTGAGGATGCCAGCGGCAGCACCTCCCAGGCAGCCGCTGTCATCGAAGGGATTGAGGCCGGAAGCCGTGTCTTTCTGATTGACGAGGACACCTCCGCCACCAACTTCATGGTCAGGGATGATCTGATGCAGAAAATCATCAGCCGGGACCAGGAGCCCATTACCCCATTCATTGAGAGGGCCAGGGATTTGTATGAAAAATCAGGCATTTCAACTGTTATGGTGGCAGGAAGTTCGGGAGCTTATTTCTATATTGCAGATACCATCCTCCAGATGGACTGCTATGAACCACTGGACATCACGGATAAGACCAAGGCCTTCTGTTCCGGCTACGGCGTTGAGCCCATCACCTCCGCCCCTGGCTTTCTTCTTCCGTCCGGGGGACGCAGACTGTTAAGCAATAAAGGCGGTTCCCAGACTGCATCGGGAAATTCTGCTGCCGAAAGCAGGGGAAATTACAGAGGCAGGGGGCCCCGGGGCGGCGGCCGCGACGAGCGCATCAAGGTCAAGGTATATGGAAAGGATTCCCTGCAGATTGGCAAGTCCCCTGTGGACCTCCGTTTTGTGGAACAGCTCATTGACTCTGAACAGACAAATACCCTGGCACAGATGCTGCGCTACTGTGTGGAACACCAGCTGCTTGAACGGTACACGGTAAAGGATACGGTCTCCATGCTGCTTAAGGAGATACAGAAAGACGGGCTGGCAGCCGTGGGCGACAGCTCCTACGCGGCCTGCGGCCTTTCCATGCCGAGGATCCAGGAGATATACGCCTGCATCAACCGCTACCGCAATTAATCCCTGCAAAAATCAGTATCATGGTTTTATAAAAAACAGCGCTTCCTCTGCCTGCAATGGCAGCTGGGCGCTGTTTCCTTTTACTTCGCTACTGTTTCTATTTTCTTAGTCCGTTTCCTCTAATATTCCTTTCCATCCAGAATCTCCAGATAGTCCTTCAGGTTCTTCTCCAGCAGTGCGGGCGTGTCCAGGTTATAGGGACATTTTCCCTTGCACTGGTTGCAGTGGAGGCACTGTTCAATTTTCTTCATTTTCTCCTGAGCGTCCGGTGTCAGCCAGGCCGCGGAAGGAGCCCTGCGTATCATAAGGGACATCCTGGCACAGTTGTTGATTTCAATACCCACGGGACATGGCATACAGTATCCGCAGCCTCTGCAGAATTCTCCCAGGAGCTCTTTCCTGTCCTTATCAATCAATGCCCTTATCTCATCTGTCATCTGAGGCGGATTCCCCACGTAAGACAGGAATTCATCCAGCTCCCTTTCTCTCTGAACGCCCCAGATTGGAAGCACATTGTCAAACTGGGCTAAATATGCGTAGGCTGCCCGTGAATTATTGATAAGACCGCCGGATAATGCCTTCATGGCAATGAACCCCATGCCTGCCTCCCCGCACCGCTCCACCAGTTCCAGGTCCTTATCCGTGGCCAGATAACAGAATGGAAACTGCAGTGTCTCATAAAGGCCTGAATCAATTGCCTCCATTGCCACTGACAGCCTGTGGTTGGTGATTCCTATGTGGCGTACCTTGCCCTGCTCCTTAGCCTCCAGCACGGCTTCATACAGTCCGGTGCCATCTCCCGGCTTTGGACAGAAGGGCGGATTATGGAATTGATAGAGATCCACATGGTCTGCCCTTAGGTTTTTCAGGGAAATCTCCAGGTCCTCCCAGAATTTCTCTGCTGTCTTTGCGGCTGTCTTGGTTGCGATAAACACCTTATCACGTATTCCCTCAAGCGCGGCTCCTAACTTCTCCTCGCTGTCCGTATAATTCCTGGCCGTGTCAAAGAACGTGATTCCTCCTTCATACGCCTTTTTTATAAGGTATACCGCGTCCTCCTCCGGTATTCTCTGGATAGGAAGGGCCCCAAACCCATTTTTGTTCACAGTTATACCTGTTTTCCCCAAAGTGACTTCCACCATCTTATGTACCTCCTTCAAGCCTGCTGTTTTTTATCATTCTACCATAAAACAGCTGTCATCTACAACATGAGGACTCAAACAAGCATAAATTATAAGGCAAAAAATAAGAACGCTCAGTTTACAGGCGTCCTTATCTTTATATGGAATTGCCGTGTATAGAGGATTACGTGTCTCATGCACTGAGAGTCATGTCTCCTCCTGCCAGCATTTCTTTTAAATCATCCATGGTCATGTCCCGTTCCTTCAGCATCTCGTTGACCACCTTGAATTCCTCCAGCTGGATATGTTCCCTAAGTTCCTTTTCCTTTTCTCTCATGGTTTCCAGACAGCTTTCATACTGTGCTATGGATGCTTGTACATCCGCCAGCTCTCCCTGCAGTTTTTCAACCGGTGACTTTCTTATTCCCCGTGCCATAATCATGCGCTCCTTTTCTTTTTGATAATATCTGGTCTGAATCTGCTTCCGGGTATCAGATCGGAGGACAGGTCCATTTATTACCAGTATATGTAAGCAAATTTCAAAATATACATAAGCTGTTTAAAATACTCTGTAGGTTAAGGTACGCTGGCCCGGGTCAGGTCAGACTCTGCTTCCGGCCGGTAAATCCGTGGAATCAGCTAAAGCTCATCCAAAGAGTTCATCCAAAGAGACAAACATCTTTCCAGCTACTCGTTTTTTGGAAAAATTCATGGTATAATACTTCCATGTGCCGCCATGCTGCATTCCGGGGCTACTACCAGAAGATGGAGACCAGATGGGCTGTGTGCACCATTCCAACTACATCCGCTGGATGGAGGAGGCAAGGGTAAACCTTATGGAACAAATGGGCTGCGGATATAAGGCCATGGAAGCATCCGGCATCATGAGCCCGGTTCTGGAGGTACACTGCCAGTACAGGTCCATGGTTATCCCCATCTGAAAATATGATTATTACAAAGACAGGAAGGCTGACTAGTTTATGACAAAATCAAAGAATATCCGAATATTGATAATATCCATTTTATGTGCAATATCTCTTTTGCTGGGAGGATGCGCGGATTCATCCCCCTCTCTTTTACCGGATAAGGGTTCCTCCATAACCGCACCATCCGGGTCCGGACTGGATGTACATTTTATTGATGTGGGCCAGGGCGACAGTATACTGGCCGAATCAGACGGACACTACATGCTTATTGATGCAGGTGAAAATGACCAGGCCGGCACCGTAATCTCTTATCTAAAAGCAGAGGGAGTGACAAAACTGGATTATGTGATTGGCACCCATCCCCATTCGGACCATATCGGCGGCCTGGACAAGGTAATTGATACCTTTCCCGTAGACAAGGTCTTCCTGCCTCCTGTGGAACATACCACCAAAACCTTTGAGGACGTACTGGACTCCATTGCCTCCAGAGGACTTAAAATCACCAAACCCAAGCCCGGGAACTCCTATGATTTGGGAAACGCCTCCTTCACCATACTCTCCCCGGTAAAAGACTACGGCAACGACCTGAACAACTGGTCCGTGGGAATCCGCCTTACTTACGGCGATAACAGCTTTGTCATGTGCGGTGACGCAGAGAACCAGGCTGAAGAAGATATTTTAAACAGCGGCGCAGTGCTAAAAGCAGATGTTCTGAAGGCAGGTCATCACGGCAGCAGCACCTCCACCAGTAATGCATTTCTGAAAAAGGTATCTCCCTCCTGGGTGGTAATCCAGTGCGGAAAAGGCAACTCCTACGGCCATCCCCATAAGGAAACCATGGAGAAGCTTAAGAAAGCAGGCTGCCAGATACTGCGCACGGATGAGGAGGGGACCATTACCGCATTCAGTGACGGCAAGACAATTACATGGAGTACCGGCAACGGCACGGTCCGCGACAACAGCAACGCTAACAGCGCCGTCAATAATACCGCCGATATCCCGGACACTGACAACGGGGCCGCGGCTGAAAATGAGTCCGGCAACAGCTCCACTCTCTCCAGCTATGTCATAAATACCAACACAGGCAAGTTCCACCGCCCCGACTGTGCCTCTGCCACCCAGATGAAGTCTGAGAACCGCAAGGACGTGACGGCATCCAGGGATGAACTGGTACAGGAGGGATATGAACCCTGTAAACAGTGTAAACCTTAAACCAAACACAATATGAGACATTCTGTAAATACTGTCTCTTACCCCAAACCCACAGAAAGGAGTTTCTATATGAAATATATCATCGACCGGCTGGAAGAGGGTCTGGCCATATGTGAAACCGAATTAAGGAAACGCATCTGCGTTCCCGTCAGCCATCTTCCAAAGAATATTAAGGAAGGCGACGTGCTAAGAGAAGAGGAAGGCAGGTTTTCCCTGGATTCCGAAGAAACAGATAAAAGACGGCGTGAAATGAAAAAGAAGCTTATGGATCTATTTGAGTAAAATCAAAAAATGACAAACGGCTGCGGGCCCGCATTGACTGCCAATGCGGGCCCATTTTCTTGTTATGTTCCTGTCATACTTCCACCGATTCATCCCGCCTCTACCTGTTATCCGGCGATATCATCTTCCCATCCTGGTCAAACTGGTATTCCTTTCCATCAATCACGCAGGTTCCGACGGCCATCTTCCCGTCTGTTCCCAGGTAATAGAGCGAACCATTTTCCCCGTACCATCCGGTCCGCATGTTTCCGTCACCGTCAAAACAGTACCATACGCCGTCAATCTGCTTCCAGCATCCAATCAGCCGGGTTCCGTCCTCACAGATATAGTTCCAGTATGCCCCATTCTTGTGCCAGCCCGAAGTACCGGAAGCTGCCCCTGCCCCGGAAGCTGCCTGGACCGCAGCCTGAGCCTGTGTCTGGGTACTTTCCCCACCTCCTGCATAGGGACACACTCCATTGGGATGCAGATGTGCCGGATGACCTTTGCAGTGGTAATGATAGCTTCCCAGCCCGCTGGCATTCTTGTTATCCCGGTGTCCTCCGCTGGCATCTGTTCTGCCTGAATGGGCCTGGGCCTCCATTCCCCATGGGGCCTGTCCCGTCATTCCGGCGCCTCCGGCCAGAAGAACTCCGCTCATGACCACTGCCAGCCATACCTTTACTGTCCGTTTCATCTCATTACCTCCCGATTTCATTTTCAACTCTATTATACCATAGTTCCATCTGTATGTAACATCATATTTCAGCCCTTTCCAGGGGATTTTCTCATTTTCAGGCCATTTCCGGCATAAAAAAGTGATGGAAGCACTTGCACGTTTTTCCCAATGATGATACCATAAGAAACATATGTAATGAAATCAACTAGTTTGGAGGTTTTTAAGATGGAACTAATCATACCTAAGGATTACGACCCCCGCCTCTCCATACGGGAGACGCAGGACGCAATCAAATACATACGCGATACCTTCCAGAAGGAAATGGGAAGGGAGATGCATCTTGAACGTATCTCCGCTCCCCTATTCGTGGAAAAGAGCAGCGGACTTAATGATAACTTAAACGGCACCGAGCGCCCTGTTTCCTTTGACATGCTTGGGCTTCCCGGGGAGACCCTGGAGGTGGTGCACTCACTGGCAAAATGGAAACGTATGGCCTTAAAGGAATACGGCTTTAAACCAGGCGAGGGCCTTTACACCAACATGAACGCCATCCGCAGGGATGAGGAGCTGGATAACCTTCACTCCTGTTATGTGGACCAGTGGGACTGGGAGCGTGTCATTACTAAGGAACAGCGCAGCCTGGACACCTTAAAGGATACGGTGCGGGAGATCTTCAAGATCATCAAGCACATGCAGCATGAGGTGTGGTATAAATACCCGGAGGCCGTTAAACACCTGCCAAAGGATATCTACTTTATCACCAGCCAGGAACTGGAGGACCTGTATCCTGATAATACTCCTAAGGAAAGGGAAAATCTGATTACCAGGGAGCACGGGTGCGTGTTCCTGATGCAGATAGGCGACAAACTGGCCAGCGGCAAGCCCCATGACGGACGTGCGCCTGACTATGACGACTGGAAGCTGAACGGCGATATCCTGTTCTGGTTTGAGCATTTGCAGTGCGCCCTGGAAATCTCCAGCATGGGCATCCGTGTGGATGAGGCTGCCCTGGAAGACCAGCTGAAGAAGGCAGGATGTGAAGACCGCCGCAGCCTTCCCTATCATAAAATGCTTTTAAACGGCGAGCTTCCCTACACCATTGGCGGCGGTATCGGACAGTCACGTCTTTGCATGCTGCTTTTGGACCGCGCCCATATCGGTGAAGTACAGGCCAGTATCTGGCCCAGAAAAATGCGCGATATCTGCGGGGAGAACAAGATTTATCTGCTGTAGCCATTGGCTGGGAGTGTATTATGGAATCAATCTCAATCTTTTTTATCATCGAAATAATCGGTACCGTGGCCTTTGCGTCATCCGGTGCCCTGGTAGCCATCAAACAGCGGCTGGATTTGTTGGGAGTGGTGGTCCTTGGCGTCACCACTGCCGTTGGCGGCGGAATGCTCCGGGACATCATACTGGGAATCGTCCCGCCCAGCCTGTTCATGAACCCGGTTTACGTGTACACGGCCTTTCTCACGGCCATGGTGCTCTTCATCCTGGTCTGGCTGAACCAGCAGATACTGGAAAGCCGGTATATCTCGGCCTATGAGAAGATGATGAACCTGTTTGATGCCGTTGGACTGGGAGCATTCACAGTGACGGGCATCAACACCGCGGGGACAGCCGGTTACGGGGAATATCATTTTCTCTCCATCTTTCTGGGCGTCCTCACAGGCGTGGGCGGCGGTATCCTGAGAGATATACTGGCAGGACAGTCCCCGTATATCCTGCGCAAGCATGTATATGCTTCTGCCTCCATTGCCGGGGCCATATGCTATGTCTGCCTGGGCGGCTGGCTCTCCAGGGACGCCTCCATGATATTGAGCGCAATTCTGGTAGTGCTCATCCGCCTTCTGGCGACAAAGTACAACTGGAACCTTCCCACCGCATACCATACTAAGAACAAATAAAGTGAAAAAGGCCCAGGTCCCAATCATTGTACAAACCAATGTACTGATGATTACGGCCTGGACTTTTTTGTCATGCGCTTGTGTAACTCACCTCTGCTGCTGCAGATACTTCGTAATGCTTCTTTGGAATATCTTCATACTGCTGTCCACATTCCTGTTTTCCATAAGTATCTTTGATACTTCCCCGTCCGCCAGGCTCATGACCTGCTCATACTGCTGGAATTTGGGCTCTATGACTCCATTTTCAATTACATTGTAAAGCAGGCTGCTGTTGATGACCTGCTCTCCCTCATCCATGTCCTCCTGTATGATGGCAGCTGCCTGGGCGGAGCCGGTAACGCTTTTGAGCACAGACACGCCCTGGGAATACCGGAATATGTCCATCTGCATCTCCTCATTTCCGGTCAGCTGTTTCAGAAACTCCCACGCCAGCTTTTCATGCTTTGTATTGCTGTTGATTCCCATGAGAAGGGAATCGACCCTGGAACGGTTCTCCCCCTCCTTGCCCGCGGGAAATGTGATGCAGTCCCACTGGAACCTGGTGTATTTCTTAATCCGGTAAGGATATGTCTTATAGGTCCTGTACTCCGCAAAGGTCAGGGGCATGAAAGCCACGTTCCCCTTGTTGAAATCCTCCTGGGTCACGCTCTGCCCCTGGTTAAGGTCATTAAGGCGCTTCATGTATTTAATGGCATCCAGGACATGGGAGTCTGTAAAGGGCAGTTGCTGCTGGTCCCCGTCATAAAACCTTCCCCCGCTGGTGTAGACCGCGTTTCTCCAGCTGTAATTATAGGTTCCGAACTGGTCCAGCAATCCATCTCCGTTTACATCCTTTGTTATCTTCCGGCAGATTTCATACATGTCGTCCCAGGTCCAGTCCTCCTCCGGCACCTCAATCTGCTCCTTGGCCAGAAGGGACTTGTTGACAAATAAAAGGACCGGAACCGTTTCATAAGGAAGGGCGCACTGGTGTCCGTCGTACTTTCCCGCATCCAGGGCAGTGGTGAAAAAATCATTCCGGTCAAATCCGGCGTCGTGCTCGATGAGCTCGTCCAGGTTTTTCATGACTCCCAGGGACGCATACAGGTTAAAATCCGTATCAGGCACCATAAACACATCCGGCATCTTTCCCTCTAAAAGCTTTCTGGCGCACCACTCCGAGTAATCCTCCTTGCTGATTCCGCTGTAGTAGTGTATCTTCACCCCGGGATGCTCCTCCTCGAACCTTGCGATTGCCTTGTCCATGATGACAAAGCTGCTGGCACTGGCCACGTCCCAGTTGCTTCCCGTGAACATGCCGAATTCCAGGACAATCTCCTTCTCATGGTACTTATATACACATCCAAGCAAGCCCACAAGGAGGAACACGGCTGTTCCCAACCCCATTGTCCATTTCCATCCCTTCATCCCAATCTCATCCTTCCTTCTGCCAGCCTCTTGTCTTCCCCCTGTCCCGCGTACTCTGGTCCGGTCAAATCTCAGGTACCCAGCCGCTTTCTTACGTTGGTCTGGACAGCCCAGATTGCCAGCTGGGTGCGGTCCCTCAAATCCAGCTTGTTCAGTATGGTGCTGAGATAATTGCGCACCGTTCCCTCTGACAGCCTAAGGGCCTCCGCTATCTCCCTGTTGCTGGCCCCCTTTTCCACCTGGGCTATGATTTTCCATTCTGTCTTTGTGAGCTCGTCCACATTCTTATCGCCCACAAGTATGGTGTAATCCGCCTGGGCCATCTGTGAAAACAGCCTCAGCACCTTGGTGGCAATATCCGGGTTAATCATAGCCCATCCATTGTACACAGTGGTGATGGCATTGGCCAGTTCATCTATGGACACGCCTTTTAACAGGTATCCGCTGGCACCGTACTTCAGGGCATTGTAGACGTACTCGTCATCGTCAAACGTGGTGAGTATGATAATTTTAATCTGAGGATAATTTTCCTTGATGATTTTCGTGCACTGCACACCGTCCAGCTTGGGCATCCGTATGTCCATCAGTATAACATCGGGTTTGTTCTTCCTCACACAGCGGATGACCTCCTGCCCGTTGGATGCCACATCCGTAACCATTATATCCGGCCTGCTGTTGAGCACAATCTGCAGGCTCTGGCGAATCAATTCCTGATCGTCGGCAATCAATACTTTAATCATAAGTCTCCCCCCATCGGATTGGTATTCTTGCATTTACAGTAAATCCGTCGCTGCCGTCAAATGTAACAACGCCGCTCAGCATCTTAATCCTCTCCTTCATATGCTTTGTTCCGAATCCGCTCTTTATCTCCTTACACCCGATTCCGTTGTCCTTGATTTGCAGAAGGATGTCCGTATCCTCCTTCTTTATGGTAATCCATATCTGGCTGGCATGGCCATGGCGCAGGGCGTTGGTGATTCCCTCCTGGATTACCCGGTAAATGGCGTTTTCCTCGTCCTCATCAAATTTCAGGTTCTTTACCTGGCAGTCAAAATACACCCTTGCGCCGGACACAGCGTTCATGTCCGCTACCATCTTGCTGATGGCGTATTCCAGGCTGAAGCGCTCCAGGGCGTCCGGGCGCAGCTGGCTGACAGAGCGCCGTATTTCCTTAATACCGTCCCTTGTGACCTTGGAAATAAGCTCCAGCTGGTCCTTTGTCTGCTGGGGCGACGTGCCTATTGTGGCCAGACAGGCGTCTATGCCTGCGGCGATTCCGGTCAGGGTATGGCCCAGGGTATCGTGGATTTCCCTGGCCAGGCGGTTCCTCTCCCTTGTCTCTGCCATCTTCTCCGCCATCACGGAATACTCCTGAAGCTGCTCATTCACGTCCTGAAGCTGCTCGTTGAGGGCGTGTATCTCGTCCAGATTTCCCTGCTGCTGGTTGATGATGTTCACACAGTACACCACGAACATGATTACATTCAGGGATACCAGGATATTATAGCAGCTGAGCAGATACTGCTGGGTGGATGCATTGTAAAATGAGATATAATCCTGTATGGAATACAGGCGGTAGGAAATGGAAAGCAGTTCGTAATCAGCCAGGATGAAGCTGCCGATTGCCACTGCCGCCAGAAAATACCTGGATTTCCCGTTCTTGGCATAGAGAATTACATTGGAAAACACCAGCAGCAGAATTCCGTTGTAATTAAAATTCAAAAGTATGATGATGGCAAAACAAATAGCAAAATCAGCCACAAGGCTAAAAAGAATCACCTTGCTGTTGTCCGGAAACAGCCGGTCCCGCACAAACATGCTGCCTGCCAAAAGAGCCAGAAGAAGGGCGCAGATCCAGATGTTCCGGTAAGGGTACCAGACAATGGCCTGGATGCCGCTTAAAAACTCCCTGGCAACATAGCTGCGCCGTATATTTTCAATTGTGGCATATATAAATATGCTGATTCCCATTACGGATACCACATTAAGCGCCAGAATTCCCAGCTGCAGGATGCGTACCCGCCTGTTATCCATATTCGTATCCATCTACTCACTGCCACCCGTCTATCTCAAACTCATGGAGATTGTCCCTCGTAATCATGGTGCTGGGCAGGCTTATGTATTTCTCCACCGGATCCCCGTCCAGGTATCGGTAAGCAGTCTCAGCCGCCTTCCTGCCTATGGACCTTGGGCTCTGGGCGCTGGTTCCTGTCACATAGCCCACATCCAGAATTGCCTTGAAATCCGGAGAGCCGTCAATTCCGTAAATCAGGACGCCCTCCTCCCTCCTGGCCTGCTGCAGGGCTGCCAGAGCCCCCAGGGCCGTGGGGTCATTGCCTCCCAAAATCACGTCAAAGCTGATGTCCCGGCGCAGGAGGTCGGCCATCACATGGGAGGACACCTCAATCTCGCCTGCCGCAGCTTCCCTGTATACCACCTGGTAATTGTCATTGTCCGCTATGGTGTCCAGAAAGCCCTGTTCCCTATTGGTAATGGAGGTCTGTATGGGATTGTTGAGGATGACGATTTTAGCCTTGTCCTTTCGTTTCATCATATCCAGGGCGCAGAGCTGGCCTGCCTGGTAGTTATCCGTCTCTATAATGGAAATCACGGAATCCCTGTCCTTCACCACCGTATCCACATTGATGATGCCGACTCCTGCCTCTCTGCATGCATCCAGGGCCGGCTGTACCTTTTCCCAGTCCACGGGATTTAAAAACAGCATCTGGATGCCCTCGTCTATCATCTCCTGAATCTGCTCGTTCTGCTTTTCCTGGTCCTGAAGGGGGTCCCGGGTGAGAAGGATATCGCCGTTGGCTTCCACCACCTCTTCAATCCCCTCATTGAGTACATCAAAATACGGATTATTCCTGGTCATATAGGTGGCCCCGAACAGCCTGGCCTCATGCTGGCGCCCGCTCCCGTCCGCATGGCCGCAGCCCTCCAGCAGGAGCATAATGCCCGCTGTCAGGATTAACAAACCTGTCCCTATCTTCATCTGGTTCCCGCCTCTCTATCCTTGCCTTCATTTCCTTGCCTTCATTTCCCGGCTGCCTGGTCATATCCCCGGCCCGGTCCTTTCCCATTATACCGCAAACAGGCGCATCTGTAATATTTCATAGGAACTTTTTGCAAAACTTTGACTTCGACAAAAAGCGCCCCACTGCCGTGAAACGCTTTTGCCGTAAACCAGGCTTTATTCCGCCTTTTTGTTTCTTAGGTAATCCACAAAAACAGCCAGGAGAATAACGGTTCCCTTTACAACGTACTGCCAGAAGGAATTGACATTCAGCAGATTCAGGCCGTTGTTCAGCACGCCGATAATCAGGCCGCCTATGATGGTGCCGCCGATTTTGCCGGAGCCGCCTGCCATGGAGGTACCGCCCACCACAACGGCCGCAATGGCGTCCATTTCGGCTCCGTCTCCTGCCGTGGGCTGGCCGGAATACATACGGGATGCCAGAACCACTCCGGCAAGTCCTGCCATGATTCCCGAATAGGTATGTACCAGGAATTTTACCTTGGCCGTGCTGATGCCTGAGAATCTGGCTGCCTGGGAATTGCCGCCCACTGCGTAGATATGGCGCCCCAGCTTTGTCTTATTCATGATAATGGCCGTGATAATCAGCACCACTGCCAGAAGTATGACTGGAGTGGGGACTCCGCCCACGTACCCGGCTCCCAAAAACTGCCATTCCTTTGTGACCACCCGCACGGGTGAGCCGCCTGTATATACATAGGCCAGTCCCTTTGCGACATTCATGGTGGCCAGGGTCACGATAAACGGCGGTATGGTTGTCTTTGATATGACCACGCCGTTAATCATGCCCACCACGGTGCCCACCAGTACGCCGCCCAGAACGCCCACTGCTATGGGAAGGCCGTAGCGTGACACACAGCCGGCTGCAAAGCAGCCTGAAAGGGCGATGATGGATCCCACGGACAAATCAATGCCCCCCAGGATAATGACCATGGTCATGCCGCAGGCCAGGAACAGGTTGGACGATATCTGTCTCAGTACGTTGAATATATTTTTCTGGGTCAGAAAGGAGCCGCTGGTCTTTGGGAACACGGATAAGAAAATACACAAAATAAGCAGGGCCCCGATGATGCCGATATTATCCTTGAAATATTGTTTTACATTTTTCTGCAATCTGGTTGTCATTTGACTTTCCCCCTTTTCTTACTTTGCCGCCAGCTTCATGATTTGTTCCTGGGTGACGCATTCCTCATGGCTGAAGCACCCGGTTATACGGCCGTCGCACATGACATAGACCCGGTCGCTCATGTTGAGAATTTCAGGCAGTTCTGACGATATCATGATGATGGACATGCCTTTCTTCACCAGCTCATTCATAATTGCGTATATCTCAGACTTGGCACCCACGTCCACGCCCCTGGTGGGCTCGTCCAGAATCAGTATCTTAGGGGCGGTGGCCAGCCATCTCCCAATCATTACCTTCTGCTGATTGCCGCCGGACAGGTTCCCGATAAGCTGTTCCTGGGACGGAGTCTTGGTATCCATCATCTCGATGTACTGCCGGGTAATCTCTTCCTCCTTGTCCGCATCCACCCATATGCCCTTTATGAAGCTTTTCAGCACCTCGATGGTGGAGTTAAACCGGACGCTCTGCACCTTATACAGTCCCTCCTGCTTCCGGTCCTCAGGCACCAGGGCAATACCGAACTTCATGGCATCAATGGGAGATTTGATGGCTGCCTTCTTTCCTTCCACGCTGATGTCACCCGTGTAACCGGGCGTCAGTCCGAAGATACACTTCATGGTCTCGCTCCTTCCGGCGCCTACCAGCCCCGCAAAACCGATGATTTCCCCCTCACGCAGTTCAAAGCTGGCCCCTTTGACCATCTTCCCGTCTGCAATGTTTTCACATTTTAAAACAACCCTGCCGGGCTCCATGTAATCCCTGGTGTAATACTTGGTCAGCTCCCGGCCCACCATCATGGCAATGAGATGGTCCCTTGTTGTATCCTTCACCGCCTCGGTTCCCACATAGGTTCCGTCTCTCAGCACGGTCACCCGGTCGCAGATCTGCTCCAGCTCGTCCATCTTATGGGATATGTATATGATTCCCACGCCCTTTTTTGTGAGCTCCCGCATGGTGCTGAACAAAAATTCCACTTCCTTGTCCGATATGGATGAAGTGGGCTCGTCCATCACGAGAATCCTGGAATGATAGGAAATGGCCTTGACGATTTCCACCATCTGCTGCTGGGCAATGGTAAGGTCCTTGACCAGCGTCCCCGCGTCAATGCTCATGTGATATGTGTCCAGAAGCTGCCGGGCTTCCTTTTCCATGGTCTCATGGCTGACCCAAAGCCCCTTTGACGGCTCCCTGCCAAGAAAGATATTTTCCGCCACAGTCATGTGAGGTACCAGTACCAATTCCTGATGAATAATGGAAATGCCGTTGCTGTGAGATGCATTTACCCCGTCAATGGTTACCTTTTTTCCGTCAATAAAAATCTCGCCCTCTTCTGCGATGTAGATGCCGCCCAGAACCTTAATCAGCGTGGATTTACCTGCTCCGTTTTCACCGAGCAATGCGTGGACCTCGCCGGCCCTCAGTTCCAGGTCCACCCCCTGAAGCGCCTTGACTCCCGGAAATGATTTGTGGATGTTCTTCATTTGAAGCAGAACTGTTTCACTCATAATCTCACCTGCCTGTTCTTCTATTCATATGGTTCCTGACAGAGTTTCCTGCCGTACTTTTCTATTTTGGTCCTGTCAGATAAAAAGTGCCTGGCCCCCGCGAGGGCCCAGCACTTTTCAGACTAATCTCTTACTGCCATCCATCTGTGCCATACTTATCTACATTTTCTGCTGTAATAAGGAAGGTTTCTACCGGATATCTTGATTCGACCTTGTCGCCGTTTAAATATGTATACATGATATTCACTGCGGACTGTGCAATCTTAACAGGAGACTGTGCGCCGCTTCCTTCAATCAGGGATTCCCCGGAAGCCATCTCTGCCTTGATGTCAGGAGAGCCGTCCACGCCGTAAATCATACAATCTGTAAGACCTGCTGCGTTGGCTGCCGCCAGTGCTCCCAGTGCAGTGGGGTCATTGCCTCCGAAAATAGCAACCACATCGCCGTGAGCCTGCAGCAGATCCTCTGCAATACCCATGGAAACCTCCAGATTGCCTTTGGCATCCTGCTGTGCAACGATATTAAAGCCCTTTCCCTCAATTGCATCTAAAAATCCGTTTGTCCTGTCCGTAACGGAATTCATGGTAGGAGAATCCAGTACAATGATATCCCCGCCGTCCGGGCATTTCTTTACAAGGTCCTCGCCGCATACCTTGCCTGCGTTATAGTTATCGGATCCGGTGTAGGAAATCAGGTAGGACATATCCGCCACCTCTGTATCAAATCCCACGATGGGGATTCCTGCTTCCTTAAGCTGGTCCAGGGCCGGAAGGATTCCCTCTGCCTCTGCCGGATTCATGAACATGGCGTCAATGTTCTGGGAAATCAGATCCTCTACCTGGGTAATCTGAAGAGTAACATCATTGGCAGGATCCACTGCAATCAGCTCGTCGCCGTTGGCCTCAGCCATTTCCCTCATCCTCTTCTCAATGGTGACAAAGAACGGGTTGGTTCCATCCATACATGTATAGCCGAATTTGTAATGCTTGTCCGGGTCCTTCTTCTTCACATCAGCAGACGCCATATCGGCCGCTGCCGGCGCTGCCGCCTCTGTGCCTTCCTTGCTCTCCTCTGCCTTCTCAGGCTCAGCGGCCGCCTCCTTGGCTTCCTCTGTGGTCTGGGCCTGGGTTGGCGCCTCTGCGGCGGCTGCCGTTGTCTGGGAGTCCCCGCTGCCGCACCCTGCCAGGGCGGATCCTGCCATTGCTGCGCACATCATTACTGCCAACAGCTTCTTAGTACTTTTTTTCATAAGTTACCTCCTTTTGCAAAATGTTTTGTTGTTTTTGCTGTAATCAAATCTTATCATGCTTTCCTTTTTAACACATGTGCACAATGTAATCATTTTTATATGACATTTGTCATATTTTCCATCATCACTTTTGCTGTTTTCCATTCTGCCGCCGCAAATTTTCATCGTTTTGCACAACTGTCTGCTGGGGGGTACTCATTGCACAGCAGACGCAGGGGCGGCTCATCCTCCTCTATGACCGGAAAACGGCCTGCCGGCAGATAGAATCGGTTGTCCCGGTTATCGTCATTGCACATGGATACCTCTCCCAACAGCACGGGCCCTGTGCCCGGCTCCAATTGGAAATCGTGATACAGATAGGGCTGGATGGTAATGCTCTCCCCAGGGCACAGCCGTATCTGCGTTCCCGCGGGAACCGTATACTCCCGTCCGTCACTGTGTATCAGCACATCCGTATCAGCCAGCCCTTCCTCTTTGTCGGCATTATATACGCCTATGAGCACATTGCCTCCTCCCCGGTTGATGATGTCCTCCATCTTATTCCAGTGGAAGTGCATGGCGGCAGACTGTCCTTCCTTCATGTACAGCAGCTTTTCCGCATAGGGTTTTGTGTACTTATCCATGAACACATTGCCGTTTCTCAGGGTGATGAGGGAGAAGCCCACCTTGTCAAAATCCCCCATTCCAAAATCAGTGATATCCCATCCCAGCATGTTATCCCGGACCTCATCGTATTCGTGGCCCTTCTCTTTCCACTCTTCCGGCGTAAAATAACAAAAAGGGGGCAGTTTAAAGGAGCATCTGTCAATCATCTTTTCCATGTCCCTCAGTGCCCTGTTGATTTCCGAACGTTTCATGGCCTTTCCTCCTTTGCCGTCTTACTCCAGATGCGAGAACACCTTGATTGTGTGGAGCACATCCTCCTTCATGGCCTGGACTGCCCACTGGGTTACATCGTGGAAAAATACATATTCCCCGGCTGCCGCGCATTTTTCTTTTACATACATGCCGCCCGCCTTGGCCAGGTAGGTGTAGTAATTGATTTTCCTGACCCCGTTGGCAATGCATTTCTTAAAATCTTCGTCGCTGACCCCGGAGCCGCCGTGCATCACGATGGGAATGCCAATGCTTTCCCGAATCCTGTGTATCCTGTCAAAATCCAGCTTTGGCGTGGTCAGATACAGCCCGTGCACGGTGCCGAATGAGCAGGCCAGGGCATCTATCCCGGTGAGTGTGGTGAAAGCGCGGGCCTGTTCCGGGTCCGTATAGCAGCTCTCCACAGCCTCCCCTTCTTCGCCTTCTCCAACGCTTGAGAATTCCTGCCTTCCCATGGCTCCAATCTCAGCCTCCACAGAAGCGTCCCAGTTTCCGGCCATTTCCACTGCAATCTTTGTGTTTGCCGAATTTTCCTCAAAGGGCAGAACGGAACCGTCGTACATCACTGAGGTGAATCCCATTTCCAGGGCTTCCCGGAGGATTTCCAGCTTATCGCCGTGGTCCAGATGGACGCATACAGGCACAGAGGATTTCTCTGCCATCATCACCATCACAGGCCCGATGACCTTAAGAGGGACAATGGACTCATGGACCGGCGCAAACTGCAGAATAACCGGCTGTCCCAGCTCCTCAGCCGCCCCTAATACGGCCTGAATTCCCTCCAGGGATGTGATGTTGAAGGCGCCAACTGCTATCTTTTTTGCATCTGCCAGGTCTAAGACCGCTTTCATTGAAACTAACATGTTATATATTCTCCTTTCTTCCGGCCTGTGCCGGAACATTCATGGTTCTTCTGTCTTTCGAAACCATCCGCGTTTTGGCCCCAAAGAGCATTCGTTTGTTTGGCCCCAAAGGGTATTCGTTTTATGTCACGGGCGGATGATGTTCTGCTTCTCCCATCCTGCCTCCATCTTCTGCCTCAGCTCCTCAAAGGACAGCAGGCCGCTCAGGGCGTCGTAGGCCGTGACGCAGGAGGCACCCGTGGCAGCTGCCAGCCGGACGCATTCAAGCGGCGCACAGCCGTCCAGCATGGCCTTTATGAAGGCGGCGATGCTGGTATCCCCTGCCCCTGTCCCTGACAGGATGCAGTCCGGTACATAGCTGTCCTCAAAATGGCTGATATCATTCCATCCTGTAAATCCCGGCAGGAACTCCTTCCACACCGGCTCAGGTGCTGTCTTCAGGTACATGCCCGCTGCCCCGCATTTCAGAAGAACGCACCTGGTCCCCATGGACAGCGCTCTGGCAGCCAAAGGCTCCACGTCCTCCTTCAGAGACAATATGCCTGTGACATCCCCGCCTCCTGCCGTCTCCTGCCATTTGCAGTACAGGGGACGGTCCAGCATGTATCCCAGCTCCTCAATGCTTGGCACGAAGAAATCCACATAGGGCAGCACCCGTTCCAGTATCTTTGCCCAGTCCCTGCCTGCCGCTTCGGAATCCGGGTCCACCGCTACCAGGTCCAGGGACGTGGTAAGCCCCATGGATTTTACCTTCTTAAAAAGCCTTACCAGCTCCTCCCCGTCATCCAGATAGAACTTTCGCATGATTGGAGGATAACCAAAATGAAAATGTGCCGCTTCCCCTACTTTCCCAAAGTCCACGTCCTCGCAGCCAAAGGTATCATTGCAGCCCGGATCGTGAAGAAAAAACCGGTCCAGTCCCTTGGGAGCCAGCACAATGGTATAGGATGTATTCTCCCCCGGAACCTGGCTGATGCAGGTCTCACAGCCGTGTGCGCTTATCATGTCCTTCAGTGCATTCCCAAAATAATCATCCCCTATTTTAGCCATCAGAACCACGTCCGCTCCCAGACATTTGAGACCCAGACCTGTGTTGGAAACAGCTCCTCCGGTGCACATCATGGCTTTTCCCACCTTAAGCAGCTTTCCCGGCTGAAACAGTTCAGAGAGCTTCTGCTTCCCGCTGTTTTGGAAAACCGGCGTAATGTCCAGGGAAATATGCCCGGCCACTGCTATCTTTTTTTTTCCTTCTTCCATCTTACTTCCCCCTTCCGCACCCAATCATAGCAGTTTTCAAGGATAAATCCAATGGTTTGTGTGCAATTATTACATAGGTAATATTTAATATGACATTTGTCATATGCATATTGCACAACGCAAAAAAAACAAAAGTGATAAATCCATGAAAACGCAAAAAGGCCCTGAGGAGCCGTGATATTCACAGCGCCCCAGGGCCTGATTATTATTCATTTAACTGGTACATGCATATTCAACTGGTACATACGGATTCAACCGATATATGCGGATTCTATGTTTTAATCACAAAACTCACGCGATTGCCGCTGCTGTCTGTCCCCGGACCACTCTATGGCGTCATAGGCCTGGGCGATGTTCAGCATATGGTCGCCAATTCGCTCATAGTCAGTCAGCATTTCCGAATACAGGATGGAGGACTCCACATTGCAGTTGCCCTCCCGCATGCGGTCAATCTGGTTCTGACGGAACTTGCGGGTTATATCGTCAATCCTCTGTTCAATCTCAGCCACCTTAGGCAGCGGGGACTGCGTGTCCCCGGCAGCTGCCGCCATCAAAAGCTCCATGCCTTCCCGGCAGGTTTCCTCCATGACAGCGAATTCCTTCTTTGCGTAATTTGAAAACTGAAGTCCTTTTGCCTCTATGGTTTCGGCATACTCCGCCAGGTTCATGGCATGGTCGCCGATTCGCTCAATATTTCCCAGAATGGTATACATCCTGTTCAGGGTGTCAATATCCTTGGGCGTCTGGTCCAGCACAAGTATCTTGGAAATCTTCTGGGACAGCCTCATATTGCTTAAATCAATCTCCTCTTCCCGATCCGTGATAGTCTGGATTCCTTCCGAAGCACCATCCTCCACTGCCTTGAAGCTCTGGGATACATTCTCTGCCGCTGTTGCCAGCATTCCCTTAATCTCATCATGAATCTGGTTGATCGCAATGGTGGAGATACCAAGGTGGTGCTTGGAGGCCATAAGTCCCTCGAACCACTGGTCCGCATCCTTTACATACACTGCCTTATCCGGAAGAATGGCAATGGCAATCTTCTCCAAAAGCGCGCCAAAGGGCAGAAGAATGAGGGTGGTGCTGATATTGAAGATGGTATGGACATTTGCAATCTGAGCCACCGGATTATCCGGAGTCAGGCTTACCATGAAGTCCGTAAACGGAGTCAGGATGCACAGGGTCACAAACAGCGCCGTACCAATCACGTTGAACATCAGGTGAATCAGCGTGGTGCGCTTTGCATTGCGGCTGGTTCCCACGGAAGCCAGAAGCGCCGTGATACAGGTACCGATATTCTGGCCGAACAGCACGAACACGGCACTGTGAAGGTTGATGACGCCGCCCATGGCCAGGGCCTGAAGGATACCCACAGACGCGGACGAGGACTGGATGATGGCTGTAAATACCGCGCCCACCAGGATTCCCAGAAGGGGATTGGAAAACTTGGTCACCATGTGGATGAAGGTCTCAGAATCCCTCAGCGGAACCATGGCATCGCTCATCATGCCCATACCGATGAACAGGACACCGATACCGGCGATAATGCCTCCCACATGCTGTACCTTTTTATTTTTCGAGAAAATCAGGGACATGACGCCCACAAAGGCGATTAGCGGGGCCAAGGCTCCTATGTCCAGGGCAATAAGCTGTCCCGTAATGGTAGTGCCCACATTGGCACCCATGATAATCCATACAGCCTGCTTCAATGTCATAAGACCTGAGTTGACAAATCCTACGGTCATGACGGTTGTTGCTGAAGACGACTGAATCAGGGCCGTGATTCCGGTGCCCACCAGCACTCCCAGAAAACGGTTTGCCGTAAGACGCTCCAGTATCTGCTTCATACGGTTTCCAGCCACAGCCTCCAGATTGGTACTCATCATCTGCATGCCGTACATGAACAGGGCCAGGCCGCCCAGCAGGCTTAAAACCAATTCTACTCCCATGTGTTTTCTCCTTTTGTCTGAGGAAATAAGTTCTTACTATATTATCATTTTATGGATAATCTCGTGCGTCCCGGAATGATTCCGGGTAAAAATGGGCAAAAATATGGCATAGCCCGCCATCCCAAACAAAAGATCGCAGGTTATGCCTCCTTTATCATATTCTTGCGGCATCCGTCACACAGGGCGTTTCCCATGATATCTATAGCCTCGTTTCCTGATTATTTACCATTTTTTTACGACTTCTTTACACATACTCATTATACGGGATATTTCATATGTCGTCAATATCGTTTCCCGCCAGTAATGTAAAGTCTATGTAAATTATGTGTAAAATCTCTCCCGGAAATACATATATTCACAAATATCTCCCGGGACGGAACCACGGCATTATCCAATTATTGAGTATATTGCTTTTTCCCCTGTTATTATACACTGCCTGCACATCCCAGGCCCCCGGCCAGGGCCAGCAGGGCAAACATGGCAGTGCCGCCCCGCGGACAGCTCGTGGATGCCACCGAGAATGCTCCCGGCCACACCTTAAAGCATGGCCTCATGCTCCCGGCCATAGACCTCAATCTGTGTCAGGGCAGGAAAGGGAGAGGGGTCGTCTGCCTTGATAAGCTGTCCGAAGGTAAGCCATGTGATACCCTTGCGCTCCAGACTGATGATATGGGGTTCAACGCTCTTTTCAAGCTCCACTGTCTCAGAGGTTCCGTCGGAAAAAGTAAATGTCACTTTTTTCCACCAGTTGTCATGAGGGAAGTCCGCCCTTGTATAGAGGACAATCTGGTCAAAATCCACGGGGCGTCCAAACTCCAGCGTCATTAGGGCATCGTCCTGCATATTGATTCCCCATGACTCATATGGCCACTTTCCGTGGGACAGGTTTGCCTTCACCCCGTCAATGGCGTTGCGGGCCGCAAACACGGCCTCTCCCCTGGTTTCCACATTAGCATGGGCGTGGGGATAGCATTCCTGGCCCTTGTGCTGGTCCATAACGTTCTTTGCCAGATTCCGGTATGACTTAATCTCATAATCCCTGGCATAGCGCATGGTCAGATAGTGGCGCTCTCCTGTAAAAGACTTGGGGTTATAGGATGTCTTCCCCTCTGCAAAGGGGACCTCATAGACCAGCTCATTACCGGCCCCATAGATGAATGCCTCATCCATGGTATCATCCACCCGTATGATATAAAAGCGGTTCTTTTCCGGAAGGGAAAAAAGAATCTTATCCCCCTCCTCGTATTCGCCCTTCCATGCCAATACGGCCTGTTCTCTGCCCATGGCCTCTGCCTTTACCGCATCGTTCTTATCCTTTACTGTAATCTGCATTCCCATATATATTACACACTCCTTTTTACATCAATTTCTTTTGGGTTCTTTCATTCTACCATGGAGTCCCTGGGAATACCATATACAAAAAAGTTTAAATTCACAAAACCTTCACTTTTTATTCATCATAGTCTGCTGTTCCTGATGTTATAATAGAAAAAATAATGAATGAAGGGGATGATTGGATGAATTGGAATGAAACACTGAGAAACAACGTAACCCGCGCCGAGGAACTGAGAACGTATATGAGACTTACCAGCCAGGAGGAGGAACACATGACCCGGATCCTGGAACGCTTTCCCATGACAGTCACAAGATATTATCTGTCCCTCATTGACTGGAACAATCCGGAACAGGACCCTGTGTTCAGGATGTCCATACCCTCCATCCGTGAAACCGATCTGTCAGGGGACTTTGATACCAGCGGAGAAGCGGTCAACACCGTGCTTCCCGGCCTGCAGCACAAATACGCCCAGACAGCACTCATCCTGTCCACCCACCGGTGCGCCATGTATTGCAGGCATTGTTTCCGCAAACGGCTGGTGGGAATCTCCGACGACGAGACTGCCGGAAATGTGGACGAGATGGCTGCCTACATCGGCTCCCACCCTGAAATCACCAATGTGCTCATATCCGGCGGGGATTCCTTTCTGAACAGCAACCAAATCATACGCCGGTATCTGGAGGCGTTCAGCTCCATCAGCCATCTGGACTTAATCCGTTTCGGCACCCGCACCCCTGTGGTGCTCCCCATGCGGATTTATGATGACCCGGAACTTCTGGATATACTGGCCTCCTATACAAAAATCAAACAAATCTATGTGGTAACCCAGTTCAACCATTCAAATGAACTGACTCCGGAAGCAGTAAGAGCTATCCGGTGCCTGATTGACGCAGGTGTCATCGTAAAGAACCAGACCGTGCTGTTAAAAGGAATCAACGATGACATCCTGATACTCGGAACCCTGTTAAAGGATCTGACAAGATACGGCGTCATTCCCTATTACATTTTCCAGTGCCGTCCCGTATCCGGGGTAAAAAGTCAGTTCCAGATTCCTCTGACAGAGGGCTGCCGCATCGTGGAGGGGGCAAAGAACATGCAGAACGGCCAGGGCAAATGCATCCGCTACGCCATGTCCCATGTCACCGGCAAAATCGAAATCCTGGGCCAAGTGTCCGACGGAAAAATGCTTTTTAAATATCATCAGGCAAAATATGAAAAGGACCGTGGACGTATATTCAGCGAGGAATTGGCACCGGGGCAGGCGTGGCTGTAGGGCGGGACTGACTGCGGCGGGGACTTGGACTATGCCGCAGAATGGTCCACAGCGCACGCCGGACTATGCCGCAGACAAATTTCAAGCCGCAGACATTTCCCTAATAGGGGCATGTCCTGCGGCCTTTCTTCTGCCATAGGCTGCTGTCTATGTAATTACATCAGTGACAGATACAGGTTCTTGATATCCTCAAAGGATGGGTCCTTTGGATTGCCTGGGCGGCAGGCATCATCCATGGCGGACTGTGACAGGAAATCCACATCCTCAGGCTTTACGATTTCCTTTAAGTCAGCCGGGATACCTACGTCAGCGGACAGCTTCTTTACCGCGTCCACTGCTGCCTTGCGGTATTCCTCCTGTGTCATGTTCTCAACGCCCTCTACGCCCATGGCAATAGCAATGTCCCTGAACTTGGTTCCTGTGCAGGGTGCATTGTATTCCATAACGGTTGGAAGGATGATGGCATTTGCAACGCCGTGTGGGGTATCATATAAAGCGCCCAGGCCGTGAGCCATTGAGTGTACAATGCCCAGACCGCAGTTGGAAAATCCCATTCCGGTCAGATACTGGCCCAGAGCCATGCCTTCCCTGCCCTCCGGCTTGTTCTCCACTGCATCCCTCAGGCTGCGGGCAATGACTTCAATAGCTTTTAGGTTAAACATGTCAGTCATCTCCCAGGCGCCCTTTGTGGTATAGCCCTCGATTGCATGGGTCAGGGCATCCATGCCGGTGGCTGCTGTCAGTCCCTTAGGCATGGAGGACATCATCTCCGGATCAACCACTGCCACTACCGGGATATCATGGGTATCCACGCATACGAATTTACGCTTTTTCTCCACATCCGTGATAACGTAGTTAATGGTAACTTCCGCCGCAGTGCCTGCTGTGGTGGGAACTGCAATAATCGGCACAGACGGATTCTTGGTAGGAGCAACGCCTTCCAGGGGCGTGTCCTTCATGCCTCCCAGAACCCACTTCACAGTCATGTATACGGAACCCTGGCAGTACATCTCCAAAAGGAACTGAAGCTCCTGGCCCAAAGGCTGGCTGGTCTTTCTTGCAATCAGGTCCGTATAAAACTGAAGAATCAGTTCAAAGTCATGTTCCTTCAATGAATTCCTGTCATCGGAGCGGAACGCTTCTGTGAAAAACACCTTTTCAATGAGAATGAACTCAAACTTCTGGGTCAGGCTCTCCCCCACCGTGTGCCCCATGCCAATCTGCTCAAAGGACTGAAGCACCAGCTTGTCAAAATACCAGTTTATCAGGTCGTATTTGTCCAGAAAATTCCGGTAAAAGGTCTGCCGGGTCACGCCGCAGCCCTCCACAATATTTTTGACCGTAATCTTATCCACCGGCGCTGTCTTCATGCACTCCTTGACGGATTCCGCCAGCTTATATTTTGTTTTCTCCTGCTTTCCTGTAACGGCCATGGTATTCCTCCTGCGGCAGGTACTGCATGGAAACGCCCCGGTACCTGTATTTTTTTGTAACATATCCCTGCGCGCCAACAGGCAGTGCAGCCATGGTTGCGCTGCACTGCCCGCTGCTTCTATGGACAGTATATCAAATTTTCAGTCCGGCTTCTACCTGTTTTTGAAAATGCTTACCATTGCCTTCCACATCTGTACCAGCACGTTCCACATTCGCCTTAAGGGGCTTTCCTTGGCCTTGGCCACTTCTGCATCCGCGGTCTTGGCCGTGTCGTCATCCACGCTGATCTCATCGGTGCGCATGACAATCTGCAGTGTCTTAGGCGGTTTGTTCCGGTCCGAGGTAAAGGATACTTTTTCTGCGGACGGATCCATAAACAGGAACCGGTTATCTGTATCAAACTTATCCAGCTCGTTGTCAATGGTATCCTTCATAGTACGTCCGGCCTGGCGCATCACAGTGGTGCTGTCCAGGATGTTCAGGCTTTTATCCAGAAGCTCCATGCTGCCGCGCAGGCTGTCCCTGGCAGCTGCGTCAAAATCATCGCTGCTGTCTTTTAATGTGTTCTGGATGATGGTCAGGGTGCTGATTCCATTGTTGAGGGCATCGGTGGTGCGCCGTACCAGTTCCTGGGAGTCATCCAGGGCAGTCTGGAGGTCCGGATAATATACATCCAGAGAATCATTGAGGGCCTTTAAATCCTCAATCAGATAATCCATATTGTCAACTATCTCGGCGCTGTATTTCGCAGAATCAGATGTATCATCCATCAGGTTCGACATCCTGTCTGTCAGGGATTTGCTCTGGGCAGATAAATCCTGAAGGACTGCCACCTTTTCATACAGGGATTGTTCAATGGCTTCGGCTGCGCTCTGCGGATCGGGACTGCTTACCAGAGGGATGTTTTTTCTCTCTATGGATGCGGTTGCCGATATGCCTGCCAAGCCGGTGTTTCCTGTATTCTTCGTAGAACTAATGACAGAGCCGGTATCCGGGGCGTTGCTGCCGGTATTTCCGCTGGTAGTGCTGCTTTCAGTGGTGCCTCCGCCGGGATTTCCGCCTCCGGCTGCGCTGTCGCTGCCGCTCTCAGTTTTGCTTCCGCTGGTACTTCCGCTTTCGGTCCCGTTTCCGCTGGTACTTCCACCCTCGGCCGTACTTCCGCTTCCGCTGGTACTTCCGCCTCCGGCTGTGCTTCCGCTGCCGCTGCCGCTCTCGGTTCCGCTTCCGTCTGTACTTCCGCTTCCGGCTGTATTTCCACTTCCGCTCTCAGTCCCGCTTCCGCTGGTACTTCCGCTTCCGGCCGTATTTCCGCTTCCGCTGCCGCTCTCGGTTCCGCTTCCTCCGGCGCTGCCGCTCTCGATTCCGCTTCCTCCGGCGCTGCCGCTCTCGGTTCCGCTTCCGTCTGCGCTCCCGCTTCCGCCGGCACCTCCATCCGGATTATCTTTCCCATCCGTACTGCTGCCGGAATTTCCGCTTCCCTGGTCATTCCCCTGATTATTATTCTGGGTGTTTTCCTGACTGCTGCCTCCGCCGGAAGACGAATGGCTCCCTCCATTTGATACCCCGTAATCCACGTCCTCCATGTCCTCCAGTTCTTCCTCATCCAGCTCCTCGTCATAGAGCCTTCTGGCCTTGGTGCTGGAACTCTTATACCGGCTGAGATACGTAAGCAGTGTGTCCTGGGATGCCCGAAGCTGGGTGTCCAGCGCAATGATGGATTCCATGGTCTTGTGGAGCTCCGGCAAATCGCTGCTGATACCGCCTGCGCTGTTTTCAATGTTCTTAAGTCTGGTCTGCAGTTTTCTTAATGGGTCCTGCATGTCTCCCAGTGTGTTAACAATGTCATTCATGCTGCTGTGGACCACCTCAGCACAGTCCTTGGCTGTCTGCAGGTGAGGAATCATGGTATCCATCTGCTGTGCCACCGATGTAAGTGCTGCCAGCGTCTGGTCATTTCCCGCCAGTATGCTGTCCTTGGAATTACTCCACTTCTGTCTGGCGCTTTCCGCTGAATCCATGCCCTGGCGGACCTGATTCACGCCCTGCCTCATGTTCTCCACGGACTTTGCCATCTGCTCCAGGCTGTCGTAAAGCTCATCTCCCGCATCCTGCCATGTATCCTTGGCTTCCTTCAGGTCCTTGATATGTTCCAAATCCTCGACCGTTCCCGGCACCATGGCCATGATCACGCCTATGGTCTCAAAGCTGTCCGTGCCGATGCGCACCGTATAATCTCCATCCTCCCCCGGAAGGGCGGTAAATACTACCGCTGTGGTATCCCCCAGGTTCTGGGTCTGGGAACCCTCCGCCTCCACACTGTAGCACTTGCTCATATCCACGGGCACAGCCACCATAAGCATCATGTTGTTGCGGTAATACTCCCCGGCATTGTCATTGGGCTCTGCCTTCACATTGATCTCAATAAGACCTGAAGCCCCAGCCAGCTTATCGCCGTCCGTGGGTACACCGTTCAGCTTGTAAGATACGTCAAAGTCCCAGGGCAGTACAATCCTGTCTTTATCCACAGCGCATTTATAATAAAATCTTCCCCTCTGGGCCTCCGGAAGCTGCCATGTGACTGTCCCGTCCCCCAGCACAGGTTCGATGCTGTTAGACATGTTAATCACATTTTCATAGGTCCCGTAATCCGTAAACTCGGTCTGGCCATTGAGGCCCACTCCCTTAACCACATTAATCTTATCCACCCTGCCATAATAATCCAGGTTCACATACATGGTTTCATCCACGTCCACGGAAGGCTGTGCTCCGTATACGGGTGCGCTGCCAGTGCCGGTGCAAAGCATGACAAAGACCATTCCCGCTGCCATGATTCTTTTATATTTCATTTTCATCGCTTTCCACCTCCGCTGGTTTTAAATCAGTCCGTTTCAATGCGGACGCCTTGTTTACAATGGCGCCCAATCCTGCCTTAATCAGGGCTTTGTGCTTTTCATGGCGCCGTCTCAGATATTTCTGCAGGCGGTCCCACTCATTGCTGGTAATGATGCGGTCAAAGAGCACCAGGAGCGCCGGCAGCACGGTCAGCACCAGAATCACGCTGAACAGCGCCCCTCGTCCAATCAGGTGGCCCAGGTCCCCTATGGCCGCTGTAGTCGATATGAAATGTATGATATATCCCGCCAATATGATAATGGTTCCCGAAGTAAAAATAGAGGGACAGGACAGCATCAAAGCCTGGATACATGCTTCCTTCTTCTCCAGAGACTTTCTGCAGGACACATAATTATTGGTCAGCAGGATGGAATAATCCACCGTGGCTCCCAGCTGGATGCTGCTCACTATGATATAGCCCATAAACACCATGGTATCCCCTGCCAGGTAAGGCATGGCCATATTGAGGAAAATTGCAGCCTCAATAGGCACCATGACAATCATAGGTATGGCAAAGGACCGAAAGCTGAACATGACCACCAGGAACACGCCCAGCATGGATAATAAATTCACCCTGGAATTATCCGCCGTGATAGTGTTCTTTATATCCTGTGTGGAAGGTGTTTCCCCCACCAGATAGGAATTCTCCGGATAATACCGCTCCAGAATATCCCGGATTTCATCCGCGGCCTTGAATGCCTGTTCGCTCTCTGTCTTGGTCCGTATGTAAATGAGCATCCTGCAGTAATCCTTTGTGTGGAGCTCGCTGGTAATGGAATATGGCAGGAATTCCTCGGGTATTCCCTCCGGCAATGTATTGGACAAGGACGTCACACTCTTTACATAGGGAAGATCCTCTATCTCATCTGACATCTCTTTCTCCGTTACCGCCGAAGTATTGGGATACATGGCCAGCATCATGTTGCTTCTTCCAAATTCCTGAGTGATTACCTGGTCGTCCGCATAAACCTGGGTCCCCTCGCTGGCTCCCACCGCGCTGTTGCCGTACAGGAAATCATTCATTCCCTGGGCCACATAAGCGGGCGGCGCCAGAATCAGCATAATGATAAGGGAGGCGTAACGCACCCTGTATACCCATTCGCTGAATTTTCGGAAGGAGGGCAGGAAGGGACGGTGCCTGGTCTTATCATTCCACTTGGAAAATTTGAGAATCATGGCCGGCATAAAGAACAGCACGGTTATAAGACTGAACACAATTCCCTTTGCCAGCACCAGTCCCATATCAAACCCGATGGTGAACTTCATGGATACCAGGGCCAGAAAGCCCACCACCGTGGTCAGGCTGCTGGCAAATATGGAATTGATGGCAGCGTCAATGGCATTGATCATGGCCTGTTCTTCTGAAAGGCCCTTCTGCTTTTCCCTGGAAAATGCATCAAGCAGGAAAATGGAGTAGTCCATGGAGGTTGCAAGCTGCAGCACCATAGCCACATTGTTGGTCAGGAACGAGACTGTCCCGATAAAAATATTCGTACCCCGGTTCAGCAAAATAGCCACACCCATAACCAGCAGGAAAAGGATTGGTTCCGACCAGGCTGTAGTGCTGATGCACAGCACCGCAAATATCATGATGACGGCAACCGTAAGGATGAGGTTCATCTCACTCTCCACATTTTCCGTCAGGGATTTATTCTGTACCGCCATTCCCACATAGTATCCCTTATCCCCTGTAATGGCCTTCATCTCGTCAATGGCCTGGGATGTCTTCTTTGCCGTATCCCCCTGGTCAAAGGTGATATCCATTACAGCGCAGCCGTCCTTGTAGTAGTCCTCGATATCCTCCTGGCGTATGAAATCCTCACCCGAATAGATATTCACCGTACTGTCGCACCAGAGAATCCGGTCCACCCCGTCCACTGCTTCCAGCTTATCCTTGTACTGCTTTGCCTCATACAGGCTCACATCCTTAATCATAAGCCTGGCAGTGCCCGGGTAGCCGAATTTATCCTCCATCAGGTCCAGTCCGATACGGGACCTGGCCGATGCAGGCAGGTACTCCGTCAGGTCATAATTCACATTTACAAAGAGCATCGCTATCAGAAAAAAAACACACCCTGCCGCAAATACGCTCTCAATCCATCCTTTTTTATGTATGATAAACCTGGCCATGCGGAAGGAAAACTTATCCCCCTCCTGCATCTCCTGTCCTTTTACCCTGTGCATTCTGTCCTTTATCCTGCCAAACAGCTTCTGTCCCATACTTCATGCTCCTTATGCCGCCGCCCCACGGCGGCTGTGCCCTGCGCTGTAAAATCCCTCTGCTTACCGCATCAGAATCACCATAAAATACTGCTTACCGTCCTTTTCCCTGTGGGCCATCCCCAGGCGGCGGTAATATTCCAGTGAATACTTCCGGTCGGTCTTCGACTGGAAGCGTTTATCCAGCTTTTCCTTTATTTTGTCAAATGCCTCTGACGCATCCTCACAGTCCCTCACGTACAGCTCCAGACAGGAAGCATTCCTTCTGTAGTTGATAACGGACAGGTAATCGTTAATGGTACCTTCGCCGGGAATCCTGTCATCTGCATAGCCTCCTGCCATGGCTCCGTCCAGCCTGTGGTCCGCCGCCTTGTTGAGGGTCATATCCATCTGAAAGCCTGCATACCGGTCATAGACACGGTGCATATCGCCGTCATACTCATACTCACGGTCCGGGTATTCCTCAAAGTATATATCCTTCTTTTCCTCATTCAGCTGGTCAAACAAATCCTGGGCAATATCGTCGTAGCATCCAGCATCATAGGCCCCTCCGCCTGTATTCTCCACCCAGCCGGCAGAAACCAGGGCTCCCTGTGCCGAAAACTCATATTTTCCGTTATCCAGTATCAGCTCTCCCAGGTTCATGCCTCCATCTTCGTGGAAGTAATACCACTCTCCGTCCACTTCCCGCCATCCCGTAACCATGGCCCCGTTCTCATCCATGTAATAGGACCTTCCGTCTGTCCGGAGCCATCCCCTATGTAAATTTCCGTCCTGTTCCAGCCAATACCATCTTCCCTCTGCCTGGTTCCAGCCCGGAATAAATGAAGCGGTTATCACCTGTGCCTGCTCATCCGCCAGAGCTGTCACGGGTCCGGCCTCCTCAAGGGCCCACAGAGCTCCCGCCATAGCCAGAATGACTGCACATATTCTATATCTCATGCCCTTTGCCTCCGTTCCTTATATATATATCCATTATGCATCTTCTATACTATTAAACAACTTACATCTTGTTAATTGACTTTTGTTTATTTATTGACTATAATGGATTATAATAAATTATCGCAAAAATACAATGATTAATTTCCTTAGTTTTGACGGTTAATCAACACTTTTCCCATTTTTGTACAGAATACAATTGTTAAATATTTGTAAATACACGCAAACCTATATAAACAAAAGGAGGAACAGATGATGGGCATTGAACCTGTGGACCGCCGGGTACGCAAGACCCGCAGACAGCTTCGCGAATGTCTTATAACATTGCTCAAGGAGAAAAAAGTCCAGGATATCACGGTTCGGGAGCTGACCGACATGGCGGACTTAAACCGGGGTACCTTTTATCTCCACTATAAGGATGTGTTTGACCTTCTGGAAAAAACAGAAGCAGAGCTCCAGGAAGATTTCAACCAATTGGTCTGTAAGCACGACGCCGTGGATTTAAAACAGCGCCCTTCTGTCATATTCAATGAAATATATTCCTTAGTATATGATAATGCGGACCTGATCGAGATTCTTCTGGGCGAAAACGGGGATCTGAATTTTGTGAACCGTCTGAAGCAGCTCATACGTGAGAAATGCCTGAAGGACTGGATGGAGGTATTCCGCTCCGGCAATGCGGCTGCTTTCGACGCTTTCTTCTCCTTCATCGTGTCAGGATGCATCGGCCTGGTACAATACTGGCTCCAGACAGGCCTCAAAGAAACGCCGGAACAAATGGCAAAGCTGACAGAACACATCATCACCAAGGGAATCGGTGTCCTGGAAATCGACCCTTACGTATAATGCCGTCTGAACTGTTACAATTTCCTATATATAGTGTCATGTATTGTCCATAAACCGGATGAATTTTTCTCCATGTTATGATATGATGGGAAATGAATCACAACAGAAAACAGGAGAATACAATGGAAACAAGAATTGAATACAGTCCAAAAGCAATTGTCCGTATCCGCAAAGGACAGGGACGTTCCCTAAAGGCCGGAGGCGCATGGATTTACGACAATGAGATAGAGAGTATCAATGGAGCGTTTGAAAACGGCGACATGGTGACCGTGGAGGACTTTGACGGATATCCCCTTGGTACCGGCTTCATCAACACCAGGTCCAAGCTGACGGTCCGCATGATGTCCCGCAGGAAGGATACGGTCATTGACAGCGATTTTCTGGAAATGCGGGTGCGCAATGCCTGGGATTACAGGAAGGCGGTTACAGACACCTCCAGCTGCCGCGTCATATTCGGGGAAGCCGACTTTCTGCCCGGTATTGTCATAGACAAATATTCAGATGTGCTGGTGGTGGAATCCCTGGCCCTGGGAATCGACCGCCTGAAGCCGGTCATTGTGGACAAGCTCAGAAAAGTCATGGCGGAGGACGGAATCACTATCCGGGGAATCTATGAGCGCAGCGATGCCAAGGTCCGTCTGCAGGAGGGTATGGAGCGCCATAAGGGATTCATGGGAGATTCCTTTGACACCAAGGTGGAAATACGGGAAAATGGGGTCCGGTATATGGTGGATGTGGAGGACGGCCAGAAGACCGGCTTCTTCCTGGACCAGAAGTACAACAGGCTGGCTGTCCAGAATCTCTGCCGCCGCATCAAGCCAAAACAGGTGCTGGACTGCTTTACCCACACCGGCTCCTTTGCCCTCAACGCCGGTCTGGCAGGGTCCGCTCATGTGCTGGGCGTAGACGCCTCGGAGCTGGCGGTAAACCAGGCCAGGGAAAACGCAGCCCTCAACGGCCTGACAGAACAGGTTCAGTTTGAGTGTGCCGATGTCTTCGGCCTTCTTCCCAGGCTGGAGCAGGAAGGCCGCAAATACGACGTAGTCATCCTGGACCCGCCCGCATTTACAAAGTCCAGGAATTCCATTAAAAACGCAGTCAAGGGCTACCGCGAAATCAACCTGAGGGGCATGAAGCTGGTAAAGGACGGCGGCTATCTGGCCACCTGCTCCTGCTCCCATTTCACGGACCCGGAACTGTTTACCAAAACCATACGTGAAGCCGCCGGCAATGTACACAAACGGCTCAGACAGGTGGAGTACAGGACCCAGTCAGCGGACCATCCCATTTTGTGGGCAGCGGATGAGTCTTATTATTTGAAATTTTATATTTTCCAGGTGTGTGAGGAGAAATAAATTTAAGAATAAAAATCCTTCTTCTATCTTCCATTATTTTCCATGAACAGGAGGCAGGAAAAACGGATAAACTATAAGTGAGATGATGCGATAAAAAGTACATTTATAGATGTACATTTATAGAAAGGACCGGACATGATTATACTCATTATATTCCTGATACTGACTGTTCTATCCATCCTGGTCTGCTGTTTTGTGGCAGGCTCAACGCCCTATGACAGGGAGGCCGATGATGAAGCGCAGCTGGAATTTCTGCGCAAATACAGGGAATCAAAAAACAGGTAAACAGAATCCCTTCTATCTTCAAACCACTTTCCCTTTTCCCAGCCAGCCGCATACTTTCCCGCGGATTCTCTCGTGGAACATGTCGATTACCGGACCCAGTCCAAAGGTGCACACGATGGTTCCAATGCCAATCTCCCCGCCTAAAAAAAACGCCAGGACCACGCACACCGCATCCAGGGACACCTTGGCGGTTCCCAGCCTCATCCCCCTTTCATGGAGAGCCACCACCAGGTCATCGGTGGGATTGGTGGGGAATACGCTGATGATATAGCAGGCCACTGCAAATGCCACCGCCGCCGCGCCTGCCGCCATAATGAGCAGGGAAGCTGCCAGCCCTGTACCCTGTACAGGCGCCAGAATTGTCTTCCACATATCCGTAAATATTCCCAGAAAAAAGGACGAAATAAATGTCTCCAGTCTCGGATATCCCTTTCTGATAAAAGCAGCCAGAATCACCACCAGAAAGGCGGTGGCATAAATGGCAAGGGATGTATTGATATGGAGCCGTTCTGCCAGGGCAAAGTTCAGGGCGTCGTAGCCACCGGCGCCCAGGTGGGCGTTGATGGTCAACACCACGCCCATGGGCATGATTCCCACGCCGATGGCATAAAGCGCCAGATTGCAGGCCCATTCTCCGGGTGTCATGGATTTCCACTCTCTCAGATTCATGATTCGTCCTGCCTTATCACAACATTCTCCAGACTGCTGCGGGCCGCCTGTCCCCTGAAATTCTTAAGCGTCACATCCCGGCATTCTTCCGCATACAAGGCATGGCTGAAATCATTTTTCTCCTCCCCCTCGAATTTCACCTGGCAGTTCCGCAGGACCACATCGTCGGCCCTGCGCATGTAAAATCCGGAGGTCTTGATCTCCTCTATCTTCTGACCGTATCCCGGACGCAGGTCGTACATTCCCTTGGGCCATTTGCTCTTGGCTCTGACCACCACACGCACATTCTCAAAAAGAATATCCTCAATATGGTTTCCCCGGCTTCCTGACAGGAATACGCCGTTTTCAGAGTCGCAGGTTATGTTGGAAAACCGCACATTGGATATGTGTCCGGATTTGGTGTGTTCATCCCTGTCATGGGTGGATATGGTAATTGGTTCCGCGCATCCCCACCAGCATTCCGCAAACCGCCTTGTCTCTATGATGATATTTGAAAATGAAACATTCCTCACATTTCCCCCGTCCCGGATCTGGATGGATATACCGCGGTTGCTGTCACTGATGATGCAGTTATCCACAACCACATTCTCGAAATCCCCTGTTCCCTCTGTGCCGATTTTCAATGCAGCGGAGGTGGACGTGAGGGTACAGCCTGAGATAATTACATTTTTAAGAGGCCCGTATTCCATATTTCCCGAAGAGCTCTTCAGACATATACAGTCATCCGCGCATGTGACGTGGCAGCCAATGATGCGCACATTGGTAGAATGATCCGGGTCAATGCCGTCAGAATTAGCCACATTCAAATCATTTAGAATCCGAAGGCCCGATATGAGCACATCGTCACAGCCAGCCGGATGCAGGGTCCAGAAGGGGGCATTTCTCATAATTACATCCTTAAATGAGATGTGATTGCAATGCTCCACATAGACCAGAGTAGGGCGCGGATAAAAGTCGCCCGTCACATAATATGGGCTCACCTGCCGCACAAAAGCATAGGCATTTCCGTCGATGGCTCCTTCTCCGGAAATGGCTATGTTGTCCGCATCCTTTGCGTAAATAAACACATAGGAAGGTTTCAGGGTCACCGGAGTTCCCACCCGTTCCACGCCGTCGTCTCTTTGTCCGGCGTTGGGATGGAAGTAATGCTCCAGATCCTTATGGGCCTGTAATACTGCCCCCCGTTCCAGGTGCAGATCCACGTTTTCCTTTAAGATAATGGAGCCGGAATAAAAATGCTTTCCGCCCTCCAGAACCACCCTTCCGCCTCCGGCCTTACTGCATGCGTCAATCGCTGCCTGGATAGCAGGCGCGTCATCTGTGACGCGGTCCGCCTTTGCGCCAAAATCAAGCACATCAAAAGTCATAGTCAAACACTCCTTTCCTCTGTCCTACACAGCGCCGACCAGGGTCGGAATCACCATGGAGAACCAGGGCACATAGGCCACCAGCATCAGTGCGGCAAAGATAGCCCCATAAAATGGTAAAATAGGCTTTATCATATCCTCCATGTCAATGCCAGCCACGGAACAGCCGGAAAAGAGGGCGGAACCCACCGGCGGGGTAATATTGCCGATACCCAGGTTCATGATCATCATGATACCGAAATGGATGGGATGCATGCCAAAACTCTTTACCACCGGCAGGAAAATAGGCGCGAAAATCAGCACGGCCGGAGTAATATCCATAAAGGTGCCCACAACCAGGAAGATAATATTAATCATCAGAAGCACCACGTACGGATTGGATGAAATGCTTAGCATGGCTTTGCCGATAGCTGCCGGCAGTCCTGTAAAGGACATGACAAAGGACATGGTGGAGGAAGCTGCAATAAGGAACATGATAACAGCAGTCGTCTCACATGCATCGCACAAAATGGCCGGCAGGTCCTTTATCTTAATGGTGCGGTAGCACACGATGGACAGGAACAGGGTGTAGGCCACTGCCACCGCGGCAGATTCCGTGGCCGTAAATATACCGGAGCACACGCCGCCTACTATAATTACAATCAGCAGAAGGCTGGGCACTGCGTCAATAAACGTATGTATGAATTCCTTGTCCGGAACAGCCTTGGTAGTCGGATACTTATTCTTCTTTGCAATAACAAAGGCCACCATCATACAGGCAATACACCACATAAATCCGGGAATATATCCGCTCATAATCATTCCCACCACGGAACAGCCCGAAAGCACTGCGTAGATAATAAGGATTCCTGAGGGTGGGATAATGAGTCCGGTAGGAGCAGAAGCAATATTGGCCGCCGCCGCGAACTTGCGGTCATATCCCTCCTTTTCCTCCAGGGGAATCATTACGCCTCCCACTGCAATGGAGGCTGCCACGGAGGAGCCGGATATGGATCCGAACAGTGTGCTGCCCAGGATATTAGTGTGGGCAAGGCCGCCTGGAATAAAGCCCACGAACAGCTTGGCAAAATTAATCAGCTTTTGGGCAATACCGCCTGAGTTCATAAGGACGCCGCATAAAATAAAGAAAGGAACGGCAATTAAAGAAAAACTGTCCACGCCCGTAATCATTTTCTGGCTCGCCACAAAAGTAGCCAAATCCAGGTCCATGACACAGGCCGTTGTCAGGACAGACGAAACAATAAGACTTATGGATACGGGAACACTGAGGGCCAGCAGCAGAAAAAATGTCCCGATTAAAATTAAACCAACTTGTACCACAGACATTGTCATGATATATCGTTCCTCCCATTCTCATTTTTTGGGGTATCCGCCAGGTGTGATGAGTTTTTTTGTTCCGCAATAGGATGTTCTGCTGTGAATTGCCCCCGGTTATCCCTCAGTTCCTTCACATCCTCCCCGATAAAAATAAGGGCATAGAAGATAAAGAGTACCGCCCCCACCAGCAGGCAGCTGTAGATATAAGGCATGGGAATCCCCAGAGCCGAGGAAGACTGATCCGCGGCAGTGGCGCAAAGTCTGAGACCTCCCATTACCATTACCACGATGCAGAAAACAATGACGAGGCACTGCACGCCTATATCCACGATTTTCTGCATGGACGGACTGACTTTTTTCAAAAGTATATTAATGGAAAGGTGCTTCCTCTTTCCGTAAGCATAGGCCGCTCCCACCATGGTGGTCCACACCAGAAGATAGCGGAGAGCCTCCTCTGTCACTGTACTTGGATTATTTAAAATATACCGGGTGATGACCTGCCAGCATACAGCCACTACCATGATGCCCATGATGGCTGTGCACAGAACCCGAATGATACTGTCAACTACATTTCTCATTTCCTTACCCCCTATTCAGCATAGCTCAGAAAATCCGCCAGATATCTGGCATTGTCCACACTCTCAGCGCAGAATGCATCATGCTGGGACTTTACCGCCTGGATAAACGGCGTCTTATCGATTTCATAAAATTGGACCCCGAGTTCCTTTGCCCCCTGGATATTGCGCTCCACAATTTCCTGCCATTTCTCCTCATGTTTCCAGAAACTCTCATCCATGGCCCTGAGCAGCGCCTCCTGGTCCTGCTCTGACATAGATTCCCAGGTCTTAGTGGAAATGATGACGATATCCGGCGTGTACTGATGCTGGGTGTAGGTATAGGACTTTGCCACCTCCCCATGCCCGTCGTCCACCAGCACTGTCTCATTATTCTCAGCGCCATCGATAATCCCCTGCTGGAGGGAGGTATAAACTTCTCCGGATGACATGGGCGTGGCCGCCCCTCATTCCGGCACGGCCCAAAGCGGGGTAAGAGATAACCCGCTGACAGATATCCTGCACTATATACAGAACCATCTCACGGAGGATTTGTCCATGGACACCATTTCAGATGCCTTCATCATGGATAAATACAACCTGGCCCATATGTTTAAGGATAAAATGGGAATCTCTTACTATCAGTATGTGCTTCAGCAGCGGCTTTTGACTGGCAAGAATCTGATACTGGAGGGTGTGCCTGCCAATAAGGCGTGTTTTGCCTGCGGATTTAATGACTATTCCAGCTTTTTCAGGGCATTTAAGAAGGAGTATGAGGTGTCGCCGACGGCGTTTAGGAGGATTCATGAGGGGATGATTGGGTGAAGTGGGGGACTTTATTAAAAAATCCTGTAAACTGTCCTACAACATTTTACAGGATTTTCATATATAATCTCGCATTTACAGATTCATATGCATGAAAGGATTCCAACTATGCCAATGTATTCATCAACAAGCCCACAGCATAATAATTCCCCAAATTATAGGGACTGCTCTTGACAAAATTGTAAAAATACTGATACACGGAACGATCGTAATCTTGCTTCTGACTTACGGTGGTCCCCTTCTCAGTTGACCCCTTCAAATCATTGCTCACAATCCGCTGTACGGAATCTGAAAGAGCCGCGTCAGCGCGGGCCGCAACTTTTTCAGCAATGCCGAATTGGCCTCCTATAATCGATTTTGTCCCATCAAAATCAGTTTCCAGGGCCTCTCTCAGTTTTTCTTCATCCAGCTGCAGTTTTCCATCCTTATTATAAGAAATTCCAATAGCCGCCAATGTTTTCTCATCAGCCATGCCTCTGCCAAAGGACTGTGCGTGGGCAGCTGCGCCGGTTCCCCGGTCTGAATTTCCCTGAAGCAGGGTCTGTACGGAATTATATCCGTTTACTAAATCTTTTACAGCGGATACCACCTCATCCTCGTCTATTCCTGTATAAATCCTGCTTTCACCGGTTCCTTTCAGCTGTGCCTCTATTCTGCCGTAATCTAAACTGATTCTGTTGGTTGCGGATTGGAACGCAGTGGTAATCCCATTCTCAGTTACACTGTATACCGCATCCTGCGCAAGAACAGATGCCCTTTCAACACCTGTTGCAGCTCCGGTTTCTCCGCTGACAGAAAACCCTCCTGCCTCTCCTTCTTTTCCCGAAGTAAGGACCAGAGAGACCTTTCCCTCCACATTTGCTACAGAAGCTTTTACACTGGAACCAGCCTGGGCATTGATAGATTGCGCAGCCTCCTGATACATCTGATGATATGTTTTAGCCGTGCCATTCTCATTAGTACTTCCAATGGATACAGATACACGCTTTCCATCAGATGCTATTATCTCGAAGTTCATATCGTCTCCTGATGATACTTCCTCCGCTCCCACATGGGCTGCGCTGGTATTCTGCTGTGCCTGAGCCAGGGATTGGACATTCAAGCTAATATCCGTATCTCCCTTAAGGCTGTAGGTTCCGGAAACCTCCGCCACCTTGCTGTTAGTGGATGCTGCCCGGTAATCATTAAACACATTCTTACTGCTGCTCTCCTTCAGCTTAAAAGCCGCGCTTTCCAAAGATGTAAGCTCTTTCTGATAACTCCTTAGAAAATCCTGGCAGCCGCTGCTGTAGGCTGCGGAAGAGACCCTGTTCACAGGTTCTACTGCCTGATAGCGCGACGTCTGCCTTGCATTGGACAACTGGAGCATATTCAGAGTGTTTTGATACTGGTAATAGCTGCCGGATAATCCATTAACCGCCATATTCATTCCTCCTTTTCTGATTTTTTATAAAGCCCTCAAGTGGCGCTTTATCATTTATTTGTAAAATGACTTTGTACCAGCTGCTCTCTTATTTAATATTTTGTCCGCATCCTGTATCTCTTTAATGAGGGCCGCCGTCTTTTTCCTAAGCTTCAGGATTTTATCTTCCTCATAGCTTATGCCTTCTGCCATTGACAGGAATTCCCCGGACATAAGCCTGTGGATATCCTCGTTCTCTTTTTGTCCCCCTTCGGCCATCCTCCAGATCATCTCCTGGCAGTTTTCAATATTTTCCATTTCGTCCGCACGCATTTGGAGAATCAAACCGGCTGACACGGAATCTTCCCGCGAGACAGCGTCCTGCAAATCAGCTGTAAGACGTTTAATTTCTCTCAGGAAGTTATACCGTCTCTGCAGCAAGACCATCACCTGTTCCAAATCCAGCCCCATGTCCGTCTATCCCAACACTCCTCTCCTATCTGTCATATGCACATCACTTACCTCCCGGGCAGCCTGCTCAAATGCATCTTTCAGTTCGCTGAGTATATGGCTTATCCTTCCAATTTCCTTTTGCTCCCGTTCCCGGCCTGATTTTACTTTACTGATATCCAGTATTAAATAGTCGTAAATTCTCCGGAGGTCATAGCTGATCGGCTGTTTCATATCCAGGATATCAATTAAATACCGCACAATGTTGGAAGACCGTCTCAGGCAATCATCAAACAGCGCATATTCCTTGTCCGTCAAAGCCAATTCAGCCTTCCGCAGGCGTCCAATCGCCTCTTCATACAATAAATCAAGCAATTCCCAGCTGCTCATGGAATAGACGCTGTTTTCTTTATACTTTTGATAACTGTTCATTACATTCCCTTTCTGACATGAAACCGCTTCGTCATTACTTAAGCTGGCTCAGGTAGCTGGACTGGCTGTTCATCCGATTAATTAATGTTTCCATGGAAGTAAACTGCTTTATGTAACGGTCCTGCTCTGTCAAAAGCTGGGATTTATATTTGTTCAGAACCTCTTCCATATCCTTTAACTGCCTGTAAATCTGATTATTCATGACCGAAAGAGGAACCTTCTCTGAACCGGCCTCCTCAATAAGCCGTCCGTATGAATCTCCATTTTGACTTCTGTATCTGGTTGCATATGTGGTCAGCGTATCCTCTACAATATTTGTAAAACCTTTTGTCACACTGCCGCCGCCTGTAAATACATTTGACACTTTATCCGGATCACTGGTCATAGCCGCCCTGAATTTCGCTTCATTAAACGTTATGGTACCGCCGTCCAAGTAATCATCCGACATGGTAATCCCCATCTCCTCCAAGTCCTGGTAACTGATTCCACTGTTTAACATCTGTGTCATTACGGACTGCAGGTCCATGCTCAGCGAACGCATAGTGGCATCGTTAAACAGCAGCCCTTCCTTTGCCTTTTTCTCCCAGTTTTCAATGGAGGTTTCAGTCATCTCAGCCTTTTGGGCATCTGTCAGAGGACCATATGATGAATCCGGTCTGGTAGTAATCTGCTTATTGACTTCTGTAACCATTGCATTATATTCTTCAAAAAATTTCTTTACTGCTTCGGTCACGCCGTCCACATCCGCTGATGCGCTGAAGGTAACTGCCATGGATGTGTCAGAAGTCCATGAACCGTCCTCCTGCCTCACATCTCCGAAAACGCCGGAAACAGTGACTTTCATACCGTCCAAGTCAAAGGTATTTGAGGAACTTTCAACAAGGGTTTTTATCCCATTCCCATAGCTTACAAGCACCTCAGCGTTTCTTCCTGCTTCCAGGCTGCCTTCGGTTACCTTGTTGGTATCTGTTGGTTTGAAGCTGCTGTCCACAAATTCTCCGCTGTCAGTCCTGGCTCCAAAAATCGCTTTTGAAGCGCCGTCCAGGGTAATCTCCCTTCCCTTGCCTGTCTCTGATGTTACCAGAACAAACTGGTTGGAACTTGAAAGGTAGGAAGCTTTTACACCGGCATCTTCATTTGAATTAATTTTTTCTATCATTCCGTTAATGGACGTGTCGGCTGTAACTCCCTTTATCCTGACGCCGTTAATGATCAGGCCGTTTTGATTCAAATCCGCAAGAAAAGCTTCCTTTTCATCATCTGTAGCATCCGGCAGTAATTTATCAATATTATCACGGATACTGCTCTCCGCACTCAGTTTATTACTGGCCCCTTTCTGAATCCCCAGTGTTTTTCTTACATCCGCATCCCTGGAGGTAATGGTAAGCGTTTGGTTTGAGGAAGCCGCTGGTCCCAGGTCGAATTCCAGGCTGCCGTTTTTATTCTCCACCTTAATGTTATCTGCTCCAAATGCCTGATTCAGACGTTTCTGCATGGTCTGCTGAAGTTCGTCCAAGCTGGCAAAGCTTTCGCCTGATTTTACCAGCTCTATCTCCTTTGTCTGTCCGCCAAAACTGAATGACAGCTTCTTTCCCTTCAGAAAATCAACCATATTCTCACTGGATGCATATGTATCTTTAAAGAGCTTCTGATTTTCTCCCAGCTTCTCCAAGCTGATTCCGTTGGATTCGTCCTTTCCCTCCGAATCATAGCCCAGTGCCTTCAATGCACTGGAGGATGACCGGATGACAAGATCCGTTGTCTTGCCGTTCTTCTCCTGTAATCTCATAACGCCATTTTCATATTTAAACTCTGCCACATCCGCAAGTTTGTCATTCCCCGACTTAATGCTGGACTGAGCCAGGGCCTTATTTAATCCCTCTGCCAGTTCTTCCCCGAACAGCCTGCCTGTCTTGCCGTTTACAGCGTCCATATCAGAGGTATAGTCAAGCGTGACTGTAATTTCTTTTCCATTCTCATCTTTATCCGTATAGGAAGCCGGGAAAGTAAAGGTGCCGGCTGATTTAAATCTGTGATCCGTTACGCTGTAGATACCGAATTCCAGCTTGGTTCCTTTTAAATTTGATGTTCTGTAAACCTCATTTGTAAGGCTGTCCTCTGTAATCCCGGTCTTAATACTTTGGGCCTGCTTGCCGGCTGACAGCAACGTGGTGGAAGACGCCATCTGCTTTACGCCTAATATAGACATGTAATCCGTCATGCTGGAACTTCCGCTGGCTGATACAAACTTAGTCGCATCTGTCTTTCCCAATGCCGTCACCCTGTTTTTTGCAAATACAGAAGCATCCTTAAGATTAAAGCCGCTGCTGTATGAAAAATAATTATCCTGCAAATCCAGAATTTTTGCGCTGACAGACTGATACGCCTCCTGCTTCCAGCTAAGGCTTGTCATCTTCTTATTCTGGCTGGTTATCTTTGCCTGAGTCCCTGCTGTCATCTGCTCAATTATTGTATCGCGGTCTATACCGGAGGCCAGACCGCCATATCCTCTTAAACTCGTATTCCCTAAACTGCTTGTTGCGCCAGATACACTTGCCATTTTTCCTTTCTCCTTTCATCTCATGCTGATTTTACTTTTCTCTTTATTTTATCGGCATTTTTTAGAAAACAATAAGGAAGATAAACAATAAAGTTGAAAGGCCGGCCAAAGCAGCATAAATACCTCTCCGGCCGGCCTGGATACAGTTCTTCCGTAAAACTCCCATCATATCATATTTTTTATCATCTGAAGAGTCAGTGCATATCCTTAAGTCTAAAACGTCCTACAAGATCCTTAAGCAGGCTTGACTGGCTTGACAATTCCTGGCTTGTTGCCGCGCTCTCCTCGGCTGTAGCTGCATTAGTCTGTACAACAGATGATATCTGATCAACTCCTGTAGTTACCTGGGCAATTCCTTCAGCCTGCATACTGGCCGCTTCTGTAATCTTTGCCATACCCACTGTGATCTTCTGGGCTTTTTCAACAACATTAAGCAGGGAAATTTGTGTCTCCCTGGCAATCCGGTTTCCCTCTGCCACTGCTTCTAACGAGTGGTTAATCAATACCGTTGTATCTTTTGCAGCTTCCGCGCTCTTGGATGCCAGGCTCCGAACCTCATCGGCAACCACTGCAAAGCCTTTTCCCGCAGTACCTGCCCGCGCTGCTTCAACAGCTGCGTTCAGGGCAAGGATATTGGTCTGGAACGCAATATCCTCAATGGTTTTGATTATTTTTTCAATTTCACTGGAACTTTCGTTAATCCTTGTCATTGCGGACATCATTTCTTTCATTTGCTGATTGCTGCCTTCTACCCCATTGCCCGCAGCCTCTATCAGCACATTGATGTCGCTGGAATTTTGAGCTGTCTGTTTAACCTGTTCAGACAATTCATTAATTGTAGCTGCCAGCTCCTCAATGGAACTTGCCTGCTCGGTTGCTCCCTGACTAAGGGACTGAGCGCCGCTGGATACCTGCTCTGAGCCGCTGGCCACCTGGTTGGAAGCCCGGTGGATCTGACTCAGGGCGTCATTCAAGGTGCCGATTATCTTGTTCCCGGAAGCCTTGATGGATGCAAATTCACCAAGATAGTCCATATCCATCTCTATAGTAAAATCTCCGGAAGCCATTGAGTCCAGACGGCTGCATATATGGCGGATATATGCAGACAATGTGGATAAAACAAAGCGCAGATTCTCCGCAAGTCCGCCAAGCTCATCCTTTGAAGTATAAGTGACCTTAGAACCCATATTCCCATTGGCCATTTCTCTGACAGCGTTTTCTATCTCCGTTATAGGAAGAACCAATCCCCTGGTCAGGCATTGGGTCATAGAAACTGTGATAAACAAAAGCATCAGGGCAAACACAGACAAAAAAACATAGCCCATGCGGACTGTAGCCACTCCGGAATCATAATAAGACTGCGCGCTTTTCTGAGACTCATCTATCACGTTCTGAAGCGCCGTATCAAAATTCCCGCAGGCCTGCCTGTATTCTCCCTCGAGCACAAGAAGGGCATTTCTGTCATCCCGCGCGCTGATATACTCCATCGCTTTGCCGCGGAGGGAACTTACATTTGCAGACGCGTCCTCAACCGCCTGCCATAAAGCCGGGCTGCCATTCCATGCGCCCTTGAGATCTTCCAGCGTGGCGGAAAGCGCAGACGCCTCCCCTTCAATCTCACGCAGGATTGACTGAGTCTGAGAGTCATCATCAAGTTCATAAGACCGGTACACGTCCAGCTGGATCTTCCTTGTAAGCGCCTGGGCTTCCACAGCCGCCTTTACCGATGGATAGGGCACCCGGTAAAATTGATCCAGCTTATTAAACATGCGGTTAAATCCCATGATTGTAACTAAAGCAGCTATTATATTAAACCCTATAACAATTCCAAACCCTACCTGCAGCTTTCTTCCAACTTTTAAGTCTTTAAACATTTTTTCTTCTCCTCTTACGTTTCTCCTGGTTATTTAACCCTGGAGAAGCCGAAGCGCGAAATCCGGCAGATTATTTGCATGGGAGAGCATGGCATTGGAAGCCTGAAGCAATATATTCGCCGTGGTAAATTCCGTAAACCTCTCAGCCATATCCGTATCACGTATTCCGCTCTCTGCAGCCGTCATGTTCTCCTTTGTTACTCCTAAATTATTATTGGTATGCTCCAGATGGTTTAAAGTTGCCCCAAAAGATGCCCTTACGTCAGCCACCGCTTCAATTGCCGCGTCAATCTTTCCCATTGCCTCATTGGCAGCCTCTCCGCTGCTAAAGCTGACCTTGTCCAGAAGCAATTCTCTGCTTCCCATATAATACCGTCCCACATCCATGGTCTCTTCCGATGAATGACCGATCTGAAGTACTATATTATCCTTTAACTCCGGCGGTGTAAAGCCAGGCGGAATTGTTTCTGCGGTTCCAAACAATGGTATTCCGGCAAAATCCGTTGTTTGGCTGATACGGTCAATCTCTCCCAGCAGTTCCTGACGCTCCATATCAATATTTGCCCTGGCTACTGAATCATATGTACCGTTAGCTGCCTGAACGGCCAAGGTCTTCATTCTCTGAAGCATGGAATGAACCTCCTGAAGCGCTCCCTCTCCAGTGTTGGTCATACTGATACCGTCGTTGTTATTGCGCATGGCCTGGTCCAGCCCTGCAATCTGGCTGCGCATCAGTTCCGATATGGCCAGCCCTGCCGCATCATCTCCGGCACGGTTGATCCGATAACCGGAAGACAGCTTTTCCAGGGTTTTATTGACTTTTCCTTTTGCTATACCCTGGTTTCTGGCCGAATTTATTGACGCTATGTTGTTCTGTATCCGCATCTGTCCTTCCACCTTTCTGCTTTGTTCTGTATTTCCCTATGTCTTAATATCGGCATATTCGTTAAAAACATAAGTATTTTTAAAAAACAAGCTTCTTAAGCCGTTCTTCCGCAGGTTCAAAGCCGGCAGCCGCGTCCTTATAATATTTTACCGCCTTTTCTGTCTGGCCTGATACCTCATACCACAAAGCCAGGTTGTATGCCGCCTTAAAAGAACCGGTACCGGTCACGCCGCCCGGGCGCTCGCCAATCCGGAGGCATTCCAGGAAGCTGGTCTCAATCCTGGGCAAAAACTCAATATATAATGAAACATCTGAAAGCACCAGCTTCATATAAAACAAACCGCATGCAAACCAGAAATCCGCCTGATCCTGCAGATATGGCTGTTCCCTTTTTACAACCGCGAAAGCCTCGGACAAGCCGGATTGTGTTCCGGACTCCAACAAGGCGTACAGATATGAAACCACACCTTCTGTCCAATACCCGGATTTCCTTGATGCATTTTTATAAAATTCACGAAACCAGAAAAGGCTTTCCTGAGACATTTTTGCGTTTCGCAGCGTAACTGCCATTTGAAACCTGTAATACATATCTTCCGGATAGTACCGGACCGCCTTCTTTAAATATTCCAGATTGCGTCTGCTCTTATCCGTATATAGATATCCATCGTGCTCCGCTTCCAGAGGGAGTTTTAAAAATGGGCCTGTTTCCTCAGGCTGCTCGTGGATAATGCCAAAATAGCAGGCCCTTCTTGGAAGAAGCCTTGGGAGATAAGTAAGGCTGCTTTCTGTCCTTCCCTCCTCTTTCCAAAAGTCCCTGCGCAGAAGGCTGCCGATCCATCTTCCACCATATCTGGCGGAATAATCATAAATCTGCCGCTCCAGCTTTTCTCTGCTGCAAGGCAGCAGATACTCATCCGCATCCAATATCAGATTCCACTCCGCGTCCGAATGCCTGAGGGCAAAATTCCTGGCTGCCGCAAAGTCGTCTTTCCACCCATATTTCCACACTTGTGCCCCACTTTTTCTGGCAATTTCCACTGAACGGTCCGTTGAGCCTGTGTCGGCTATTACAATCTCATCCACAAGCCCTCCGGCCTGCTCCAGGCATTGTCCCAAAGAACGCTCCTCATTTTTTACAATCATCACAAGATTGATTTTCATATCTTCTCAGAGCCCTTTTCCCTCTGTTTCTTGTATACAAAGCCTCGAATCGCAGCTTCTCCGCCGTCTGTCAGCCCTACAAAACGGCAGCCATACCCATACCCTTTTCCTCCGGCCTGTCCCACCCGTATAACCTCAAGTTCAAAGGGGCGTTCCAGTGTCCGGAAGTTATAGGAAAAAGCAATCTTCTCTCCTTTTAACAGCGGCTTTTTGGTTGTCATATAGAGACCGCCGGCAGATAAATTACGGACTGTCCCGAAAAAGGCAGACCCATCGCTGCATTTCCTGAATTTAATATCTATCTTTATTTTTACACGGATATCCTTTTGTCGCTGCACCACCTGCTTTACATCCAGTATAACGCACTCCGCAGCCCAGGGTTCCGCCTCCTCAGGAAAGGATGGATTCCTGTGTACGATAACCTCGCTAAGCGTTATAATCATCCCGCGTCTTTCATCAAAAAAATCCACTCTTGTTCTAAAACGTCCGTCTGAAAGCCCATATTCGGTGAAAAAAAGGGAGATTTTATTATTTGTATGTACCACCCTGGCTTCAGTAAGACGTTTTCCTTTATGGTCATATACAGCACAACGGCTGCAAGCTTTTAAAACCACGTCTTTTCCATTTATTTCCATTTTACTCAAATCTCCATAACTCCAATTTCCCTTCCTGCATTCATCATCATCTGTATGCGAAGAATCTGAATCAGGCTGGTAAAGCTCTCTTTATCCATAACAATCTCGTCCCCCTGCTGCCGGAAAGACAGGTTTTCAAATACCCCTGGTGTGTTTATCAGGCTGTTTCCGCCCCAGCCTCTGTACACAGCAGAGCCTGCCAGGAAACTGCCGTTATACGCCATGCCGTTCCCATCTATGCCGTTATACGGGCTGCTGACATCTCGGTCAGCCGTCAGCGTTTCCCCCATATATCCCATCACCTTTTTTACATAATTCTGTGTCTCCTCATAAGGAGGTATGCCCCCATATTTCTGCACGCTTCCCGGACCTGCGTTGTAAGCGGCCAGAGCCAGCTTCACATCCTTAAAGCGATCCAGGTTTCCTTTTAAATATTTTGCTCCTCCCATAATATTCTGCCATGGGTCATATGGGTCCGTAACTCCCAGGCTTTTAGCCGTGCCCGGCATCAGCTGCATAACGCCCATTGCCCCTGCCTTTGACACTGCATTCGGGTTAAAATCAGACTCTGTTTTTGCCACTGCCCGCAGAAGGTCCGGCGACAGTCCGAATGTTTTACCAGCCTGTTCAAATATGGCGTCCATTGCCATGTTTTTTGCGCTGTTTTTTAATATATTTCCAAATTCACAGCTGTTCTTTTCCCGATTCCCGCTTTCTCCTGCCCTTAAGCGGAATGCCTCGGCTTCCGCCACGGTTGAAATTAATCCCATGGTAAATCAATCCTCCTCTTGTGGTATTTACGATTCCCGGTGGTCCTTAAGGGTTTAAGTATGCTGCGCCGTCCGCCCCTATCTGCCATCCATCCACAGTTGTATCCACGGCCATGACGCCATTTTCCCTTAGATAATACCAACGCTCCCCGTCTAAGAGCCATCCTGTCATCATCAGGCCGTCTTCCCTCAAATAGTACCAGGAACCGGGGGAGGGCTGCACCCAGCCCGTCTGCATTTCTCCATTTTCATTCAGATAATACCAGGTATGGCTGTCAGGTGAAATCCAGCCCGTGCACATGGCGCCGTTCTGGTCCATGTAATACCATCTGCCTCCTGTCTGCACCCAGCCCTTGACCCGGATTCCGCTGCTGTCAAAGAAATACCACTTGCCTGAAACCTTTTTCCAGGTATTGGACGCCCTGCTTCCATCAGGCATAATGTAGGAATCCCCCTTAAATTCCCCTCCATCGTCCGGTCTCTGTGTCCTTTTTTCTTCCTCCCCATAATCATCCCAGTCAAACTCCTGGGATGTGGAGGATACATACTGCCCTTCCTTCAGATACTTCTTTTCATCCGCAGTAATCGGAACAGCCTTGACCTCATAATAATATGTCTTATCCATATCTTCCATAAATTCCGCAAGATTAGCGCTGTTGGATTCCACTGTCATCCGTTTTACTACCTTATTATCCCCATAGAGCGTTACCGTGTACCCTGGGGCATACTCCACTGATTTCCATACCGCCTTCTTTTTGGAACTGCTGCTCCAGCCCGCCCGTTCTGTCTCTCCCAATACGGAAACAGGTCTGTAATCCACCTTTATCTGCAGTCTCGCGTCCTCCAGGGCGCGGGCCGACACAAAATCGGCTCCCGTTACCTTACATTCAGAGCGGTTAAGGGAAGCAGGAAAATATTTCCCGTCATCTGCATTTACCGTGATTTCTATCCTCACCTTTTTTCCCGGTTTCCATTTTTCATAGTCTGTCCTGTACTGAATATCCTCCAGGGTGCAGCCCTTTGTGCTTACAGTGATTACCGGCTCCGGAATTACTCCCGCTCCCCCGTAGTCAGTTTTCAGATTTACCGAAACCTTCTCAATCACGCTGGACTGGGCTCCCTCCGCGTAAATACACGGCTTTGCCGTAACCATACATGCCGCTGCAAATGCCAGCATCAGACCATATCTTCTTTTCATCCCTGCCTCCTTATCTCCAGATACCGTCCTCATCTACACGGAACCCGTTTATCTCTGTATTATGCGCCATTTCCCCGGAGCCCGGATAAAAATAATGCCAGGCTCCGTCAATACAGCACCATCCTTCAGCCATTTCTCCGTTTGAATCTGTAAAGTATGTTTTCCCATCCCTCTTGATCCATCCGGTAAACATAGCTCCCAGAAGGCTGTTATCCACTGTATTCAGATAATACCAATGTCCGTCCTTAAACAGCCAGCCGGTGTAAAGAGAGCCGTCATCATTGAAATAATAATAATACGGCCCTATGACTCTCCAGCCTCCCGGCGCCATACTGCCTAATGGGTTCTCCCCTTCCTGTTCCGTGCGAAAAAAATACCAAAGCCCGTCCAGCCTGGCCCAGCCCACCGCCATCTGTCCATTGGGATATAAGTAATAATACCTGCCGCTTATCTGCTGCCAGCCCGTAAGCATAATGCCGTCCACATTAAAATAGTACCAGTACCCGTTTATTTCAGCCCATCTTCCACGGCACAATTCTCCGCTGGGATAACGGTACCTCCAGACGCCGTTCTCTTCTGTCCATCCAACGGTGTCCATTGTCCCTTTTACCACTGTGCTTTCTCTGTTTTGCTGTCCCTTTCCGTCGGAAACATAACGGTCCGTAATCTCCAGCTCGCCTGATTCGATCCATTCGCTTTTCTTCCCGTACTTTACCTGTACCTCTGTCTCCGGTATGGTCCTGATCTTAAAACTGTACATGCCCTTTTCCGTCATGTAGGGATAAAAGTTATAGCGCAGGCCCGATACTTTTGCCAGTTTATAAACTGTCTTACCATCCCTCAGAAGCTGCGCCTCATAATATCCTGAGGTGTTTTCCGGCTTCTCCCACCTGGCTTCCCCCAGGTTATCTTCATGCCAGAATGCATCAGGGGGCGGGTCATACTCTCCCTTTACGCCGTTTACCCGAATGGTTACAACCAGGGCGTCTCCGTCGCGCCTTGCCGATACAAATGTTCCACCGCTGACTTTTACGTCTGATTTCTTATAGCTTGCCAGAAAGTAGTCCTCACCCACATCAGCAGGTTCAAGAGTCACTTTCATCCGCGGTTCATCCGAGGCTTTGATCACCTTATCCCCCTTGTCCACCCACTCAGCTTCCGTCACATGATATTTACTGTTGCTGCCCGAAACGCTTATTTCCCCGTCCTTCAGGCTCCGGGTCCCAATCCCGATTGAAGGCAGACGCCCTCCCGGTTCCAGTTTGGAATTCACTTTCACGCTGACAGTATGGATGGGCCTGGCTGCCGCCGCTGCCTCTGACGGCATTCCCAGCATCAGAAAACATATGGCCAGAGCCATTCCTATCCGCCGTATTTTCATAGTCCCTCCTCCGGGTTATAATCCAAAAAATACAAATATATTTCCACCACCGCCTGATACAGTTCTTCCGGTATGGCTGAACCCAGCTTCATCTGGCTCAGCAGGACTGCCAGGGAATCATCCTCGTATACGGGCACTCCCGCCTCAGCGGCGGCTTCCGTAATTCTCTCCGCCAAATATCCCATTCCGGAAGCTACAATAATCGGCGCCCGGTTATTCCTTGAATCGTATTTTAAAGCAACCGCTCTCCTTTTAATCAGGTTGTCAAATTCTGACATTGACTCCATGCCCCCTCTCTCTTATTTCCGGGAAAGCGTCCTGGATTTCTATATCCCTGTCTTTACCTTTTACCAGAAAACGGTTTACTCCCATACCGTTTTTTTTGAAAATTTCCGCAATGCCTTTCTGGATTACATCCTGTTTTTTAACCAAAATTTCCGGAACATCCAGCTGCATGTCCGCCTTTCTGTCCTGAAGGGACAAAAACAGTTGAAATCCCCCTAAATCCTGCACGTCAAATTTCAGCAGCAGTTTAATCCTGCGTCCCCCCATATCGTCCTCTTTTCCTGAATCCGGATCAATCCATAATTCCGACATGACATCCTTCCCCCTGAACCGGAATGGGAGCAGCAAATGCAAAACAGGCATATACACGCTCTCATTCAAAAGCATTCCATCCAGCGCGTTATGAAACTGCTGGACATTTTCCAACCCCCCCTGTCCCTTTGCCCCCTTTAAAAGAAGCGCAGCAAAAGCGTCGGAAAAGGCCCTTTCTTTTTCCGATTGCTTAAGGGTCTCCAAAATCCGGGACAGATCCTGATTCCCTCCTGATCTGTCAAAACGCTCATATTCACGGTTTCCGGTCATGCGCTCATATAGCTGGGCCAGCCTGTCCCTGCTTCCGTTCTCATACCGCACGGCATGGAAAACAAACAGCATAATTGCATCTCTGACCGCCCCATAGTCATGTGTCCTGGATATGTAATTAGATAAAAAAGGAATCAGGCTGTTATTTAAAAGCGCTGTATTAGCAGCCGTATCCCCATTTTCCGCCCCCCAATCCATGCCGTCCAGTATCTGTTCAAACTCGTCTCTAAAGCCCCGAAACATCAGCTGGTTTATATCCTCCGCAATGGACCGCATTTGATGGAGAAAATGCTCCCCTGAGGAAAAATCATTATAAACTTTTAAAAAGGAAAGGACGGCTTCCCTTAAGCCATCAGACGGCCCTTGTCCCAGAATACTCCTCAGCCCGTCAAAAAAGGCGCCTGAAAACTTTGCCTGGACAGACTGCTGTTCTTTAAAAAAGGACAGAAGCTCCTCCGGCGTCTCCAGCCGGACTGAGGCCATCATCTGCTCCGCAAGTTCTCCTGCCCCGGCTGCATCCCCTGTTAAAAGACCGGCCCCCTTTCCGGCAAACAGCTGTTCCAGCAGTCTGGATGTCTGAACCCCTTCACCGATTTTTTTTATGAAAGCTCCGTAATTGCTTTCATAGTCTATAACGCTGTAACTGTTCCCTGATGCCGTATTCTTTGCGTCCTCTGTTTCCTGTCCGTCCGCCCGTACAACACGGGATGTATCCACCGGATTGTGAACCTGCCGGCTTTCCTCATAGCCTCCGGTTTTCTGTCCGTCCGGCATGTTTCTGTCCGACCTCACAGGGATATTGCTTACCTGCAGAATATTTGCCATAATACCTCCATGAATAAAAAACCATTCTATTCCTGTTTTAATATCGGCATATTTTCATTTTCCATTAGTATTATATTCAAAAAATATTTAGATAGTTTTTCACTTAGGCCTTATTATCTGCAAAAAAAAGCCGATATAATAAGCATGTGGAAGCTTCATTCTGGCAAAACATCTGGTTTTGTCTGTGAGATAATGGATTCAGCCATAAAGGGAAGGAGGTTTTTATGAATATTAAACCATATATAAACAGAGCCGGAGGATTAGATTACGTTTCTCCCGCATCTTCTGCGAATCCGTCCAGAGCATCTATGGGGCGCGTGACATGTGATTTTGACAAGGTATCCCTTAAGGTATCCTCTCATTCTCCGGATGACGCATCCTTTGCCCGCGCCCTGGCCCATGAAACAGCTGTTAAGATCGAAGCAGGCGCAGGCAGGGAACGGATTCTCTCTTTAAAACAACAAATCGAGGCCGGGACTTATGCGCCGGATTACAGGCGCATAGCCGAACATATGCTTGGCTACCGGTAACAAAAATGGAGGGCATATGGATAACACGCTGAATGAATTCGCCTGTTCCATCACTCTGATTACGGATGCTGTGAAGGATCTCCGGCAGATTGAAGAGCAGAAAGCAATTTCCGCTTCGGAAGGGCAGCACGATAAAATGGATGGATTTTTAAAGCAGGAACAGGTATTTCTTCTCAAACTGCGGGGCCTGGAGCAGAGCAGGCTTCGCTGTATGGAAGCCATGGGCTGGAAAGACCTTACGTTCCGCGAGATACTTTCCGGATTACCCAAAGCGCAAAAAGAACGCCTGCTTCCCTTGTTTACAGACCTGGACAGGGAGCTTGGGCTTCTGCTGGACGCCAAGGACAGCGCACAACGGGTGATCACCCTCCGTCTGGCTGAGTTTCAGCAGGCCCTTTTGAAACAGGGACAGGCAAACCAACTATTTGAAAGGAAAGCATGATATATGGTACGAGCTACATTTGCCGGTTTTTCCACTGCTCTTTCCGCCCTGCAGGCGAATCAGAAGCGGCTGGATATAGTCGGACAGAATCTGTCAAACATGAATACGGCGGGATATACCCGCCAGCAGCTGGAAACCTCCAGCCTGAATTATACAAAGCCCATTGCCCATTATATGAACGGATCTGAGATAGCCGTGGGTTTCGGCGTCCGCATGGACAAGGTTTCCCAAATACGCGACCCGTATCTGGACGCCCAGTACCGGACTCAGATGAAAAAGGCCGGCTACGCTGAATCCATGCAGACCTCCCTGGACGTTCTTTCAAGGCCGTTTGATGAAAGTAATATTGATGGGATCCGCACAGCCATTGACGATATTCAGGCCGTTCTCACTGACATGCAGGATTTAGACAAATTTCATGACACGGTATTTGAAAGCAACCTTCGTTCCCGCATGAACGTACTCACCAATCTTTTAAATGACGCTGCGCGGCAGATTGAATCTGCTGAAAAATCAGAATTTTCAAAGCTGGACGGTAAAGGCACCAGCGAGAATGGGGCTGTCGACACGGTCAACCAGATTCTGCAGCAGATTGGGGATTTAAACCGGCAGATTAAACAAAATCAGATCCTCGGACAGCAAAGCCTGGAGCTGCAGGATGAGAGGAATAATCTTCTGGATACCCTTTCCAGCTATATACCCATTGAGGTTTCTTACTTTAAAGACAGTGACCATGACGGCGTTAAACCGGGCGCGGACGGCGTTACCATGGAAGAGGCTCCGGAAGAGTTATATGAATACGACCACTACGGCAATATTATCGGAAAAAAGGACTGGCCGGACGACCTGAAGGTGGAGCTCCTTTATACAGATACTGACGGCAGTCAGCGGCGCCTCACCCTTGTCAACGGAACAGAGGGCATAAAAGGCGAAAATTACGGTTTCCTTTCCATTGACGGGGGAAGTCAGGATGATCCCGCAAATGCGTCTGTGAGATTTACGGCAGCCGCCTCAAGCGGGGCGCAGTCTGCATCCGCTTCTGCATCCGGAGTCCAGCTGTCCGGAGGCTCCATCCAGGCCAGTCTTGATATGCTTGGAAAAACCGGTACCGGTAACCCGATTAACGGAACCGCTTTCATTGATGACGTAAGAGGTTACCAATACTATATGAACAGGCTGGATACCCTGGCTAAAACCTTTGCCAATACCATAAATGGAATTAATGATAAAAACGATTTTGTACCAGGCGGCGGAGGAGGCGGAGTTCTTCTTGCCAATAAGCAGAACAACTCTGCGGCAGATATTACGGCTCTTAATATCGGTATCAGTGAGGATTGGATCAGCGGCAAAGCCCATATTAACGAAATGAGGGATAATCCCACTGACACTATTTTAGATATGCTCAATTCCATGACGGATACATATGCGGATTTGGATAATAAATCATTTGTTGATTATATGAATAATATTTCCACAGTTTTGGCCAATGATTCAAGTTATAACTCCAACACCCTGAAGACAGACGTTACCGTGTTAAACGGCATTCAGGATTCCAGGGATTCCATTTCCGGCGTCAGCATGGACGAGGAAGGCGCCAATATGATGGCCTACATTTCCGCATACAATGCGGCGTCACGGCTGATGACAGTCTTAGACGAGGCCCTTAATACATTGATTAACAATACCGGCTTGGTGGGAAGATAATATTGAGAAGGAGGTACTGTTTATTATGCGTGTTGCAACTACTGCGGCTTACCGTAACTTCAGCGGTTCTGTTAACGACGTCCACAGCCGTCTGAATAAAAGCATGAACAAAATATCAAGCGGAAAGGCTTATGAAAAAGCTGCTGATAACCCCCTTGCTTACTATGAGGGAAAAAAAATCGACAACCAGTATCTGGATACACTGAGTAAATTGAACCTGATACCCGACGTGAAAAACCGCCTGTATCAGCAGGAGCTGGGCATCAGGGATATTCAGTCACGGTTATCAAAAGCAAAGGGCCGCGTAGAATATATCCTTAATGATACCAACAATGCCGACCCCGGCTTAGTGCAGACTACCAGGGATGAGCTTCTGGCCTTTCAGCAGACCATGGCCAATGATTTAAATGCCCAGTATCAGGACTTTTACATTTATGGAGGGAACGACGTGTCCACCGCTCCCTTCTCCCTCAGCGCGGACGGAAAGACCCTGACTTATACCCACAAATTTTCCGGTGATACGGAAGCGACTAAAATGGAGATGACCCTGACGAAACAGGCGGACGGAAGTTATAAGTATGAATTCAGCGGCAGCAAAGGGTCTGCTGCCCTGGATGAGGACCAGACTCTTGATGCCATTGTCCGCTCCATGAAAGAACAGGGAAGGATGGATATAGGCTATGGAACAATCTCTGACCGCGAAACCCTGATGGATACCTATACAGGCGGCCTGAACGCTATCACCGGCCTGTCCTCCGATGCTGTAAGGGCAATGGACCAATCGGACCCGGCTGGTCTGCGAAATCAAATAAAGGATCTTCTAAACAACAGCCCCATTGGATTAGTGGGGCAGGCTGTACAGACAGTAAACGGCTTCATGGACGGCGGGAGCAAAACGGAATTTTCAGAATCCCTTGGCGCAATCATGGATACAATGACTGTGGCCGAGCACCGGCTCAGCACGGTGTATAGTGATTTGGGCAACAAATATGCCATTTTGGAAAATGTGGAGGATAAGCTGAAAACAGACAAGATGACCCTGACCGAGCAATACAAAAACAAGCTGGGGGCGGATCCCTATGATTCAATCATTGAAATGTATTCCTATCAGCAATCCTACAACGCCGCGCTAAGGGTTGGCTCCTATATGATGGGAACATCATTATTTGATTTTATGCGCTGATTCCCATGTTCAGACTGGAGGTGATATCATGGGAACGCTTATTAAGGTTACTTCGATACCCTTTGAATCCATTCGTTTTACACAGAATGCCCGTCTGATTCCATCTGATACGGTGGCAGCAGAACGACAAAAGGCATTGTCCCTTCATCGCGCATACCAGTACCGATATCATGGCAGGGGGTGTTATTCCGGCTTTGATCTTATAAATCAGGTCAGGCAGGCATTCCCTTCCGGCTCCCCTGCGGCCGTCCCGTCACAGGGTACAGGGCCACTCCAGGGAGCGCCGTCTTTCCCGGCTGTTAATCCAAAAAACAGCCGGGTTTCCGGCACAGCGTCTGCATCAGGCTATCCTCCCGCCCCAATGACAAGCTTTACTTCAATTGATGCTGAGGAATCCGCGGCGCCTGCGGCAGCCTCCCCGGAGACACTTTCAGAATATCTGGTACAAAGAGAGGCCTTTGAATTCCGCATAGCAAAAGGTGACTTTTCTTACATCCCGGCTCTGTCCGTAACAATTGTGACACAATACCCTGAAATTCACTTTGAGTACACCGGTGAATTTAACTACGTGCCTCCCCGTAAGGACGCCAAAGGAGACATGATTGATATACAAGCATAAACAGCAGAACAGAAAGGCAGACTTTTCATGAAAACGCAAACCGGCTATTATGGAGAAATCGAATATGATCTGTCCGATTTAATTGTGGTGACAGACGGATTCTTTGGCTTTCCTGAACTTAAACAATTTCTTCCTCTCCGCTTAGATGAGGATAATGACTCCCTGCTTTTGATTCAGTCCGTTGAAAACTCCCAGGTGGCTTTTGTAGTCATTGCGCCAACCATTCTATGCCCGGATTATTCCCCTGTCCTTACAGAGGAAGATTTGGCCGCACTGGATACAGAAGACTGCAATGAGCTTTCCTATTATGCAGTATGTGTTATAAAAAATGACTACCTGGAGGACACTGTCAACCTCAAATGCCCGCTGGCTATCAATCCTAAAACAAAAGCGGCCCGTCAGGTAATTTTAGAAAATACCGATTACGGATACCGCCATAAGCTGAATACCTTTTCCAGCATTACAAAAAAAACACAAGACAGGAGTAACTGCCATGCTGATACTGCACCGGAAAACGAATGAAAGTATTTTAATAGGGGATCATATCAGAATTACAGTGATTGAAAATTCATCTATGGGGGTTCGTCTGGCGATTGACGCCCCCAAAGATATTAAGATCATGCGGAAGGAGTTGGCCATTGCCGCCAAGACAAACGAAGCATCTCTTCTGCCTTCCATCAGTTCCATCCATTCCCTGCAGGAGATATTGGAACAGCAGCGAAAGGAAGTCCAGGAGTAATATCAATCCGGCTTCTTTTTAAACATATTGCTTATGATCAATCCCTTTAACTGCCGTATTCCCCTCCATATCCAGCAGATTGGCAAAAGAATTGAAAAATCCTCCAGTATGGGATAGATAACGCACATATATTTATATTCCGGAAATACCCATCTCAATATCCGTCCTATGTTTTTCCGTCTATTTCTCCACTTTTCAGTGAAAGCAGCCCTCTTTTCCCGGGACTGTTCCCTATTAATTTCCCGTTGGACTAAACGCTCCAGTTTTAATGCCTGCTGGTCCGTCTCCTTGTTCAGAAGGCCTCTGCTCAAAACCCGGTTCTCCAGAATATCATATACCTTTATATCCTCAGGCAGGCCGTCAGATGCCTTTTCACCTTTGCTCCCAAACCACATATATGCAATCTGAAGGATTTTCTTTCCCAATTCATCAACCCGAAATCCCTCCATCCTTTTCTCAATGGATTCTTCATTCATTTTTTCTCTCCACGTCCTGTGAAACACATACAGATCCAATACATCGCGGATTAAAAGCTCATCCGCCGCATATGCGTAAGCCGCTCTTGCCAGCATAAACACAAATTGATTTTCAAGGGAAAATCCCCTCACATATTTATATCTGCCCCAAAAAGGCGCGGTCTCCAGCATAAGCTTCATATTTTTATCATACAGCCTGGTGCGTAAAGGCAGCTTATAATAGATCTCCATGTCAAAGCCGGCTGCATTCTTCATATGTTCTCCATAGCCCTTATAATAATAGTCTGTCTCATAGCCCAAATCCACCATATACCCCTTGGCCAGGACATAACTTTTTTCATCCACCAAAAGCTTAAGCAGTCCGCAGGCCGCCATCTCCGGAACCGGGTATAATTCGCGGATTGCACAGGAAGAAATAACAAAACAGGGAAGATTCATCATTTCCATCATCATCAGAACTTCCTGCTGAGCCTCCCTGCACACATCCCCATACCCCAGGGCTTTCTGATAGCGTTCAAAAAACCGTTCCCTCCACCGCTCCGGTATTTTGTCGCCATTTCCCAATGAAGCTAAATATATGATATTGGCAATTTTATGGTAATCCGCTTCCCGGAACATTTTTTCCCAATTTACCCTGCTGTACATTACCCGCAAATCATCCTGACGCATAATCCCGCCTACTGTGTTAACAAGAAAACGGCCTTCGTAGATTAATCGTTCCATAAAAATCTCCTATTATTGAACTAAGTATACTTCCTTCCTCTGCCTTCCGAATCTGACCGCCTCCTCATGGGTATCAAAATAAATGTCAATCACATTGCCTGTCGCACTCTCCCCTGTATCCTCTACGGTATAGACAATCCCACCGATTTCCACTTTTGTACCCATTTCCAGAATGCTTGGATCTGCCGCCACAGTATGTCCGGCTCTTGGTATGGTCTCTGATTTTGTCAAATAAATCTCCTTCTTTCCGCAGCACACTTCACAGCTGCAGTAACCGGTAATATCAAATACCCCTAACAGCGTCCCTTCATGCACTTCCTTCTGATGGATCATATGTACCGGAAGTCTCGTCCTTCCAAAAGCCAGGGCAGCCTCATGGCTGTCAAAATACAGGCTCAGGGTTTCTCTGGCCCTGGCCGACAGCTTATCCTGTACTTCGTATACATGTCCTCCAATCCTTAATTTATCTCCTATCCGGAAAACCTCAAGATTGGCAGCCACAGTAATACCCTGTGCGGGCCTCTGCCCGGAATAGGTAAGATAGCCGTCCGATTTCTTTACACAGATTTCGCAGCTGCAATAAGCAGCTATCTCCATCTCTCCCAAGTATTCTTCTGTTTCCAATTCCTCGACTGATGTTAAAAAATCGCCCCTTTGTCCTTCATCCACAACAGGTGCGGTTACATCCTCTTCTAACGGGATAATTGCTGTTAAATCCGCTCCTGCTGGTTCCGTATCGCCATTACTGGTAACTACCGCTGCCAGGACGCTGATTATAATTACCGCCACTCCTACACTGCATTGAATGGCAATGGAAAACCGTGATCTTGTGCAAAAACGTTTTTTCAACATCGGCCTCACTCCCTCCCAAGTTCCATTTGCGAGTATTACTTCTGTGCTGCCCTGACCTGGCAGCCCCATGTACGGTTTACTACAGCTTATAAAACGTGTCTCGGCTCTTCCTTGACCTGCAGGCAGGATTTAAGAATCTCAGTAAAAATTCTGACTTTAAATTTATTTTCGTAAAATCCTATCATTGGAGCCACCGAATCCTCATGGGCCACAACATATTTGGACGGAAGCCGGGTTAAAATCAATGCCTTTACATCTGCGCAGCAGCGGCTGCACCTGCACACACCGTACTGCTCCATATATTTTTTTAAATCCATGCGCGTAATGATATTTTCCATAACATTTTCAATGTGGCATTCCTCCTGTCCGGAATCCCGGTCCCCGTCCTGGGGTTCCTGGTCCCCGTCCTGGGGTTCCTGACCTCCGCCCTGGGGTTCCTGACCTCCGTCCTGGGGTTCCTGACCTCCGTTCTGCGCTTCCTGGTTCTCCAACTGCTTTGCCAAATCATCTAAAATCTTGTGTGAGATATACTCCTCCTGATCATCCACCACAACTACCCTCTTATCGCCCGAAGGAGATACCTTTGGCACTCTTTCTCCAGCCAAATCCTGTCCGGAGATTTCCTCCGGGTCTGCACCATTGGTAAGCAGGCTCAATACATGAGATGTCTTATTCGTTTTCTTTGGCATATCCCGCCGCCTCCTTTAAGTGAATCCTGTCTGCAATCTCATCAATCAAATCCTGATAATCTTTTACCGCGGCTGAACGGGGATTATAATCAAAAATGCTTTCCCCATGGGCCGGCGCTTCTGCAATCGCAACTCCGCTTCGTATTTTCGTATCAAATACATCTGTTTTTATCTGCCCGGCCAGCTGCTGCGCCATTTCCAGCACATCCCTTGAAAGAAGAGTCCGCCTGTTAAAACGGGTTAATAAAATTCCCAGCACATTTAATTCCGGGTTCAAATTTTCCTGCACGGATTCTATGGTTTCCTTTAATTGTGACAGCCCCACCAGACTAAGGATATCGGACGCCATGGGAATGATCAAAAAATCAGATACCACATAAGCATTCACTGTGAGAAGGTTTAGCGCCGGCGGTGTATCAATAATAATATAATCGTATTTCTCCATTACGGGCATCAGGGTATCGCGTAAAAGATATTCTTTTCTTCCGGAATTTCCCTGCTCCAGGCCGCTGCTGCTGAGTGTAATATCCGAGGGCAGGATATCACAGTATTCTGTCCGTATGATGGCTTCCTGTATTGGGATTTTTCCTTTTAAGGCATCCAGCACTGTGGACATATCAGAGGAGCCAAGCCCAAGGCAGAACCCCAGATTTCCCTGGGGATCCAAATCAATCCCCAATACCCGCCTGCCCGTGGAAGATATTCCTGTAGCCAATGCGGCTGAGGTAGTGGTTTTCCCGACACCGCCTTTCTGATTAGAAACAGTTATGATAATAGCCAAAATATTTCCTCCCTATTCTTTCGTGTATGTTCATATCAAAATCACCGGACTGTTTTCAGATACATTTTAACGCTGCCACAGGGCAAGCTCATTCTCTGACGGACTGCAATCCACCTTCCGTTTTATATTCTCTTCATTTACCGGCAGCAGATATTCAGAAAACGGCGCCCCTGCCTGGGTCTGCGCAATTTCAGCCGCATCCTCCCATTCCTCTGCATCCGCCTCATCCCCATTGACATAATACACCGGATCTCCCCAGTCATCCTGTTCCAGCTCCAGGCTCCATACATTCTCAAAATCGCAGCCCCCTTCCTTAAGGGAAAAATAATTTCTTCCCCCATTGTCCTCCACGATTGTAAGATAGGTTAATTGTTGTTCCGCATTATAGGTGAGGAAGGATTGCTCCGCCGCATCGGAATCCGATTTTGATGAGACGGCCAGTTCCTCATCCTCAGGCATCCACACTGCTGCCAGCAAAACACGTTCAGGTAATATGGCATTGTCAAATACCGCAATATCCCTGTATCCGTCCCCGTTTAAATCCGCCAGCAGAAAACCGGGCTGTTCCATATCCGCCGCCTTTTTATCAGCAAATGCCTTCAGCTGCTTTGATACCTTCCTGCGGTAAGTGTCAAACTCCTCCAGTATGATTCCTTCCGGCCCCACATAATGGTTATCCGGGGTAAAGACATTAAAGCATTTCGCTCCGTCTTCCCCCAGGTAATAACGCTGCTTGTCTTTCCTGTCAGTTAACCATCCTGTACGCATGTATCCATTGGAATCCACATAATATTCCTTTCCCTGGTCTTCAATCCATTGGTCCACAGCAGGTTCTCCGGGAGAATACATGTATTTCCACCGTTTTCCATCCTCCTGAAGTTCCCAGGTACCCTTTGCGGCCAGAGAAAGGAAGGGGGACAGCAGGGAAAAAGCAACCGCAGCCGGCAGCATCCGGAATATGATGCGCTTCCCCTTCTCCATATCCATACTACCCCCTTGCTTTTGCCCTTTCCTCTTCATATTCTTTGAGAAGCTTATCCATCAGCGCCACCAGGCGCCCGATCTCCGGTTTTGCCAGCTGGCCATCGGCTCCCAGTTCCTTTCCTTTTCTCCGCATCTGGTCGTCAATCAGGGATGAAAAGATGATGACAGGAATCTTCTTAAGCCTGGAATCATCCTTAATAAGCTTTGTGAGACGGTGCCCGTCCATCTGGGGCATCTCAATATCTGTTATTATAAGCTTGGCTTTCTCATATAAATCAGGTTCATCCTTAATGGATGACAGATAATCCCAGGCCTCCTTTCCGTTTCCAAAATTATGTATGTTGGTAAAGCCTGCCCGTTCCAGTGAATCGTCAATCATTTTCCTGAGCAGAACAGAATCTTCCGCAATCACAATGGGCGCCCCGTTTAAAGGCCGGTCTCCCATGGCATCTACCTCTGAAACCTGAATGGTGGTTTCCGGGGCAAGCTCCGCCACGATTTTCTCAAAATCCAAAATAGTAACCAGCTGGCCGTCGCACTGGGCAATCCCTGTGGCTATGCTTTCATCCCCATTGGCTATGGTTTTATCCGGTTTCTGGATATCTCCCCAGGATATGCGGCTGATCCCCTCAATCCCATGAACCCGGAACGCCACTGTCATTTTATTAAAGTTGGTCACAATAAATAAATCCCTGGCCCCTTTTTCCACCTGCGCCCCTGAAAGATAGCATGCCAGGTCGATCACTGTGATAAGCGTATCCCTTGGTTTAAAGATTCCCTCTACGGACGGATTGGCATGGGGCATGGATTTTACCTTTTGACTCATCATAATTTCCTTGACCTTTGCCACATTAATGCCGTAAAACTCATCCTGGATCGTAAACTTCATGATTTCAATTTCATTTGTTCCGGATTCAAGCAAAATTCCTTCCTTTTCCCTTTTCATCAGTTACCTCCTCTATAAATGCCGCTCAGGCTTTCCCATTGTTCGGATTGCAACCTCACCGCTTTCAATATCCAATATCATGGTCCTTGCAAAGGCGCCGCCGGTATCCTCTGCCGCAATCCTCATATTCTCTTCCTGCAGTATCTTTTTTACCATAAAAGTATTCCTGGAGCCGATATTTCCAAACTCCGCATTTCCGCGGATTTCAAACATCTTCGCGCCGCCGGCGATTTTAACCACGGTTCTGGATTTTACCATGCCGAAAGCGCTTAATTTTCGGATCGTCTCATGGATACCGGAATCAGCGTATTTATAAACATTCCCCTCCTCCGCGTCATGACGTTCAGGAAGCATAATATGAAGAAGCGCTCCCAGATGTAAAAAGGGGTCCCAAAACGAGATTCCAATGCAGGAGCCCAGAGCATATGTAATGATCTTCCCGGTGCCTCTGGTAAATTTCATATCTCCAATTCCTACCCTCAGTTCCCTCTCCTGCATTATAAGACTCCTAACTTGTCTAAAATATCATTTAAAGACTTCATATCAGGAAGCATTAAAAGCCAGTCTGAAAGCCGCGTTTCATCCATAATAAAATCCGAGTTAAAATACATCAGTTTATCTGTCTCATATCCGTATTCCGCCATAGGAACCGTCAATATACCGCCCAGCATATTCACGGTGGAGCTGGGCACTGAAAGCCGTATATCCATCTTCACCAGCTGTGCAAAGGCATTTATATATGAACAAATCGTGATATTTCCTACCTCTTCCAATGCGGAATAAGCCAGGGCGTCCAGTTCTTCAAAGCTGGAGAAACGTTTTCCCAGAAGCTTTTCCAACAGCGTATTGGCAAACTCCATGTTAAACAGAAACAGCATCAGCCCTTCCACGTCCCCGCTCATTTTAACCAGGGTCGCTGCTACGATCTCTTCAATATTGCCAATTCGGTTCACTGCGTCCTCATATCCCAGGACATTGACCTGGGGAAGGGTAATGCGTATTTCCTTTTGAAGAAGTTTGGAAAGAGCCGTGGCCGCATGGCTGGTGCCAATACTGCTGATCTCCCGCATCACATCCAGTTCCTGCAGCTTCAGTTCCCCGTAATCATTTATCTTCATGTCCATCTCACCTTTACCGTTTATTCATCATCTTTCCCTATCCCCGCAGAGAGTTAATGGTCCCCTCAATTTCATCTGATGTAATTACCATGCGCAGCGCATAGGAAAATGCCCGCTGGCACTCAATCAGCCTGGTCATCTCTTTGGCCATATCTGTTCCCGACGCTTCCAGGGCTCCCTGTGCCAGGGCCGGTTTTTCTATCAGAACCGCATCCACGCCCGCATCCCTGGGAACATACTCCTGGCTGCCCGTGCTCACAAGCCTGCTGGGATTCTGAAACGTATATAGACTGACCTTTGGCTTCTCGTCCTCATCCGTTATTTCCTCATCCCTCTCATACCCTTCTTCCATCTCCGCCCGCAGCTCTTCCACATCCGCTACTTCCAGTTTAAGCGGTTCGCTGTTTTGGTCCAAAACCAGCTTTCCGGCATCTGTCATCAGATAAAAGCCATCCTCCCGCTCCGCCCGATGAAAGTGTCCGTTTCTGGTATAGCTGATTGCCCCTGTGCCCGGGTCCTGGACCTTAAAAAATGCGTTGGGCTCCAAAATTGCGTAATCATACTGCTCCCCGGTCTGAGTAATTCCCGCGCTGTCAAAACTGGTATATGTCCTTTCAACACGTGAACCGGCTCCTGCCTGCAGTTGTGTCACCGCGCCGGGAGAATCATTGAGATTGTAGTTAATCAGATCGGAAAAAACAGCTGTCTTAGGCTTAAATCCATTGTTATTTACATTGGCAAGATTATTTGCAATGACGCTGAGCTTTTCCGTGCAGCTTCCGGCGCCAACGGCTCCCACATAAAATGACTGGTTCATATCCCTTCCTCCTTATACCCTTCCTACGTCAGATGCAGACTTTCCCATGATCTGATCGTACATTTTTAATACCTGGGCCGCGCTCTGAAGCGCTCTTTGGGAAGACATCATTGCAGTCATTTCATCCACCATGTCAACGTTTGATTTCTCAAGTGTCTTCCAGAGAATCTGCGTTTCTTCCCCGCTTACCTGCGCCCCTGCCTGGTTTGCGGAGAACAGCCCGTTATCCTCCTTATGAAGCTGTCCGTAATCCCCAAAATCCACAATCTGAAGCGTCCCCAAATCCATCTGTTCCGCGTTTGCGTCCGTCTGTTCAAAGGCTGTAATGCGCCCTTTATCATCCACCGTAAAATTTTCATTCTGAATCCGAATGGGCTGGCCGCCGGCTGAGAGTACCCTGCCGTTTTCCCCCAGTACAAGGTATCCTTCAGAATCCACGGCAAAGGAACCGTTTCTGGTATACTGAACCCCATTTGGCGTCTGTATGCAGAAAAACCCCTTTCCCCCAATTGCAAAATCATATATGCCTTCCGTAGGCTCATAGCTTCCCTGCTCATAATTCACATAGGTCCTGGAAGCTGTACGGATCTTTGATGTGGAGGCCAGCGGTTCAGCTGTTCCTTTACCGCGCCTTCCGGTGCGGTAAAGCATCTCCTCCTGAAAGGTGCTGGAAACCATTTTATCCCGCTTATAACCGGCGGTTTGAAGGTTTACCATATTATTGCTGATAACATTTAAGTTCCGGTTCTGGGTAAGCATTCCAGAAGCCAGATTATAAAATCCCTGATACATTTTTGCTTCATCCTCCTTTTTATTATCCAAGATGTGATTTCATGTATGCTTTCAGCTTTCGGATCGCCTCGCTGTGGATTTGGGAAATCCTTGGCTCGCTCACATTTAAGACCTGAGCAACCTGCGTCATGCTCAATTCCTCTACATAATAAAGAGAGATAACCAGCTTTTCTTTTTCTTTCAGCTTTTCAACTGCCTCAACCAGTGTTTTTACCGTTTCTCCCTTAAAAAAGATATCCTCCGGCTGTCCCTCGATATCATCGCTTGGCACCTGAACCGTCTGCCCGTTCTCATCCCCCCGTGTAATCATATCCAATGAAAGTACATTCATCATGGTGCTCATCCTCTGGATCCGCTGAAATTTTCTTAGATTCATCCTCAAATACCCTGCTATCTCTTCATCGGACGGTATATGCCCCTGCTTTTCATACAAATACTGCCTTGCATTTTCAATGGACTGACGGTTCTTGTGATAATTTCTTGGTATCCAGTTATTTTGGCGGATAAGATCTATCACTGTTCCTCGTATGCGCCGCGAAATAAATGTCTCAAATTTACTGTCCCGTTCCGGCTCATATCGGTCAATACCTTTCATGATCGCAATAACCCCCTCATGAATGATATCTTCCATCTGCATAAAATCAGAGTACAGATTGTTCATTTGAATTGCCACGGACTTTGCCAGGTAAAGATACCGGAGTGTCAATTCCTGTTTTATTCCCTGGTCCCTGCTCTCCTGGTAAAGGACAAACAGCTCCTCATTCGTCATTTCTTCCATTCCCTTTTGCATCTTAACCACCTTCGCTATCATCACATATGGTTCCTGGTCTCCTCCAGTCTAAGGCTGCCGATTGATTGTATCTGCACATTGTTTGCAATCTCATTAAATGACAGAACACGCACTTTCGGATAGAACTGCTCGATTAAATGGTAAAAATGTATCCGCATTACCTGTGAGGTCAGAATAACCGGGTTTTGTGTAAGGCCATTAAATTTTTTCATCTGTTCAGCCAGCTGGCTTATAAGACTCTGGAGAATATCCGGCTGCAGGGCCAGATACATTCCGCTCTCACCTTTCTGTACAGACCCTGCCATGGTGCGTTCCAGCTCCGTATCCAGAGTAATGACTTTCATGCTTCCATCCTCGCAGTACAGTCTGGTAATCGTCCGTTTCAGCGCTATCCGTATCTGCTCAATAATTCCGTCAAAATCCCTGACGGGAAGACCTGCCTCAGATATGGTTTCTATCATGGTTTCTATGATGGTCTCCAGGTCCTTGACCGGCACGCCCTCTTTTAAGAGAGCCGTGAGAACACGCTGAAACAGATTATAGGAGATAAGGCCCGGAAAGGCTTCCTCCACCAGTTCCGGAGAAGTCTTTTTCACATTCTCGATCAAACGGAGCACTTCCTGTCTTGTAACAAGCTCAAAGGCGTGCTGCCGTATGATTTCCGAGAGATGCGTTACCATAACGGAAAGAGGGTCAATGACCGTATATCCGTACAGTTCCGCCCGTTCCCTGTCCTCCGGCCGTATCCAGCGGCTGGGAATCCCGTAAGCCGGCTCAATGGCTTCGATTCCATCCACCTCTTTTTCCGGGTGTTCCGGTTCCAGAGCCAGGTAATAATCCACCAAAAGCTCGCCCCTTGCCACCTCCTCTCCCTTTATCTTGATGCAGTATTGGTTGGTGCTAAGCCCTGAGCTGTCCCTGAGCCGGATGGATGGGATCACAAAACCCATATCCTGGGCATATTGTCTGCGGAATATGACAATCCTGCTGATAAGCCTTCCTCCCACTGATTCATCGGCCAATGGAATAAGGCTGTATCCAAATTCCATCTCTATGGGCTCCACTGACAAGAGTGTGTAAACATTATTGACATCCTTGAAATACTCGTCCTCTGCAACAGCATTGGACGCCGCAGCTTCTGCCTGGGATGCCTGAGCCGCCTCGGAATCCTGATAGAGCACCGCTCCCGGAGCATAGGAGGCTTCCGCCACTTTTCCGGACAGATAGTATCCCCCTGACATTAAAGCCGCGGAGATAATAAGCAGCTGCAATACCGGCATCCCCGGGATAAAAGCCAGGACCGCCATTACCACACCGCTCATCATAATGGCATAGGGCTGTGACATAAACTGTCTGGAGATATCCTCATTCAGACTGCCGTCAGAAACAGCTCTTGTTACGATCATTCCAGTTGAAACAGATATGAGCAGGGCCGGAATCTGGGATACCAGTCCATCTCCCACTGTTGCAATAGAATATGTATTTAATACCGTTCCAATGCTGCTTCCTGACTGAAGGATGCCTATGACGCTTCCTCCGATCAAATTGATCGCCGTTGTAATCAGGGACATGACGGCGTCTCCCTTAACTATCTTTGTGGCGCCATCCATTGCGCCGTAAAAATCCGCCTCTCTCTGAACCTTTTGTCTGCGATCCTTTGCCTGCTGCTCGTTAATAAGGCCGGAGCTCAAATCCGCATCAATGGCCATCTGTTTCCCCGGCATGGCATCCAGGTTAAATCTGGCCGCTACCTCCGCAACGCGCTCAGCTCCTTTTGTAATGACAATAAACTGCATTAAGACAATAATAAGGAAAATGATAAAACCCACTACCACATTCCCGCGAAGGATAAAATCACCAAAGGCTTTTATGATCTGTCCTGATGAACCTCCATTGGAAAGAATGTTCCGGGTTGTAGAAACATTGATGCCAAGCCGGAAAAGAGTGGTTACCAGCAGAAGGGATGGAAAAATTGAAAGTTCCAGGGGTTCCCGTATCGTCATGGTGGACACCAGGATCATCATGGAAAGAGCCATATTTAATATGATTGCAACATCCACCATTCCGGCCGGCAGCGGTATGATTAATAAAAGTATGATGGTCAGTACAAACAGCACAACCGAGTAATTAAGTATCTTTTTCATGAAACTAACTCCATCCTGGTTTTATTGGAACATGTCTTCCCTGCGGCTGGCTCTGTAGATATATATAAGTATCTCCGCTACCGCGCCGTAGAACTCCGCCGGAATCTCCTGATCCAGCCTGCAGGAAGCATACAAGGCTCTTGCCAGGGGTTTATTTTCAATAATAAAAACCCCGTTTTCCTCTCCTGCCTTTACAATGCGCAGCGCCAGCTCATCCTGGCCTTTTGCCAATACCACCGGCGCCCCATGGCGCTTTGGGTCATATTTCAGGGCCACTGCAAAATGCGTAGGGTTCCTTACGATCACATCCGCCTCCGGAACCTTCTGTATCATCCTGCTAAGAGCCATCTGTCTCTGGATCCTGCGTATGCGTCCTTTTATTTCAGGATTCCCTTCCGTCTGCTTATATTCATCCTTTACCTCCTGCTTGGTCATTTTCAGATTTTTCTCATACTCCCATCTCTGATACAGGAAATCAAAAAACGCTACAATTACAAATACCATACAGACCTTGAGAATTAACTGAAACGCCATTTGGAGCAAATGGATACATGAATTCAGGGGCTCCACATCAATCATCCGGGCCACCTGTACGATATCGCCTTTAATCAGGTTAAAAAGCAGGATTCCCAGTACTGCGATTTTAAGCAGGTTCTTCAGCAGCTCCACCGCATTTCTTACAGCAAACATTTTTTTTATTCCACTGATAGGATTAAGCCTGTCAAATTTAGGCTTTAACGTATTAAACGATATATTAAAACGCGTCTGGACCCCATGGGCCGCAATTCCCAGAGCCATGGAGGAAAGGAGCAGCGGAAGGCTGCATTTTAAAAAAGTAATGGCTGTGGCTGCAAATAGCCTGTATGCCAGGACAGACTCCTGTTCCAGACTGATGCTGTCAATCACAAACTTCATATAATCCCGTATATTGCGGTATATAAACGGCATCAGCAGCCGCATCACAAAAAAAATCCCCAAAAGCATTACAACCGTGGCAATATCCTTGCTCTGGAATACATTTCCTTCTTTTCTGGCATCTTTGCGGCGTTTACTGGTAGGTTGTTCGGTCTTTTCCTGTCCGCCGTGATCCGCCACCCCTCACCACTCCCTTCTCCGTGCAATCACCTCATCATCAGCGCCATCCTCCAAAGGGACCGGAACATGGCATCCATTATCACGTTCAGCTTATCTGACATGGGGCTGAACAAAAACATCAGCATCAAAATTCCTACAATGATCTTCATCTGGAAATTGATCACAAACACATTGATATGGGGAATCATACGCATAATGACCCCCACTGCCACCTCCGCCACCAGTTCCATTGCAATAAGGGGCATTGCATACTGGAGCCCCATCAGGATGCTGTCCTGGAATATTTTCAATACCGCTTCCGACAGTTCCGGCCTTATTGACACAGAACCAAAGGGTATGAAACGGGCCGCGGCGAAAAAAATCCCAAACAGCTTCAAATGGCCGTCAACAGCAAAAAAAAGCAGCATCAAAAATGCGTAGTACATTCCTGATGTAATTGTCATCTGGGAGTTGTACTGAGGATCGTAAATCTGCGCCATGTTAAGTCCCATCATATAATCCATGACAGACGAGGCAAAACGGACCACCAGAACGCATAATTCTATTCCAAAGCCTAAAATAAACCCAAATAACAGTTCTGACGCCAGCATCACACCGTATTCTATCAGACTGGCTGGTTCGCGTTCCGGAGCCTGCCCCATACCGGCGTAAAGCATAAGCGAACATACAAACACAAAAGCGGCTTTTGCAGAAGACGGGAAATTGTTTCTTCCAAATATGGGGTTTAAAGCAATTGCCCCGCTCATCCGCATGACGATCAAGGAAAATAATATAAACATCCCTTATCATCCTCCGGCTATTATTTCAAAAATCATCCTGACAAAATCCTGAAGCATTACCAGCATGGAACTGCCCAGTACTCCAAGAAGCCCTAAAATAGCCAGTAACTTTGGAACAAACGTAATCGTCTGTTCATTAATCTGCGTTGCTGCCTGAAAAATAGCAACAAGCACGCCAACTGCCATGCTGATGATCAAAAAGGGCAGCGACAGCCTCATCATCAGCTGTAATGCCTGGTACATCACATCCAATACCTGGACGTTGCTCATAATTACCTCCCATCCGGCCTGCCTAGCGGAAGCTTCTCACAATACTGGAAAACAGCAGTTCCCATCCGTTAACAGTTACAAACAGCAAAAGTTTAAAGGGCAATGAAACCATTGTGGGAGGCAGCATGACCATCCCCATAGACATAAGCGTTGTCGCAACCACAATATCAATCAGGAGAAACGGCAGGTAAATAAGAAAGCCTGCCATAAATCCGCGCTTCAGTTCACTGGTCATAAAAGCAGGAGTCACTATGGTCATTGGATAATCCGTTACATCCTCCCTTATCTCTGCTCCGGACATTTCCACAAAATGATCTAATGTTTGCTTTTCCGTGTTGCGCAGCATGAATTCTTTCATTGGAACAGACATCTGAGCCACAGCCTCCTCCTGCGTAAGCTCTCCCCGCAGATAGGGCTGATATGCGGTCTCATTGATCTGTCCTATAACAGGCCCCATAATATAAAGGGTCAAAAACAAAGAAATCCCGGCCAACACCAGATTAGGGGGGGTCTGCTGAATCCCCATTGCATTTCTGGTGAAAGAAAGGATAATGATGGTTCTTGTAAAAGAAGTCATCATGACTACAACGGATGGAAGCAGCCCCACTAATGTAATCATAAAAATCAATTCCAGAGCCGGTACATTGCCTCCATTAAGCCCTGTCAGAAGATCATTCATTTTCTTCCTCCTGTTCCTTTCCTATACGGGCTTCATATTCTCCTTTAAAATCCTCTCCCAGTTCAGCCAGCATCTGAATCCCTGCCTGGCTGACTCCGATCAGAAACACTCTCTCCCTCATCTTCATAAGCAGAAGACGCTGGTCTGTCCCCAGACGTATTTGTTCAAGAATCCTTATATTTTTATCTGAAGACGCTTTCATATAACGGCTGCCCAGCTGCCGGCTGAACCACCAGGCCAGCAGCAGCACAAGACACACCATAAATATGGCGCTGAATAATGAAAAAAATCCCATCATAACTATAAAATCTCCGGGTTTAAATTCCTGGCAATGATTTCAGTGATACGGATGCCAAAATTGTCTTCCACCACCACAATGTCTCCTCTGGCAACGCACTGGCCATTGACATACAAATCAGCCTGCTCTCCTGCCATTTTGTCCAGCACTACCAGGGACCCCTGGGTCAATTCCAGAATATCCTTGACCAGCTTTTTTGTCCGGCCGATCTCCACGGATATTTCCAATGGAACCTTCATCAGCATTTCCTGGTTTACGGTCTCCTCCTCTCCGCTTAAGGCGCCTGCCTCCAGCGGCTTATTTTGGGCCGGATGAATCAGCGTGCTTTCCCGGCTTCCCCTTTCCTTCATATCCCTCATCAGTTCCATCATCTGCATCTGAGACTGCTGCATCTGGTTTATCAGCTGCAGCATCCCTGAATCCACAGGCGTTGGCTGATATCCGGGAGATACAGTAAAAGCGGAAGGTGATACTGCCGGCTGTGGCTGTAACACTGGCTGCGGCTCCTGTACCGGCTGCCCCTGCCGGTCCGCCGTCAGCTCTTTTGGCCCTTCCGCTGAGTCCGGTTCCGGAATTGCCCCGCTCTCTTCTGATTCCGCCGCGGTTTGGCTTTCATTTTCTTTCAGGCTTTCTGTAAAAGGCTCAATCAAGCGCTTTGCCAAATCAGTGGACATAATATTCAAAAATTCATTTTTCAGCTTTCCTTCTATTTCAAGCAGGAAATGTACCACCACCATCTTTTCGCCCTGGGGAAAGAATCGTTCCTTAAACCACTCTTCACTTTCCACAGGAAAGGATACCGGCGTGGATATATTAACGGCATAGCCAAAGAACTCAGAAAGCGCAGTTGCTGATGACCCCATCATCTGGTTCATAACCTCGCATATTGCACTCATATTGATCTCATTCAGCTCAAATTCCTCCGCCGGTATCTCCGCCCCCATGAGCATCCCTACGATAATACGGACATCATTGAGGGCAAACATCATAACATTATTGCCCGTTAATCCTTCTACATAGGCAATCTCAACCCCTACCGCCGGTTCCAGTTTTTTAAAATCAAAATCATCTCTCATTAATACCCGGACAGTAGGGGTGGTAATATTTACCGTTTCGCCAAGCATTTTAGATACGGCTGTTGCCGACGCCCCCAGGCTGATATTCATTATCTCGCCTATGGCATCCAGTTCCATTTCCGTAAAATCACAAGCGCCCATTGTTTGTCTCCTTTTGCTCTTTCATTTTCTTACCGTACCTCTATTTCCCTATATCCAGCGCTTTCTGAGCCATAACCTTCATTGCATTTAATGCCGTCACATTTGCCTCATAGGATCTGGTGGCCGACATGCTGTCTACTGTTTCCTTTAGTAAATCCACATTTGGATAATTCACATATCCCTGTGCGTCGGCATCCGGGTGTCCCGGATTGTAGACCCGCTTCAGTTCCCTGTCATCCTCAATAATACCTGCCACCCTCACCCCCGCATTCCTGCTTAAAAATCCCTTGCCCAGGGAAGCATTGCGCAAAGCCTCCCGGAAGGAACCGGCCCCGTAGCTCTCAAACAGCACATCCTTTCTTCTGTAAGGCCCTCCTGCCTCTGTCCGCGTGGTGTCAGTATTGGCTATATTTTCCGCTGCGATATCCATCCGGAGTCTCTGAGCGCTCATACCGGAGGCGGCAATATCAAAAGAGCTTAAAAACGCCATCTGTATCCCTCCCTATTTTCCAAAAATGGAATTTACTGTCTGGACAATCCTGTCCGCATTAAACGGCTTTACAATAAAATCCTTTGCCCCGGATTTTATGGCATCCACCACCATACTTTCCTGTCCCATTGCGGTACACATAACTACTTTTGCGGACGAATCACCTTCCTTGATTTTCTTTAGGGCCTGAAGGCCATCCATATTGGGCATGGTAATGTCCATGATAACCAGATCCGGCTTTTCCTCCTCATACTTTTTCACTGCCTCCGCCCCGTCCTGCGCCTCGACAAAATTACTGTAACCGCTCTTTGTTAAAGCATTTTTTATCATCATCCGCATAAACGCAGCATCATCTACCAACATAATTTTTTCCATCTTCTTATCCTCGCTTTAATTTGTATTTTCCTGCCTAAGATGCCCTTCACTTTCTCCGTTTTCAGCTTCCTCATAAATCTGTTTTTCAATGCAGACAGCTATGTTCTTCTTATAGGCCCCCATCTTTCCGGTAAACCAGGGCTGGCGGCCCACAAAAATCTTTACATTTCCATCCTTGGGTTTATTCATGGAAATGACATCCCCCACCTTCAGGTTATAAAGGGTCTCCAGCTCCAGTTCCACGGTGCCCAGCTGTCCTGTTACAGGAAGAGCCGTATAGCGCAGGTTATCCATGATCACTTCTCTGTTGTCCTCATAGGAATAGCCTCTGGCAATATGCTTGCGGCTGTCGATCAGATGGAACATGTACTCCAGCAGCGTGCCTGGAATGCATATTTTTATCTTTTCTACCGCCATGCCTGCCACATCCACATTGAGAAGTATGATCGCCACTGTCTCGTCAAGACCAATTTCCTGGACCATGCTTGGGTTTTCTTCAATTCTTTGTACCTCAAAACCGGCATTGATATAATTGGAAAAACCGTCTTTTAGCGCCTGCACAAAATACTTCACCACTCTCCGGTATAATGCCACTTCCACATCAGAATAATGGTAATTTTCCTCCAGCTTCACGATTTCATCTCCGCCGCCCAGCATGTGGTTGATCAGTGTGATGATCAATCCGGGAGTAACATACACCATGAGCGGAACATTATTCTTTCCCTTGTCAGAAATCTCAACATCCGCCAATGTAATACTGTCATTTTCATGAAGTGAATTGACGAACTCATAGTATCTGCGCTCCTGCACTTCCATCACGGTTATGTCTGTAAGAACCCTGAATATTCCGTTTACCTGAGAAGTCAAAATACGGGCATAATTTTCAAAGACGCTGTTCAGTATTTTTATTTTGTCCTTTGTAAACTTTCTTGGACTGTAGAAATCATATTTACTGTACTTTGTCTCTTCGGCCTCCGGCTTCTTCTCAACTGACTGCTCCATCTTTTCAGGACCATCGCTCTGCATTGACTTAAGAAGCGCATCTATCTGGCTTTGGGATAGTACATCTGCCATTGCTGAAACCACCTTTACTCTTTTATTCTGATGTCTCTCCGCCTGCAAAAGCCTCTGTGCCTGAGGGCGGCATTGTGCTGGCTATATTCTCAGGCGAGGGCTGTGTCTGTGTAAAACCAGAGTCAGCGTTCCCGTTCTGACTGCCTGTCACAACGGTCTTGTCTGTATTTTTTTCACTGTTATATTCTTCAATATATTCGCTTATGGAACGTTCAGCCGTGCCCTCATCAATCAGCAGCATCTCAACCCTGCGGTTTTTTGCCCTTCCCTCCGAGGTGTCATTGGAAGCCACCGGCCTGAACTGTCCATAGCTGATATTGATTAATTTATCCGGTCCGATCACATTCTTTTCCTGTATAAAAGTGCACACCTCCGCCCCCCGCATGGCTGACAGCATGCGGTCTACACGCGGATTGTTAAGCCGTCTGGGGTCCCCCTGGGCCGTATGGGCCATAATATTAATCTGGGACAGCTTATCACTCACCGGGCTGATTGCCGAGCAAAAGGCAGCCAGAATCCTTTGGCCGGATTCCGTTATAGCAGACTCATTGCCGTTAAAGAACACATTGTCGTTAAAGCTTACGTATGTGTATCCGTCTCCTCTTGAAATTGTCACGCCCTCAGCCCCATTCTCATTCATTCGCTGGGCAATGGTCAGATAAAGCTTATTCAAATCTTCCGCGTCATCTGTGGTGAGTTCGTCCGGCTTCATTCCCTCTACCGCTGCATCCGGGTCAATGATTCCGCCAACGTCAATCTGTTCCTGGGCTTCCTTCAAATCCTCAGGATATATACTGCGGACAAAGATTTCCCATTTCTGTTCGCTTAAACTGGACATGGAATAGAGCATGATAAAAAATGTCAACAGCAGGGTAACCATGTCGCCGTATGTATCCATCCAGTTTCCGCCCCCGTCTGTGGGACGGTTCCCTTTCTTTTTCTTCATTGCTACTCACCTGCCTCTGGATTGGGGGCCTTTTCTGCTTTTGCCAGCAACTTACGCTGAACGGATTGTTTCGTGGAAGCCAGAAGGTGCTCCCGCAGATATTTTGGATTTTCCCCTGCCTGTATGGCAATAATCCCCTCAATAATGGTGGAACAGTAAAGCTCCTCTTCATCATTGCGGATACGCAGTTTTTTAGCAATTGGATGGAAAAACAGATTGGAGAGAAAGCTTCCGTAAAAGGTAGTAATAAGAGCTACCGACATATCCTGCCCCAGATTGGAAGCTCCTCCGCCGCCATCCAGATTAAGGCCTTTCAGCATGTTGATCAGTCCAACCAGCGTACCCACCATTCCAAAAGCCGGAGCATAGGCAGACGCCTTTTCATACAGCCCCGCCGCCGCGTCATGGCGGACCATCATGTTTTCCAGTTCCCGCTCCAGCACAAACCGGACCTTGTCCGGATCATTGGCATCAACGATCATCAGCACACTCTGTTTAAAGAACGGGTCCTTAATCTCCTCTGCCTTTTCCTCCAAAGCCAGCAGGCCATTCTGCCGCGCCACCATGGCCAGATCCACCATCTGCTCCACCAGTGCCGGAATATTATATTTTTTTCCCCGGAACAATATTAAAATATGTTTTGGTATATCCAGCAGGATGGATAAGGGATAGCTGGCAATGGTGGCGGCAAGAGTGCCTCCCACCACAATCAGGATACTGGGTATATCCACAAAATTTCCAATTTTATCCAGTCCAATTCCGTTGATAACCAGAAAAATACCGCATACGATTCCTATTAATGTTGTTAAATCCATACGAAAATGCCTCCTGTATCAATGCAATAGATGAAGGCAGCAATCCCTCATAACTTCTTTTACCTGTTGGGTAATGGATTCTGCGCTGTCTTTTACAAGATAAAATGTCCCATTCATCATCTTAATTTTTGTCTCAGGTATCATTTCCACGGATTCAATCTGGAAGAAATTAAGTAAAAGTGCCTCACCATTCAAACGGATTACTGTAATCATAATATTCTCTTTTCGCCCTTATCCTCCCGGGGCCGCCGTCAGACAGCCCCGGGAAGAGAATTTATTATCGTTTCATACTGATCAGGTCTGATAATATCTCATCGCTGACAGTAATCATCTTAGTATTTGCCTGGAATCCCCTCTGTGTCGTGATCATTTCTGAAAACTCCTTTGCCAGATCCACGTTGGATGCCTCCAGGTAACCGGTCATCAATTTGGATGTGGAACCGCCTGGAATGGTTGCGGAACAAAAGCCCGTATTATCGCCAATGCTTGCGGAGTAATAGCTTCCCCCGCTTTTCATAAGGCCTTCCTGATTTTGAAAGGTTACAATGGCTATCTTCCCCAAAGATACCTGGACGCTCTCGCCATTGTCGGGGTTCGTAACAGTGGCTGTAACCTCTCCCAGTTCATTGATCTTCACACTGGCAGCCTGAAGCGCGTCATCATCAAACCCATTGTCCAAATCAGAGGGGACCCTGAGCGCCACTAAATTGTCTGTCTCAAACCCCTTATTGCCATCCGGGCGGAATCCGTATATAAAATTCGTTCCGTCGGTAAGGTATCCCTGACTGTCAAGCTGAAACTGCCCCACACGGGTATAGGCAAATTCCGCTTCCTTTAATGCATCTGTCACCTCAGCGGCATCCCCGCCCACCTCAATCTCTTTTGTTGATATGGCCTGGGTTGCAAAAAAACCCTGTCCATTAATACATGCGTTCAGGCCTCCCACATAGGTAGGTGTGGAGGAAATCATATCCGTACTGATGGAGCCCATCATACTTCCGTATCCATACTGGGCTCCGTTTGTACCGGCCGCCGTCGTGTCATCATTCTGAACTCCGCCCGTTGACTGGGTGGCTGTCTGATACATGGCCTCCTTAAAACTGTAGCTCTGAGCCTTAAACCCGAAGGTGTTCACATTGGCAATGTTGTGTCCGATTACATCCAGTTTGTTCTGATGTGCCCGCAGCCCTGATACTGCTGAATCCATTGCTCTTAACATTTTTTATCTCCCTTTCCGCTGTCTCTACTGTTGCACTTCCGGCACTTCGCCAGGCATCCTTTCGGTCCTGCCTATTTTGAAATGAGAACAGCACTGTCAATATTTGTAAAAATCCTGTCCTTCATATCCTCTTTGGACATGACTGTAACTACTACATTATTAGGTACATTTACAACAAAAACCGCCTGGCTTCCAATAACCGCCAAATCCTTAGCCCCCTTTTTCCGGGCCTCCTCTACCGCATGTTCCAGAACATTCTTAAACTGTCCGTCTGTTGTAATCCCCCGCTCTATACTCCGCTTTGCGGCATGTTTGGAAAAGTTCAGGCCTTCTACTGCTTTTATCTCCATATTTTCTTTTTCCTCTACACAAGAAACTGAACCTTCTCTTCCTCTCCCTTATCTGTTCCTCCAAAGGGATTATCAATCTTTCCCATTCCCACTATATAGGAAAGAGAATAATCTGTGCAGTCATCCGCAAGCCTGATGGTGGGGTTTCCTCCCACTAAGCTCACTGACTCAACAATTCCATATTTCACATCCACGGGCACCGGCTGTCCATATTCATTTTCTTTTGTCACGGCAACTGTGATTTCCTGTCCCACCAGCCCGGCTGCGTAGGTCTGTGTCGTAATGTTCATAGAATTATTTACAGCGTCTGTCATTGTGCCCAGAGACTGGACCATTGCCATCTGCGTCATCTGCGCCATCATCTCGCTGTTGCTCATGGGATTTGTCATATCCTGATTCTTAAGCTGCGCAGCCAGCAGCTTGAAGTAGCTTTCGATTGTCAGCGTATTCTTCTCATTGGAAGATGCTGTATAGTATTGTGTTATGTATGGGTTATTTGTGCCGCTTACTCCTAAACTATCAGCCATTTTTCCTCCTTATCAGACCAGCCCCAGCCTGACCTGCTGTATAAAAGACTCAGACTGCTGTTTTTTTCTGTCATTTTGCTGTTTTTGTTCCCGGCCCTCTGACCCGCGTTTCCTTCCGGAATCCTCAGGATAGGCTTCCTGCTGCGGTATGTAAACAACTGTCTCCTGGCCGGTTTTTTCCTCAATCATCCCCGCAATGCTGCCCGCATCCCGGCTCAGGATTTCAAGAGTTCTGGGATTAGCGGACATAAGCGCCACCGATGCCCTGCCTGCGTCGTAGGTCACACGGACAATAATTCTGCCAAGGCTCGCCGGTTCCAGTTCAATGGTCATTTCCCCATTTCTCTGCGGCATCCTGTTGGCAATGGTTTTTCCAACATCTGCCGGAAGTTCCTGCCGGGTCGTTCTGACTGTCTCAACATGTCCGGCCGCCTGATGTACGGCGCCCTCCGCCCCTTTACTGCCTTTTGCAGCGGATGCAAAATGCGCTTGTTCCGGCGCTTCATTCTCCCTTCCCTGGCTCGCCTGCCCCGGCCGGCCTGCTTCTTCCTTTTTCGAGGCAATCTCAGTTATTTTTCCACCTGCCTGGCGGGACGGTTCATCAGCCTGTGGTTTGATGCCTTCCTGCAAATCCCTGGCCTTTTCCTGCCGCAGAACATTGGAATCCTGCCCTGCTCCGGCCTTTTGGAGTTTTTTTGTCCCATCCATGGGAAGTCCCGTATCAGCCATTGTCTTTGACTCCTTTATTTCCTGTTCCGCCTGAAGCATTTTCCCATGGACGGCAGCTTCCTCCGGGGTTGTCCGGCTTTCTGCAAATATCCTGGCCGTTTTTTCTCCTTCCGCCATCCCGCTTTGCCGCGCCTTCACAGGTTCCAGATTCAGGACTGCTTCGCCCTGTTCCAAAAGCAGCTCTTCACACACCAAAACAGGCTGGCTCATACCCCATTCAAACCTTGCCGCAAAAACATGGTGCAGTTTCAGTGTCTGGAAATCATCAGCGTCCGGCTCCTCCTTTGGTTTTGTTTTCCCGCCGTCCTCCTTTTCCCGGACTTTCCCATCCGGCCGCGGCGATCCGGCATCCCTCACATCCGCAGCCTTTGCGCTGAGCATGTGGGAAAAATCCGCATTTTTCTTTCCGGATGGTTTTGATGGATTGGACAGCTTCTTATCCTGCCTTATCATCCGCACCATCTCAACATTGGCCATAAGCGTTTCCTCCTCATTATTATTTTTATAATCAACAGCAGTTGCTGCAATTATCAGCCTTATCCCCGGTGCTGGCTGCGGTTTAGCACCACGCTCCGGATTACAAATTCCTCGGAAAACCGTTCTTCCGCTCTCATCAGCTCTTTATTATACGCGGTCTGGCGCCTGTCCTTCAGCTTCTCAAATTTGGAGGTGTCTATCTTAGCCGCCACAACCTCCTTTTTTTTGCATTCTTCCTTTTCCCTTAAATCCTCAAGCCTTCTCTCTTCTTCCTCCAGGATTTTTCCCATCCGTTCAATGCACATATCATACAAGCGGTAATGTTCAATTAAGGCCCCTGCCCCCTTTGTCCGGTCAAATGCATCTTCATAACCGCTCAGGCTGCTGTGGGCGCGGATCACTTCTTCCTCCTGACGGATGACTTTTCTGTTCATGGCAGCGTGTTCTGTTTTTAAATGTTCCAATGTCTGCATTTTATAATCAAGGACTGTATCCAGGCCAAACCGGAATTGTTTCATGGTATTGTCTCCTAGCCGGTAATTTCTTTCATTAATGCCAATATCTCATGGTATTCAAAGCTTTCATCAATGTCCTGCTCCAGGAACTGGTTCATGCGGTCAATTTTAGAAACCGCCTCGTCTAAGGCTCCATTGCTCCCTTTTTTATATGCGCCGATTGAGATAAGATCTGCGTTTTTCTGATACAGCCCCATCATATTCCGGAAACGGGAGGCCAAAATCCTGTGTTCCTTTGAAACTACTTCTACCATTAATCTTGAAATACTGGCTCCAATGTCAATGGCAGGAAAATGGTTCTCACTTGCAAGCTGCCGGCTGAGCACGATATGGCCGTCCAGAATCCCCCGGACCGTGTCGGAAATCGGTTCGTTTGTATCATCGCCCTCCACCAGCACCGTGTATACCCCTGTTATGGAGCCCTGATTAAAATTCCCGCTCCGCTCCAAAAGTTTTGGAAGCTCGGCATAGATAGAGGGCGTATAGCCCCTGGCAATAGGCGGTTCTCCAATGGCAAGCCCAACTTCCCGCTGGGCCATGGCATAGCGGGTAAGGGAGTCCATCATCAAAAGCACGTCATTTCCCCGGTCCCTGAAATACTCCGCTATTGTAGTGGCGACCAAGGGGCATTTCATTCTGAGCATGGCGGGCTGGTCCGATGTCGCAACCACTAAAACCGACCGGTTCATTCCCTCTTCTCCCAAGTCCTTTTGCACAAACTCCAGGACCTCCCGCCCCCGCTCTCCCACCAGCGCGATCACATTAATGTCAGCCTTTACGTTTTTAGCGATCATTCCCATCAAAGTGCTTTTTCCCACGCCTGAGCCTGCAAAAATCCCTATTCTCTGGCCTTTCCCAATGGTATTAAGTCCATCGATCGCCTTGACTCCAAACTCCAGGCGTTCCCGGATCGGCGGCCGGCTTAAAGGATTTGTATAGGAACTGTTTACCGTATAAAACTGGGTTGGCTGAAATTCTTCTTTTCCATCCAGGGGTTCTCCCAGGGCATTGATGATCCTGCCCCGCAGGAAATTCCCCACCGGCACCTTAAGCCTGCGCCTTGTGTTGCGCACAAAGCTTCCGGAGGTTATCCCGCTGGTGGGCTCATATGTCATAAGCTGGACTTTCCCGTCTTTAAAGCCCACTACTTCTGCCGGCACCTGACGGTTCTGCTCTTCGTTATAGATCATGACAATATCTCCGACGCCGGACCGGCCGCCGGATGCTTCTATGGACATCCCTACCACATTTTCAATTTTCCCAATGTGGCTTACAGCCTCCGCCTTGGCCACCATCTGAGGGATTTTCTTAAACATAAGCGCTCCTAAACTTTGATATTTTCCAGCAATTCCCTTATATTATCCATCTGGGTATCCACACTGATATCCACGATTTCTTCCGGCATTTCAATGATGCAGCTTCCATTGCTTTCTTTATTCATGACTATAAATTTGATATTGTCCGACAGCCTGGCCAATTCATTTACAACGTCCGCGTCCGCCTCCATCATCATGTTGTAATCGCTTTTCTCCATGTATATCTTTACCCATGCGGTCCGTTTCAGTTTTTCTATTTCTGAGACAAGCATTCTCTTGATGATATGGCCGCTGGATTTAAGACTGACGCAAATCACTTTTTCCGCCACGGCAAGAGAGCAGTCTTTTAATTCATCAAGGTATTTCTCAATGCTTCTTTCCTTGGCAGCATCAATGGCGCTGAGGGCGGTCTCCAGGCTGCTGCGAAACACGTCCTGCTGCTCTCTCAGCAACCTGCCGCTTTTTTCCATGCTCTCTTTCCGCCCCTGCTCACATCCCTCCCTGTATCCCTCCTCCCGCCCCTGGGAGGCGGATTCCTTTTTTATCCGGTCTGCGGTCTGCCTTGCTTTTGCAATGATATCTTCAGCCTGTGCATTTGCTTCCATGATGATCTGCCGGGCGTCCGCTTTTGCTCCCTCTATGATTCCTCCGGCCCCGCCAAGGGCCATGTAATCCGCCTCCTCTCTCGACTCCGGGCAGGGAAGAGGTACATCTTCTGCCTTTGGCCCCTTTTCCTTTACTGATTTTTTTGCAGGAGAAGACAGCTGGACAGGAAAAGAAAAGGCTTCCACCTTCGCCTCCCCCGGCTTTACAATGCCTTTAAACGATGATGTTATCATCCTCTCCTCCCTTCTTTATAATGACCTCTCCTGCTTCTTCCAGACTTCGGATAATATTGACAATGCGCTGCTGCGCCTCCTCAACATCCTTAAGCCTTACATTGGTGGTAACCTCCAAATCTCCCTTTACAGTTTCAGCCATACGCTTGGACATATTGGAAAAGAATACCTGCTTCATCTCATCCGGGGCGCTCTTAAGGGCATACACGATATCCTTTGTATCGCAGTCACGGACAAAACGCTGAATGGACCGGTCATCCATATCCAGAATGTTTTCAAATACAAACATCCTGGACCTGATATTCTGTGACAGATCAGGATTATGTTTATCCATCTCATCAAAAATACGTCTTTCACTGCTTCTGTCCACATTGTTCATAACATCTGCCACAAAGTCGATTCCGCCAAGGTTCATATTGTCCTCGCTGGTGATAATGGTTGCAAACTTACGCTTCATCTCCTCCTCAACAATGGCAATGGCCTCCGGGGACACCCTGTCCATATTAGCCATTTTTTCCAAAATCGGGATCCGCTTTTTATCCGGAAGCTGCTCCAGTACCAGGGCAGCCTGCTTGGGATCCATATAAGCCATAATAAGGGCGATTACCTGGGGACGCTCATGCTGCAGCAAAGACAGCAGCGCCTTCGGATCCCCTTTCATGAAGAAATTAAAGGGTTTGGACTGCAAGGTTCTGGAAACCTTTTCCAAAAGGCTTCTGGCTGCTGTTTCTCCAAATGCCTTTTCAAGTACATTTCTGGCATAATCCAGTCCTCCGTCTGACATCATCTTGTGTGTCAGACACAGTTTATAGAATTCATCCAGGGAATTTTCCACCTGACTGTTGGAAGTTTTTCCCATCTTCGCCACTTCATAGGTCAGATCCTCAATATCCTGCTCGCTGAGATACTTGTAAATCTGCGAAGCCCGGTCCGCTCCCAGGGACACGACCACAATGGCAGCTTTTTGCCTGGTATCAGTAATGATATCTGTCTCACTTTTCTTTTCTTCTTGTATCACTGCCTTTTCTGCCAATGTCCTCGACCTCTCCTCTCAGCCAACTCTGCACTAATTTTGCGGCAATCTGCGGATTTTGCTCCACAAAATCGCCGATATTCTGTTTCAGCTTCATACTATGCTGCATACGAAGGTTGATGATCTCTTCGTTCCTGCGCATCTCCTCATCCTGTGCGGCCACCCCCGCTTCAGCAGCTGCCCCATCAGCTATTCCGGGCGATTCTCCGGCCACAAACTCCTCCTCTGTATTTTCCACAAGGTCGAACAGCCCGTCCATGTCCGCATCCCCGGCTTTTGCCTTCTTCCTGCCCCTGCTACGGAGTATAAGTAAAAGAACCAGCAGCACAAGCAGCACTATGCCCGAAATAATTGCAATCACCACTGGCAGCGGAAGATTCAATGCCTGATCCGGCTGGGCGCTCACCTGCCGGGCTTCTGCACCAGGAGACTGGCCCGCGCCGGGCGCTGCCGCACGCACGATTGCGATGTTTTGCTCCGCCGCATCCTGGGGAATGCCTGCGGAGTTGGCAACCAGCTTTACAAGGTCATTCCGGCTTACAGACATATCATCCGTATTGATCACAATGCCCACCGTGATATTTTCCAACACCCCCGGCTCTACCTGGCGCTGTTCCTTCACTGTGTTATACAGCCATTCCCTTGCGGCGCTGCTGTTGGCATAGTTGTCCGCCACAGTCTGGGTATTATCATTATTTGTATATCTGGGCGTATCCGCATTGGCATCCGCGCCTGCCACACCGCCGGCAGACACATCTGCTGCCAGTGAATTTTCATTTACAACATCTTCTTTATGAAGCAGACCGGTTTTATCCTGCTCGTCAATCTTATCCGGAGTGGAATACTGTGTATTTTCCTGGATCAGTTTTTCCATGTTCAGGGTCCCCTTAACTGAGACAGCCACATTTCCCTGGCCGTAAAGCTTTTCCAGTACCCGCCGCACATTTGCCCCGATATTGTTTTCAATCAGGCTTGTAAGGGCAGTCAAATCCTTTGCGCCGCCCAGGCCGCTTTCATCCGCGCTGTTATCCCCGATCTCCATCATGGTTTCCGCGTCAAAAACAGAGACGCTGGTAAAATTCATCCCCTTTACAGCGCGGGCGATCAGGTTCTTTATGGCCGCCGCTTTATCCGGCGTAAGGGCCTTTCCACTCTCCATGGTTACCACAACGGAAGCAGACGCGTCCGTGCCGGTCTGGTCAGAAATAGCGTATTTCTGCTCACCTGCCTCTGCAATCGTTACCTTCGCATCCCTCACTCCCTCAAACAAACGAATCTGGGCACCCAGCCGGTCCTGCAAGTCATAAAGCGTATACTGCTTTTTATCTGATTCTGTTGTCATCAGGCCTGCGTTATCACGATACATATCATAGGTAAACCCGCTCTTGGGATACCCCTGGCTTAAAAGTCTCGCTCTTGTCTGGTCCACATTTTCCTTGGGGACCTGGATTGCACCCTCCTTATCATTAAACCGATAGTCAACATTTCCCTCTTGAAGAAGCGACACCACCTCCTGGGCTTCCTCCTGATTCAGCCCTGTAAAAAGGGTGCTGTATTCTGGCTGCCAGCCAATTTTAAGGGCTATAACCGCCAAAACAACAACCACTGCCGTTACTCCAGTGATTGTCATTAACATTTTCTTTGATTTATCCGACAATTTCTGCCAGTTTTCCTTTAGAGTGTGCATTTTCCTTCCAGCCTTCTGCCATTATTGGTTTGAACTATACGCTCATTTTCATGATTTCGTTATAAGACTCCATTGCCTTATTCCTCAAAGCAACCAGCACCTCAACGCAAAGGGCTGCTTTTGCCTCAGCAATAGGCAGGGAATGAACATCGTCCAACTGCCCTGTGGCCAAAAGATATTTTTTATTCTCCGCGTCTTCCTGAGTAATGCGCACCTGTTCCACGGCGTTTTCCAATACGTTCTGAAAAAGGGATTTCTTTTCCCCAAAAACATCTTTGTTTTCAGCAGCCCCTATACCCGGCACGGAGTTCCACTCCTCCATTGGCCTGATAAATTCTGCTGATAATTTCATTGATAATTCCATCTTCCGTATCTCCTGTTAATTGAATTTAATGATCAATGCCTGCTTAAAAGGTTTTGGCCGCAGTGCGCAGACGGTTTAATTCACTGTTGATTGAATTCGCCGCCTGCTGATACTCGTAGGCCGTGCGCACAAGCTCCACCTGCTCCTGATCCATGTCCACATTATTGCCGTCCAGACGGGTAGCTTCATTCCAGGTTGTGAGCAGGCCTGCCCTGCTTGACCTGATTGCTTCCGCTATTGCGCTTTGGGTCTTCCTCCCGTCTGCGCCGCCGGCATTTTGGATCTTCTTTGCCAATTCTTCCTCAAACGTTACATACTGGGCTTTAAAACCAGGGGTATCCACATTGACAATATTATTTAAAGTTATGTTCTGTCTCCCCCATAAATAGTCCAGAACCTTTTCTGTAAGCCCTATTCCATTTCCATACATTCCCGACACATTACCACTCCTTTATATTTCAAATTTCGACATTTATATATAGCAACAATCAGGCCTTAAGGTTATGAAACCGCCATTAACAATCTCATTTTAAAAAGTACTGACTGATGTCTATCGTAAAACCGCACAAAAAATATATTTATATAAGCACCTGATATGCACATTTTTCACAAACAATATTTTAAACCTCAATAAAAAATCCACCTTAGTTACGACATAATGTGGATTATGTCATAAACTATAGCCGGATTAAATTATTTCCTGTCGAATTTCAATGCATAAATTATTATTATTTTATTACTTTTAACAAATTTTAGGGATTTTGAAAATTTTGGGTTGCAATCTTAAGATAATTGTCATATCATGGTATCAGTTGCACCGTGCCGTCTCATGGAACCAAATAAAATCGTGCTGTAAAAAACACAGCAGCAACTAAAAAAAACGAGGAAAAAGTATGGGGATTCCCATACTTTAAGATGTGGCAGAAGCCACTGGATGTATGAGTTGTTCTGTTGTCTGCATAATTTGAAACATTAATTACAGTATGTAGTTTTTCTATCTTGTTTTTTTAAGACATAATCCACATTATGTCATAATGCTGATTTTTTCTTGAGGGTTTTCACTCTTATCATCAAGCACAAGTCCCAGTTCCAATTGCTTCTGGTAGGCCTCTTTGCTGCTGACCATGGTATAACGCCTGGTTGTTTCCACACTGCTGTGTCCCAGGAAATCAGCCAGCCGGACCAGATCTTTTTTCTGCTCGTAGTAACAGCGCGCAAACAGGTGACGCAGATTATGAGGAAATACCTTTGTTTCCGCTACCTGGGCCGCACCGCATAATTCTTTCATCCCTGCCCAGATATTTCTCCTGTCCATTGGCTCTCCCTTGTCTGTAACAAAAATGCAGCCCTTTTTGATTTTTTTCTTGCGGCAATAGTCTTTCAGTACAATCACAAGGGCAGCTGGCAATGGGATAAACCGGTATTTTCCCTTACAGTCGATTTCCACCATTTGGCCTTTCAAGGCTTCCACGGTGATATATTTCAGTTCACTGACCCGGATTCCTGTGGAAGCAATGGTCTGCAGTATACAGCTCAGCTGTATTTTTTTCTGCATATTGGCCGCTCTCACCAGGTTTTTATAATCCCGATAGGAAAGTTCCCGGGATTCATCCCGAAAAAGGCATCTCTGCACCCGGCAAATATTCACGGAGCACTCCGGCCTGCCAATAAAAAGCAGATAGCTGTTTAAAGCTACCAGCATGGAATTGACGCTGGTAATCTTATATTCTTTCTGCAGATAGCCCTTATACAGAAGCACCTGTTCCCGTCCCCAGTTATCTGTTCCCGCAAATTCAAGGAAACGTCTGGCGTCTCTTACGTATTTTTCCACCGTATTCTTACTGCGCTCCCTGTCACGCAGCCAAGCGGCAAACTGTTCCAGTTTCTGATCTTCCATGTTGTTTTCCTCCTCGTACTGTGATCAGCTTTGTTATTAGGTTATCTTTTTATTATAGTATACCCAATAATGGAAGTAAACCTGATTTCCAGTTTAAGTAAAAGGATGGATACAGCTTTAACTGGACGGCTGCCGGGAATTCCGGCATTTTCGCGCAAAATGCCGGAGCGTAATTTATTACGCTTCGGCAAAACTTTTCCCGCTTCATCATGGAAATCTTAGTATTTGCTCATGTCCTCCCGTGTTTCCCTTCTCTTTTCCGATGTGTACGGTTCACTTTTACATCCTGTGTCCTCTGATATCCGGAACTGGCTTAAAAGGGACTTCATAACATTGGCCTGCCCGCTCAGCTCCTCGCTTGCCGCAGCGCTTTCTTCAGATGTGGCGGAATTCATCTGTACCACTGAAGATATCTGCTTAACGCCCTGGGAGATGTTTGCGATAGCGTCAGCCTGCTGCTGGGAGGAATCCGCGATTTTTTCTACCATATCCAGTATTTGTGTTGTCTGCTCAGCCATTTCATCAAATGCCGCGTCTGTGTTAGCTGCCAGCTCCTCTCCATTTTTTACATGCTGCAGGGATCTTCCAATCAGCTCTGTGGTATTCTTTGCCGCGTCCGCGGACTTCTGCGCCAGGTTGCGCACCTCATCTGCAACAACAGCAAAACCCTTGCCTGCATTTCCTGCCCGCGCTGCTTCCACAGCTGCGTTTAATGCCAAAATATTGGTTTGGAATGCAATATCGTCAATCACCTTAATGATTTTTTGAATATCCTCTGAAGCAACAGCAATATCTTTTATGGCGCCAAGCATCTGTTTCATTTCATCACGGCTTCTGTTTACAACCTCGCTGGCTTTATGCCCCACCACATTGGCATTCTGGGCGTATTCAGCGCTTTTTGAAATCTGTTCGGAAATTTCGTTAATCCTGTCGGACAAGTCTTCCACGCTTCCGGCCTGCTCGGTGGCTCCCTGGGCCAGGGCCTGCGCCCCGCTGGCAACCTGGCCGGCGCCCACATTCACCTGTTCAGAAGCAGCATGCAGCTCGCTTAACACATCGCTTATCTTTGAGCGGAAATTCCTGACCGAAATTTTTATATTCTTGAAATCCCCCAGGAATTCCACATCCGTGGCGCAGGCAAAATTGCCCTTTGCGTATTCTCCCATTACATAGTCTATGGTTTCCACATACTTCAGAAGCTCTTTGAAGGAAAAATTCATGCGCTCCACCAGGCTGCCGAATTCATTGTTTGCCTGGTAATCAATTGTACTTTTCAAATCTCCCTTGGAAAGCCCGATCACCACTTCCTCCACCTTCTTCACAATACCGGTAATCTTTCTGGTTGTGACAATTGCAAGGAAAAGGCTTCCCACCAGTACGATAAGGAATGTGAAAATGCACAGCCACCTGAAGATTGTAATTTCCTGCAGAGATGCTTTTTCACTTTCATTCCTTTCCTGGGTTGTGGCTGCGTTGATTCTCTGAGCGATGGAAGAGAGACTGCTGAGAACCGGAGAGCATTCATTCAATATAATCTGCTTTGCCTGTTCTTTATTGCCCCTTTCTATTTCCGAAACCGCCCTGTTGGCAATATCAACCCACTGGTTAAACGCAGCCTCATACTCTGCCGCCAGCCCGTCCCGCTCTCCGTGAACGCTTTTAAACTGGGTTATCTTCTCCCTGGCAGCCGCCAGGCTTGCGTTAATCTCAGATTTCAGGTTTTCCTCCGAGGCCCTTTCTTCCGTCAGCATCATCTCCCGCAGGTCCCGGGCTGCAACGTTCACATAAATCCTGCTGTCCTCCATGGCAGTATCCGCGGCAATTATATTGTCCAGCAGTTTATTGGTGCTGCTTTCGATTTTCCCCATTCCGAACACGGAAACAGCCGTAAGGATGCCTCCCAGGAAAATAATGGCGGAAAATACTGCTAACAAATAAGATTTCAGTTTCATCTTTTCAAACATAATGGCTCTCCTTTATCTTATGATTTATAGAAAACACTTTATTTTATATGTCGTCAAAAAATGGAAAAAGTTAAGAAAAATTTTTACATTTTTTCATCAGCCTGGCGCTGTCCGCCGCGCCGGCCACATAAATCCTGCGCGCCAGTTCATTTCCATTTTCCAGCGGGCTTATGTATTGGCTGTAAAGATACCCTGCCTGTTTTGACGGAACCACAAGAATATCTGACTGCAGGGACGCGGGGCTTATACAGTCTTCTTTTTTTGGCTCTGCGCCTCCTTCCCAGTGGGGAAGGTAGATTACAATCTCCGCGTTTTCCCTGACCGGCCCGAACTCACAGGCCGCTTTTCCCCCCGGTCCGTCCAGGAACACAAAATCCGGACGTTCTCCGGCCATATGGTACAGCTCAAAGGCCTCTGCTTTTACCCCGCCAAAGACATCAGGGCATGTGTCTGATACACGAAAAAGACGGCGCTGCCCTTTGTCCCGGAAGCTGTCCCAGAAGGGTTCCATAAGATGCCATCCCTCCCGGCTGCCAACCAGAAACACAGCCACCAGGGTGCCCTCAAATTCCGTTTCCAGGTATTTGCTGATTTCTCCCCGCTTTCCGGCCAGCGCTCTTCCTATTTTGAAGCGTGCCCTGGGTTCCTGCTCCGTCAGGTACTCATAGAGCAGCTCGCAGTATTCCTCCAGCATTGCCACGGTCTTTGTTCCGTATCCCTCTTCCTGTTCAATGATCTTTCCAATGGCAATCGCTGAATTCTGCATATCCTCAAGCAGCTGTTCCAGCATGTCCGTATCTTTTTTCTTTACCCCTGAATCCAGTAGCGCTTCCCCTTTTCCAAGGGTGGCAACCATTTCCCGCATCTTCTGTCTCAATTGCTCCCGCATGTTACTGCCGCCTTTCCTCGCTGTTTTTATTTATATCGGCACTTTTCCACAATCCATAACTATTATTTTAATTCCCATATTTTTTTCTTATTCTTTTCTGTTTTTTGCCGATAAATAAATAAAGCTTTATGATTTTCAACTATATTTAACGAAAGTGGTGGGAACACAATGGATAACGGCATGGATAATATTCTTGATACCTATCTGTATGAATCCAATTCTCTGTTGGATCAGCTGGATGAAATGCTGGTAAAGGATGAAAAAGAAGGGGACTTTTCCCCGGATGATGTGAATGAAATTTTCCGGATCATGCATACCATCAAAGGCTCCTCTGCCATGATGGAATTTAATTCCCTTTCTACAATCGCTCATCATATTGAGGATTTGTTCTTCTACATCCGCGATAAAGGAATCGAGTCCCTGAGCCCGGAGCACAAAAGGGAACTGTTTGACCTGATGTTCAAATCAGAGGACTATTTAAGGAGTGAGGTAGGAAAGGTGGAAAGCGGTACTCCGCTCTCTGATAACATTGACTCATTCTCATCTGAGATCAATGAATTTCTCAAAAAAATCAGTGCTGAAGAAAACAGTTCCATGGAACCAGAAGCCCAGGAGGCTTCTGTGGGTCCAAAAGCCAGGGCGGATGCGCCTGCCCTGCCCCAGGACCCCAAAGCGGTCTGTTTTTTCCATATTTTCCTGGAGGAAGGGATAGGGATGGAAAACCTCCGGGCTTATATTATCGTCAATGCCCTCAAAGAATGCGGATTGGATTTCAGATATTATCCGGCGGATATGGAGAGCAACCCTTCCGTCTGCCAGGACCTTATTGACAACGGTTTCTTCCTGTCCTTTGAAAGCCATGAAGCCGCCGCCCAGGCAGAGGGCATTATAAAATCACAGAATTACATACGGTCCTACGAACTGCTGGATTCCCCGGACCATACTCAGGACAGGGACGTTCCTGCTAAAACCCAGGATTCCCCGGCGGCGGACAATGTCTCCCTCCCCGCCGCAAAGCCGGCAGCCGCTGGTCCTTCCGCCTCCGCGCCCAGCCATTCGCCGGTAAAGCAGAGCCTGATCAGCGTCAATCTGATGAAGTTAAACAGCCTTAATGATATTGTGGGCGAAATCGTTATTACGGAATCCATGGTCACCTCCTCTCCGGAGCTGAACCTTCTGCCCAAAGAAAGCTTTGACAACTTTATGAAATCCGCGCGGCAGCTGCGCAAACTCACGCATGACCTTCAGGACATTTCCATGTCGCTGCGCATGGTGCCCATATCAGGGGTATTCCAGAAGATGAACCGCATTGTCCGGGACATGAAGCAAAAGCTGGGAAAAGATGTGCGTCTTACCATTATAGGTGAGGATACGGAAGTGGACAAGACAATCGTTGACAGCATACAGGACCCCATTATGCATATTGTCCGCAACAGCATGGACCATGGCATTGAGGAAACGCAGGAGGAACGGATCGAGGCCGGCAAAGCAGCCCAGGGAGAGATCATTCTCAGCGCTTCCCACACCAGCAGCGAGGTAGTGATCTCTGTATCTGACGACGGCTATGGAATGAACGCCCAAAAACTCCTTGCAAAAGCGGCTGAAAAGGGGCTTCTTACAAAACCCGAGAGCGAGTACAGCCAAAAAGAAGCCTTGGGGCTTATTATGCTGCCCGGATTCTCAACCAACCAGGCTGTAACGGAATATTCCGGCCGCGGCGTGGGAATGGATGTTGTTAAAAAGAACGTGGAATCAGTGGGGGGGACTATTTCCATTTCCAGTGAAGCAGGTTTAGGCACCACGATCAGCATGAAGATCCCCCTTACGCTGGCAATTGTGGACGGCATGAAGATAACGGTTGGAGATTCGATTTTTACCATCCCTGTTTCCAACATCCGCCAATCCTTTAAGGTAACGGAGGAACAGGTGATTCATGATGAATACGGCAATGAAATCGTAGACTGCCTGGGCAGCTTTTACCCCATCATCCGGCTTCATCAATTTTTCCACATGGATACCAATGCTCCCAATATTAAGGATGGAATACTGATATGGGTGGAAGCCAGCGACTGTTCCTACTGCCTGCTGGTTGACAGCCTTATAGGAGAACAGCAGGTTGTGGTAAAACCTCTTCCCGCATATTTAAACACGTTTGAACTCAAAAATTATGGTATAAGCGGATGCACCATTCTTGGGGATGGGAATATCAGCATCATCCTGGATATTCTCGGCCTGTACGCTGCCGCTATTAAAAATATGTAATTGAGGGAGGTTTTGTGTCATGTCCAATCACATTGAAAATCAAGCAGAGAAGCAGCCTGAAATTCAGACAGGAAGTCCGTCTGTTGAGCGCTGTCTTGTTTTTGAGTCCGGAGCCCTTTCTCTGTTCATGAGTACAAATTATGTCATCGAAATCATAAACGGCCACTCCATCACTCCGATTCCCATGATACCTTCGTTTATTAAGGGGATTTTAAACCTTCGGGGACAGATACTTCCAGTTGTCGATATCCGCCTTTACATGGGTCATGAGGAAATGGAATTCACCCGCCAGACCTGCATCATTGTTCTCCAGGTGGACTCCCTTTCTTTGGGAATCATTGTGGATTCCGTGCAACAGGTAATTGATATTGACCTGGCAAATGTCCGCTCCATTCCTGTAAAGCGGCAGCAGAAGCTTTTAGACGGCATGGTAACCCTGGAAGACGGGCGTGTCCTTATGTCCTTTGACTGCAAAGCCCTTATTAACGATCCGTGCTAAAATACTACGAGAGGAGGATTGATTTTTTATGATCAGCCTGAGTGAAGCGGATTTTCATCGGATGTATGTTTATATCCAAAAACATTATGGGATTGACTTGTCCAAAAAAAAGCAGCTGATTATAAGCAGGCTTTCCAATACCCTTGCAAAGATGGGGTACACGGATTTTACCAGGTATGTTGATGACCTGGTATCTTCCCGAAAACCTGAAATGGTTACGGATATGCTAAATAAGCTCACCACTAACTATACATATTTTATGCGTGAAGAAGAGCATTTTAATTATCTGTATCAAACAGTGCTCCCTGACCTGGCTAAAAAGCATGCCCATGATAAAGTGCTTTCCATCTGGAGCGCGGGCTGTTCCTCAGGAGAAGAGCCATATACCATTTCCATGTATCTGAAGGATTATTTCGGTTCCCAGGCTTCTGCCTGGGATACCCGTATCCTGGCCACAGATATTTCACAGAATATCCTGGATACCGCCCAACATCCCTCTTACCATGAAGAAAGCCTGGCCCGCGTCCCCTCCTCATGGAAGCACAGATATTTTATAAAGGATGGCAGCGGCTCCTATACCATTGCGCCGGTTATCCGTGAGAATGTTATTTTCCGCCCTTTTAATCTGATGGCTCCGATTCAGTTCAAGCGGCCTTTTGATATTATCTTCTGCCGGAATGTTATGATTTATTTTGATATGCCCACAAAGGATGCCCTGGTCCGGCGCTTTTATCAGGCTACCGTACCGGGCGGCTATCTTTTTATCGGCCATTCAGAAAGCTTAGGCAAAGAAAACTGTCCCTATAATTATATCGTTCCCGCAATTTACCGCCGCTGCCTATAATCCGCGTGATGCAGAAAGAAGGGATCTTGTTTATGGATAAAAAAATACGTTTGATGATAGTTGACGACTCCGCGGTCTACAGAAGCTGGCTCATAAGCTCCTTGTCAAAAAACGACCGCTTTGAGATTGTGGGCCACGCAGTGGACGCCTTTGACGCCCAGCGGAAAATCCCGCTGTTAAAGCCTGATATACTTACGCTGGACATTGAGATGCCGGGGATGTCCGGCATTGATTTTTTAAAGAAACTGCTTCCACTCCATCCGGTTCCTGTTATTCTTGTATCTTCTTTAAGTATAAAGGTAATCGATGCCCTTGCTGCCGGAGCCGTGGATTATGTAAAAAAACCGGATATGGGAAGCTCTGCTGAAAAAGAAGCCTTTTTGACAAGGTTATCTTCCAAGCTTATGTTTGCCTCCAATTTCCATGTGCGCATTCCGGAAGATACAAAAAAAACAGAGGTGCGGCCTCTTAGCCAGGAAAAAGGCCGCGGCTTTTTTCATCCTGTAAGGTCAGGTTCAGGCAACGGCATAATCATCGCCATCGGGGCCTCCACAGGAGGGACCGAGGCCATTCTTGAGATCCTGACCCGTTTTCCTGCCAACATGCCGGGTATTGTGGTTACCCAGCACATGCCGGAAGGTTTTACATCCATGTACGCGGAGCGCTTAAACCGGCAGTGCCGCCTTACGGTAAAGGAAGCTCAGGGCGGAGAACGGATTCAGCCTAACCTTGTGCTGCTGGCTCCTGGCGGCAGGCAGATGCGCGTAGTACGGATGGGGACCGGTTATGCGGTACAATGTGTGAACGGTGAAAAGGTAAGCGGGCACCGGCCCTCTGTGGACGTGCTTTTTGATTCAGTGGCCTACACGGCAAAGGAAAACGCCATGGGCATCCTGCTTACAGGCATGGGGGCCGATGGGGCCGCCGGACTTCTGCGCATGAGGAAAAACGGGGCCTTTACCATCGGACAGGACCGGGAATCCTGCGTTGTCTATGGGATGCCAATGGAAGCGCATAAAATAGGGGCCGTATGCGTCCAGGCAAACTTAAGCTCCATTCCTCAAATAGTGATGAACCGTCTGACCGTAAAATCCGGGATGACATCATAGACAGGCCATGAAACGCGCAAAAAAGAAACTACCGGCACTGCATTTATCTCTCCAGCATATTTTGACAGCCGGCATTGCTCTTTCCGCCCTCACGCTGTGCGCCAGTATTTTAGTATGGGCTTATCCCAGCCTTCTTTCAAGGGCTGTCTCTCTGCCAAAGGAGCTTTTGGCACGTCCAGAGCAGGCATTCATCGAAACGGAGGCGGATCCCCGCATGGCATCTTCCCCAAAGCTATCCTCAGCGGGAGATGATTCCAAAAAAGGATTGGAGGAGCTTATTTCCTCCGGGGAACTGGGAGAAATAAAAGATTTTGATACATACCTTACGGCAGAACAGGATGAGACCGCATATTATTATATTATGGACAGCGCTATGGGCCCTATGATTTATTACAATCAGGGAGACAGCCGGTGGGCGGATTATTTATACGGAGGCAGCGATCCCATGCGTTCCCACGGCTGCGGCCCCACTGCCGCGGCCATGGTCATCTCCAGCTTTTCTCCTGCAAGCCTTACGCCGCCTGAAGCCGCTGCGTGGGCAAAATCCAATGGATTTTACGCCCGCGGTCAGGGTTCATATCACAGTCTCATTACAGGTTCGCTGACCGCATATGGCCTGAATGTACAAAGCGTGACGGAGCGCTCCCAAGAGCATGTGTCAGATTTGCTGAAAGAAGGTTCAATTTTAATAGCTCTTATGGGCAAAGGCTCCCTTACCCAAAACGGACATTTTATTATAATTACCCAGATTCTGGAAAATGGAAATGTCCGTATAGCTGATCCCAACAGCTATGCAAACAGCACAAAGGAATGGAAGCTTTCCCAGCTTCTGTCTGAATTAAAGCAGAGCCGGGACAGCGGGGCTCCCCTTTGGGCAGTCAGCCTTCCTTCCGGGGGCTGACTTTTTAGGTTTCAGCCTTCTTTCCATGCTGTTCCATTGCTTTATCAAAACACTGCAGCTCTATGCCGGAACACTTCTGCCTTATCAATTCTTCCAGCCTGCCGTATCCTGCCTCTCTGGCAGCGCGCATTAGAAGGAGACGGTCCTTCAGCTGGTCCATATTGTATAACCTCTCCAAAAAAGCAGCCACCTGTTCCGCATTTTCCCGGCTGCCCCCATCCTCTTTTAGAAACGCGCGCAAAAGCAGCACCAGGGCGGACGGAATATGTGGATCTGCTTTCAAAAGAGCGGTACAGTACTTAACGCATTCTCCCAAATCCCCTGTCTGGTAACAGCACGAGGCAAGCAGCTCCCAGGCTCCCGGAAGATCCCCGGTGACCACCATCCCACAATTGGCGTTCCCATGGGTTTCGAGCAATGAAAGGCATTTTTTCAGATGAAAGGCGGCTTTTTTAAATTCATTTTTCTGCGCATAAAACCTGCCCACGATAAAGTCAAAATCGCTTTCCTCCGGCAGGAGCCGCGCTGCCTTTTCATATATTTCAAGAAGCGCTTTTTCATCGTCCTCCTCAACAAGGATTATCATAAGTTTCCAAAAAGTCATTGCGCTTATGATATCATGCCTGCTGAGTTTTTCCGGCATCAGATCAACGGCCTTGTAGTACCACTCCTTTGCCTTTTTGGATTCCTTTCCCGTCAAATAGGAATCCCCAAGATAGCCCATCAGATGATAATTATCAGGGTGTTCTTTTAATTCCATTAGAAGCAGCCTTATATTCCGCTCCCCTTTTTCTTTGTTATATACGTCACTGCCCGCATATCCTGTATGATAGATTGCAAGCAGGTCCGTTGCGTCAGCCGTATAGGGCAGTATTCCCTCCCCACGAAAGGAAAGCTCCTCATGAATCCGGTACCGGTAGGCCAGCCCCTCAGTCTTTTTAAAAAGCCGTGCCTGACTTCCTCCGGCAAATATGCTTTCATCCTCCCGTACCTGAAGCCATGAGGTCATTACCGCGTAGTACTCCTTTTTGTCAAAACGCTCCAAAAGAGGAATCAGCTTTTTGGTCTCCTCCAAAGGGAAATATTCATCTGCATCTAAAAACGCGATCCAGTCTCCGGAAGCTTTGCTGATGGCAAAGTTCTTGGCAGCTGAAAAATCATCCTGCCACTCAAAATAAAATACCTTTGCCCCCATTTTCTCCGCCAGCTCCACTGTCCTGTCCGTACTTCCTGTGTCTACCACAATCTGCTCCCAGACAACTCCCTTTCCCCAGCGCAGCGCCCTTTCTATATTACGCTCCTCATTTTTTACAATCATGCACTGTGACAAACGCATGTCCTTTCCCCCTTGTTTTAATTCAATAAATCATCCAGCCTGCAGACGTCCAGATAATCCGTTCCAATAATATCCACTCCCAGAAGCAGCCACTCTTTTATTTCTGACACCTTATTACAGGAAAACAGACCAGTCTTTTTTCCATATGCTTTTATTTTTTTCACCAGCTCTGGACAGCATAAGCTGCGCCGGATTGAAATCCAGCTAATCTCCTCATTCCTGCACATGCTTTCAATATCCTGATCATTGATTGACAGATCCATCATTTCTGCCTTTGACGGAATGTCGTACATAATTTCCAGACCCATGTCCCTGATTATGTCATATTCCTCCCGTTTCATAATCCTAAGGATCAGACGCCTCCGCAGAAAAGTATTTTTCATCAAGTCCCTGTTTATGATATTTTTAATCTGTATCATCTGCTCATTGGTACTATTTCTGATATCCAAAATAAAATGCGCATCCTCTAATTCTGTTATATAAGAAACCAGCATGTCCCAGTCCATGGTCCTATAATGCCCATCATAATAGCTTGAACCTATAAACTGCTCATATTTCATACCATTGGCAAAACCCTGCTGCTCAGACGCCGGCTGTCCCAGCTTTCTCAGAGTATTTTTTGTCCAGCCATTGACGCATACCAGTTTCTTGTCCGAGGTCAATTTTAGATCTGTTTCAAACAGACGAAAGCCACTGTTATATTTTTCCAAAACGGTATCCGGAGAATTCATCCCTGCAAACTGGCTGTTTTTTCCTCCTAAAGCTGCTGCTGTGAGAATACGTTTCCAATCCTTCTTTCCAATCTTTGTTTCCTCCCCCTGTTTCTGCCTTTCCGTATGAAAGCCGTATTTTTTCAGGAATCCTCCCAAAAAATTCAGGATTTCATCGTCCCCCCCCCCCCGTTTTTTATGCTTTTCACTCATAGCCCTTTTAAGGCGCGAAACCACATCCAGTGCCTCCATGCGGTCAGCTTCCACAAACCGTTCCGGATGCCCAATTCCAGCCCCCCATTGTGCCAGCTTATCATTCCACACCAATCCTATGCTGGGACATCCCATGGAATAGGCTATGATATTGGTATGCAGCCTTGTTGCGATGATTCCCTTATAATCTGATATGATCCGCACCAGCTCCGCGCCCTCTGCCGGACGTTTTCTGATAAAATATTTTTTATTTTCCACACCGGCATATTCCAGAACATCTAATCCAAATTCGTAATCTGAATGCAGGCCATTGTTAAATATCTCCCACTGATACCCTAATTCCTCCAGCCTGAATATCACCTGTTTCCAAAAATCCAGAAGAAACTCTCTGGTAATATTCTGATGGCCATAATCAAAAAACAATCCGTCACGTGCTATTCCAAGCCCTATTTTATCCGTATTCGGATTTCCGGAAATACCATAAACCTCTGAACAAAATGCAGCGGGATCCGGAACCTGTCCAATCCACTCTTTTTCCGTCTCCAGATAATGCTTTATAAAGGTCTGGTAATCATCACGAACCGTAATTCCCTTAACGCAGGCATCATTGACCGCTATTTTAAGACGCCGGCATCTTTCATCCCTTTCATCATATCCCTCGACCCCGGTACAGTTAATAAAAACAGGAATATTATTTTCCGACGCAATCCTGATAATGTCCGGAACATACTGATAAAATTTCTCTCTCCTGTATTTGATCAATCCGCCGCCGGCAAAAATAACCACATCAGCATTTTTAACATATTCCATATCTTCCTGGTACATGTTATAATCGTGAATTATATAGTTTTGGATCCCCTCATTTTGCAGGGCTTTTTCTACAAAATACTTTGTACACTCCGCAATCACGGTATCCCCTAAATTGCGGTTGATGTACTCTGCCAGGAGGATATTCAGTTTTTTGTTTTCCATAAGCTATTCCATTCATCCCTTTCCGCTATGGCAACGTATCCGCCATGGATCGCTTTTCCTGCAGCTCTTGAGCAATTTTTTTCCAATCATATCCTGACGCAAGACTTTTTGCACATTCCTTAATCCCCTCATCCTCTGTGCGCGTAAGGGCAATCCTTATGTTTTGAATGGCTTCATCTACAGAAGCGCTTTTGTACAGGGCTGGAGAATCCGGAAGACGGCCCATATCAGATGCAACTACCTGCTTTCCGCAGGCAAGGTATTGAAAATATTCCTTTGGAACCGTATTCGCATGTCTTCCAAAAAAAGGAAGAATCCCTATATCAAAGGATTGTATCATTGATGGAAGTTCTTCATAAGACGCCGGTATATAATGAAGATTATCAAACCCGTGCATCCATACAGGATATGTTCCAAAAACCTCCCCTGCAAATATAACATCACAGTCAGAAAACACCTCACAGATACACTGCACCATTGCAAAATAAATCCTGTTATCTATTACCCCGGCAAATCCAATTCGTTTCCGCCCACCCATATATTTTGCACTGTGAGAATATGATGAAAACATTGGGTAATCCACTCCGCCGGTAATATTGCAAACCGTCACATTGGCGCATTCAGTTATGCCGTAATAATAGGCAATATCCTCAATCTCAGCAGAGGACCGGCCTGTTAATCTTCGTAATTTTCCAGGTATCTCTTCTGTGATATACAGATATCTTTGAGCTGGATTTTTACCAACTGCCTCCAGCTGCTGCTCTTTTGAAACAGGTTTTGTTGAATCAATGATTTCATATGTTTCCGGCACATACTTTTTTAAAAGTTCCGCTGAGGAGGGGTATCTTAACAAAGTGATTTCCTCTGCTTTTTCCTCTTCCCCCGGCAGCCCTCTGTAATTTGTAATTGTCTCATAACAGCGCCTGGCTGACTGGTCATCCTTAAAGTCAAACCTGTATGCCAGCACACTTTCCCGTTCCTTTTCATATTTTCCCGGATTATTAAACGCTTCCTCCAAAGCGGACAGCATATCCTTAAAATAAAGAACTTTTTCACCGGGCATAAACATATCTATATTATGGAATACAAAGCCTCTCTCAGATACATATTCCTCATAATCCGGAATAAGATATACAATGGGCCTGTTCAGCAGAAGATAATCGTATGCTATGGATGAGTAATCGCTGACCATGACGTCAAATACATTAAGCAGATCACAATATCGCGTATCATTCTCAAACAGCAGATCATCCGTTAATTCAAAGCAATCCGGGCCAAGAGAAAATTTCCTTCCTGAAAAAGCCGTTTGTTCAATCGGATGAAGTTTATATATTATAGCCGCCTGGTTTTCCTTTAAAAAATCAGCAAACCCTTCCTTTTCATAATCCTTCAGGCGAAAAAGGTTGTCTGAAAAAATCGTTCCGGAATGGCTGCTGCTGTTGGCCCGAAATGAGGGAGCGAAAAAGATATACCGCTTATAGTTTCTTATCCTGCTCCCAAACATTTTTTCCATCTTCCCATATCCCTGTGCCTTTTTGACACTGTCCAGGCGCGCCTGACCTGTAACATAGCATTTCCGCAAATCAAAATGAAGCTGGGCCGAAAGCTTAAAACGGTCGTCCAGGCTATGTACACACATCAAATCTATTTTTTCAAAAAACTCTGCCAGTTTTTTTGCATATTCCGGGTCCATATCATGATTGTAGAAATCGTGGGCCTTAATTCCACTTCCATGCCAAAGATTGACAAATATCTGGTTTTCACGTTTTGGCAGGCGCTCAAAGGTGTAGGAATTCATAATGACATAATCTGCTTCCTTTAATAAAGCATTTCCCTCCACAGTATCGTAAACAGCACACCTGACGCCTCTTCTTAACAGTTCATAATACTTTTTATCCCTTTTTACCAGCCAGGCCGTCTCATGATTTGTATTATCTTTCACATATTCCCAGAGAGCATGTGGATTGCATGCAAAATCCGGCTGTGACATAAACACAAACAGCATTTAAAAACACCTCTCAATTATAATGGAATCCCGTAATACGTCATCATCCGCCGGCAGGCCTCCTCCAGTGATACCTGCTCGCTCCACCCAAGACTGCTTAATTTGTTAGAGCTTGTGCAGACTCTTGAAACCGCATGCTTTACTGCCGGATCGTTTTTTCTTGTTTCCCGGTTAAAGTCCACCTGAATTGATTTCCCTTTTACCTGTCCTGCCATGGTCTGTGCCAGTTCCAGGACAGAAGCTTCGCCCATTTCCGTGCATATATTGTATGCCTCGGCGTTCTCTCCCTCCGTCATCACATAAAGCATCCCGGCAATGGCGTCTGTCATATATATAAATGTCCTTACCGGTGTCCCATCCCCTTTAAGGACAATCTTATCTGATTTCAGCATCTGGGATATAAAATCTATGTGAAGCCTTCCGTCATCCAATGCAATTCCGCATCCCATTATCTGTCCGGGCCTTACAATTTTACAAACAGAACCTCTCCGGCCATAGCAGACGCATAAATTTTCAGCAGCCCGCTTTGCCACTGCATATACATTTCTCACATCAAGGGAATCCAGTATTCCGGTCTCATCCTCTGCAAATCTCTCCTGATGGGATCTCCCATAAATATCAACACTGGAAAGGTAAAGAAATTCTGCATGATGATGCTGTGCAAGCTTCAGCAGGTTGCTGCAGCCAAACACATTTGTCTCAAAAGTGGCAACCGGATCTTCATTGCTGATTTTCACTCCGGCCGGGCTTGCAGCGTCAATGATAAAATCAATTTTCTTTTCAATTCTTATCTCTTCCAGAACATCTCCAATCAATAACGTAAAATCATCTCTGCCAAAATATTCCCCAAAGCGTTCTCTTGCCTTATTCTCATTCCTGCACAGGGCAATGACATGGATGTTTTCATTAGACATTTTGTTTCTCATCATAAACCCGTGTGCAAAATGCTGGGGGACATATCCGTTGGCTCCGGCAATCAGGATGGTTTTGTTATGAAATTTTTGCCAATTAATAGGCGTCTGCGCAATCGTCAATGCGTCTTCTTCCAGAATCCTGTTCATTCCCCGCCTCCATACAATTTTTCCTGTTCTATAAACAGCGGATATAATGCTTCTGCTATGGCAAGATCCTCCGGATATGTAACTTTGATACAGAACCGATCCCCCATAACCATGCTGCATTCTACGCCAAGATTCAAAACAAGTTCACTGTCCTCATTTACTTCCACCCTCTGCTCGTCCTGCAGATAAGATTGATGTGCCTGTTTTAATACTGCATACCGGTATATCTGCGGTCCCTGCTGCACAAATAGTTTTTTCTTTTGCAGCGTCCTGTTTACCATCTTCCCATTGTTGCTGAAAGTAATAGCATCTGTTGCTTTAATAACCGTAATGCTGGCGTCATATAATGATATCTGCTCATACAATTTGTCCATTGTTTTTTGAGATACAAAAGGACATACAGCCGTCATAATGATAACCGTATCCCTTGCTTTAGCCGGAAGGGCCATAATCCCGTTATACACGGATTCATAGCGTTCTTTTCCGGATTCTGCCAAAATAAGCATCTTTGTTATTCCATATTTGAAGGCCCACTCTTTAATTTTTTCATGGTATTTGGCAGGCGCGCAGACGCAAATTACATCCACGTTCCTGTTTTCCTGGGCTGTTCTCAGAGAGTACACCAACATTGGATATCCTGTCATCTCAATAAACTGCTTCGGCACATCTCCCTGAAATCTGACTCCGTTCCCTCCTGCCAGAATAATCGCGTAATTCATAATCCACCTCATTTATTACATGTTGATATATTTTGCTTCCCACTGTTCCATCCAAATTTGCCAGGTGCTTCGAGATCACTTCCAGCCTATGGTCTCTAAAACCCGCAATTTCTTCATAATTTTCAAGAAACAGGCTGAGGGCATTTATATTCTTTTCCTTATAATAAGGCCTGTGCTCCAACGAGCCATAAAATTCTTCCTTTGTTATCTCGTTTTCCAGCAATTCTTCCGGATAATGGTAGGCTGTGAGCATCATTGGTTTTCCTGTAACTGAATAGATGGTCACAAGTGAACCGCCCGCTCCAAAATAACAATCAGACACAGCCATTGCCAAATGAGGTTCTTCACTTTCATCCAATATACCCAGTTCCCATTCCTCAAACTCCTTTTTCAGCTTCAGATAGCTTACGAGAAGTTCAGGGTGCATGGAGTGTAAAGTCTCCATGGTTAGAGGATGCTCCCTCCACAGCAAAACGAATTTGTCCCTGTGCGCTGCAAAGACATGAAAAATGCGGTATAGATTATCAATAAAGTGTGCTCCGTTATTTAAAATCAGGCTGACATTTGTATTAAAAAATACAACTCTCCTGTTTCCAATCCTCTGTTTCCATGTTTCCGGCATTTCTGCCCGGTTCTTTATTTCCAGAAGCAATTTGTCTGTTTTGGGAGAACCAAGGGCAGCAATTTTTTTCTCCAGACGCCTGCTTTCCCCATGGTACAGCTTTGTTTCAAGAAGTTTCACATACTGCTTTTTTATGGGTTCACTTTGAACAAATATGATATCTGCAGAAATCACCCCCGGAGTCAGAACAAAGTGCTCCGGAATAGACCAGGGCACAACATAATATGGAACATATACCAATTTATCTGTATATTCTTTTAAATGGTCCGAGTAAAAAAAGGGGGGTATACTTGTCACCCGGTTAAAGGCATCATAAGGATTGTGGATGAATATCACGTCCGGACGTTTCTCCTGGAAATTATAATCTCTGTAATCCACCACAGGTACATAAGAAGGATAGCGGTCTCCTTCATAGTGTTCTTCCTTAAAGCTGCCGTCCGGATTTTTACTATAATATGGTATGGGGATTACAACAGCATCCACATCCTTGTCCTCATCCGCCGCTCTCCAGATGCTTTCAAGGGAATCCCACATACTCACCTTGTACGGCAGAAAAACAATCTCCTTTCTGTCATCCGGCACTTCAATCCATACATCCTGTTCAAGCTCTGTCAATTGAACCCGGATTCTTTCCAACAGCCCTTTATACAAACCCTCATCTGAAATATTTGCGCTTACCTGATATATATGTTCGCAGTATTCTTCCAGAAGCCGGACCATATGTCCGCATCTTCCGCCTAAGGACTCAAGATATGTGCCTATGAGAATCCCTAATTCCTGGCAGGCAGCCAGCGTATCCAGGGTTGTTGAAGGATCAGACTTAATGGTTTTCCTGATTGCATCATTAGCATTCAATAGCGTTTCCACTGTATGGAGTATTTCTTTTTTCTTATATTTTCTCATTTGCATTATCCTGCTGTTTTTATTCTATAAATAGGTCATATCATAAAACTCTTTCCGATACAGGAAAAGCCATTTAAAGCATCGGCTTTCAAATGGCTTTTCCTAAATATCCCGCAATAAAACGGGTTACTATATGTACTGCTGATTACCGGAGCAGACTCAAAACATTCTGCGGAACAGCATTGGACTGGGACAGCATGGACTGTGCAGCCTGAAGCAGAACATTGTTCTTTGTGAACGCTGTAATCTCATCCGCCATATCAGTATCGCGGATACGGCTCTCCGCATCTGTGATATTCTCAGAAGTAACCTTCAGGTTGTTAATGGTATGCTCCAGACGGTTCTGGGAAGCACCAAGGTGCGCACGGTAAGTGGAGACCTTATCAATAGCGCTATTAATTTTTGCAAGAGCATCGCTTGCGTCACTCTGTTTTGCTACCTTAGCATCCTTAACGCCAAGTGTTGCAGAATCCATTGCGCTTGCCTTAACTAAAATAGTTTCTGCCTTTGTCGGACCAATCTGGAATGTCATATCGCCGGTGCTGCCAGTTGAAGCAATCGGCTTAACCCCGTTAAAGTCCGTATACTCTGCAATACGGTTAATCTCTTCATTCAGCTTATCAAACTCAGTCTGGATATTGTTTCTCGCAACAGAGTTGTAAGTACCGTTTGCAGACTGGGTAGCCAGAGTCACCATACGCTGAAGCATGGAGTGTACCTCGGTCAGGGCGCCTTCTGCTGTCTTGATCAGACCGATTGCATCATTTGCGTTAACCGCAGCCTGATTCAGACCATTAATCTGGGATCTCATCTGCTCGGAAATAGCCAGACCGGCTGCGTCGTCGCCTGCGCGGTTAATCTTATAACCGGAAGACAGCTTCTCCAGGTTCTTGTTCAGGGAGCTCTGATTTGTGCCTAAATTTCTGTAAGAATTAATTGCGGATATGTTGTGCTGAATTACCATAAAAAATTTCCTCCTTGAATTGTTCTCTATACTTGCCGAAACCTCCATGTACCGGCTTTGGTGTTCTTCATGGGCCCGTTTTAGAACACAGCTGGAAGGGTAATTATTTTCCCTTACATGATATAATATCGGCTGTTTTTCTACTTTCATAAGGATTTTTTTATTATATTTCATAAAAATAGCCTGCTGTTTTAACTTTCCGCACAGACAAATGGCAAAATATCAGCAATTATGAAGGCCATCCCCAGACCATCCTGATCTTTCCGGGATCCGGATATATACCGCCCCGTAAAATATATACTCTTCTACCATAATCTTTTTGGCGCGTTCCAAAACATGACGGTAGCAATCTTCCATACTGTCTGCAAAAGCATCTTTATTTCCCCTGCACAGATGCTGATGTGCTGTGAGAACCAAATTATTGAGCGTTAAAATGCTCCGTCTTTTTTTCGTATAATACGTAATATAGTACCCCCATTCAGTAAGCCGGAACGCTTCAGTCAGTATAATACGCATAGGCTCTAACTCAATATGTTTTAAAACAGCCTCAAACATATCGATTAAATAAACAGAACCGGTCCGGCTGAACCTTTCAGTTAATTCCTTTATCTCTTTTTCTGTAAACTGCTCAGCTGCAAGCAGCGCGGCCGGATGAATTACCAATGTGAGCAATTGAAGCGCGTTGAGATAGCGCAGCGCCTCCTTTGTGCGTCTTGGATTCGGAAGCAGCTGGCTTACCCTGGAATCATCCGGTTCCGTAACTATGGTTCCCTTTGCATTCATCTTTTTTACATAACCTCTTTGTTCCAGCTCAGCCAATGCTTTTCTGACTGTGGATACGGATACGCTGTACTGGTTGGCTAATTGCTTTTCATAGGGAAGATATGTTCCCGGCGGATAAAATCCGCTGACGATTTTCCGGTTTAAATCACTGACGATCCTGGCGTAACAGTAGTCCTGTCCCCGTGTGGGATTCCATGAAAACGGTACTGGGGATTGACTTGGACATTGAGGCACAGTGCCTGCCAGATATTTCATGGTACCGGAAATGGAATCCGAAAGCCTTTGATATAAGGCTGTTAATTGCCTGTATTTTACAGAGGAATCCTTTCCTTTCAAAATATCCATGAGAGCGCCTGCCCCAAATATATTGTCCTGTAAAAAGATTTCCGTAAAATAAGAACATTTCTCTGTAAAAAACGTGAGTTTACTGTGGAGTTCAAATGTTGAATAGAGATCTCCGATCAAAGGGCTTCCCCCTGATTTCAGAATATCTCTGTTTAAAGCGGAAGGCGGACGCCACCCACCGGCAGCCATACCTGCCTTTGCCGCTTCTGCTGCCTGCCCGTAATGAGGCATTATCTCCAAGTCGCAGCCTTGGGATGCAAATGTCAAAAGCGGTGGCATTATGTAAACTAAAGTTTGATATAGCTGTATGATACTATCCCTCTGTTTTAATATACTCAGCACCATATTCTCTGACTGAGGCATATCCTTTCTTAAAAGAACCCGCGGGGCAAGGCGGGGCTGGTTTTCAATCAGGCCCTCCTCCTTTAATGCCTCTAATACGTTGTTAATTGTATACAGGCTTACCTGAAATTCGTCGCACAGCCGTCTGGAAGACGGAAGGCGGCTTCCGGGCAATATCTGACCATCTGTTATTCTCTGTTTTAATTCATCATACACATAAGAAAACTTGGTCGTTTGTGGAACCATGGTTTATCTCCTCCTAGTTTATAAGTTGTTTTTATTATATCCAATGCCTTCCAGGCTGTCATCGGCCAAAAATATCCAGCTATTTGTATACCTGTACAATAGTAGGGACATAAGTTCCGAAGGAACTCAAAAAATAAGAATAGGAAATCCCCTACTCTTATTTTTTTATAGCATCCGCACTCATGGCACAACCTGCTCCCTATTGTATTGTTATTCCTCCCTGGACCTTTTATATTCTTTAACCATATTAATTATTTGGTAATAATCATTTGATAATTGGGGCATCATATCAACGGCTTTATTAAAATCGTTTTCTTTTAATGCCTTTGTCACAAGGCTGCTGCTTGCATATAACCTGTCAAACGAAAGATTCTGGCAGATACCTTTGAGTGTATGGACAGCCCGAAGCGCCTCTCCATAATCCCTATCCCCCATAGCCGCTTGAAACAGATCAAAACTTTTATCATCCAGAAATTTATAAACAAATTTCTGGACAGTCTGTTCACGCCGCAATCTGCCAAGCACCTCATCAAAATCACCGCCAAAACTATTATAGCAATCTCTTAAATCCATAATTATATTTCCTCCCTTTTAGATGTCGTCTGCTTCTTTGTCAAGAAAACGTATTGCCACTTGGTTTTTTGTGATTTTTGCCTGATACATCATACTGTCTGCAACTTTAAACAGTTCCTTTGTTATTCCCATTCCATATGCTCCTCCTATGCTTACAGACATATGTATTTTGGGATATCCGTCCATCACCAGGATATCAACAGAGTGTCTTATTAGCTCCAGCTTTTGTTCAAAAACCTCAGCAGGTATACTGTTAAATATAATTACAAATTCATCACCGCCATAACGGATCACGGCGTCTGTCTTTCGTACACATGATAAAACAGTCTGGGCAATGCCTTGGAGCACGATATCGCCTACATTGTGTCCATACGTGTCATTAATGTGCTTAAAGTTATCTACATCTATCATAACGATAGCCTGGATATTTTCTTCACCTTGAAAATGCTCGTCATAATAACGGCGATTGAAGACATTGGTTAAGGAATCAATATATAATAACTGCAGGTGCCGCTGTTTGCGGGACAAGACAGTGTATTTTTCCCTGGAAAACAGCCTGTCATAGTCTATTTTACTTCTCATATCCTGAATGTTTTTAGTCTCTTTTTCAGGCGAGGCAAACGTCAACTCATGTTTAAGTGTATCCGAAATTTCCTGCAGGCACAGTAAAAGAACAGGATTAAAGGCCCCGCATTGACCTTCTAAAATCATTTTCAATGCTTCATCATGTGAATATGCTTTCTTATAGCACCTCTTGCTGATCAGAGCATCATATACATCGGCCAAAGCAACCACCTGGGCAGCAATGGGAATTTCTTCGCCCTTTAGTCCATCCGGATAACCATTGCCGTCATATCTTTCATGATGCCACCGGCAGATTTCAAAAGCCACTTTGACAAGCGGCGCCTCCTGCTGCTCCATTGGCAATTCCATCAGCATTTTGGCGCCGATTGCCGAGTGCGTTTTTATCACTTCAAACTCCTCTGCTGTAAGGCGTCCCGGCTTATTCAATATCGTATCTGAAATTGAGATTTTTCCAATATCATGCAGCGATGAAGCAGTACTTATTAAAGTTATATCAGATTTAGACAAAGGATACTGGTCTGTCCGCTGAACCAGCTGTTTCAGCAGATATTTCGTAATGATATTCACATGCAGTACATGCAAACCGCTCTCTCCATTGCGGAATTCCACAATATGAGACAGGATTGAGATCATCAGCCTATTATTTTTTTCCTGTTCATAGAATTGTTCTGCGATAATTTTTTCAAGCCGCTGCTGCCGCGCATATAAAAACATCGTATTAGAAATTCGGCGCTGGACAATTGTCGGATCAAAGGGACGGCTGATATAGTCAAAAGCCCCCAAGTCGTAGGCGTGTTTTATATTCGCGGGAGAATCATCAGCAGAAATCATAATAACAGCGAATGTATCATTCCAATGGTATTTGTTTATGTAGGTTAATACTTCAAATCCATCCATTTCAGGCATCATAATATCCAGAAGCAGGAGTGAGAAATCCGTTCTCTGCTGCGAGAGAAGCGCAACCGCCTCCGCACCGTTATCAGTTTCTACAATATCATATTGATCTTCCAGAATATCTATCAATAGGTCACGGTTCATCTCTGAATCGTCCACAATTAAAATTTTTTGTTTTTCCATATGCCTTAATCTCTTCAAAAATAATTTTACGGTTTGATTATAAATATACATTCATACGTAATGAAATCAAGCTGCGCATCTTATAAGGCCAGATACTTCCCGGGAACTGCTGCCTCGTCAAGGGTCTCTGCAATCAATTTCATGTGAGCCGGTATACAACGAACCATGTTTTAGGTTACATTGAGAAGAGGGATTGGTTGAAATTAAATACCAAGTGAAAGCTCCTGCCGGCGATTCAAAATTCAAAGGGATGGCAAGGCGGTAAATCCACAATACCGCTTTGCCATCCCTGTTCCTGATTGCGAATAAAAATCAGGCTTTATGATAGCTCCCCGGATTAGTTTTCAAAATACAATGTTGAACTATACCTCTCCCCGCTGCGCATAATAATCATCAAACAGCTTGCTGACCGCTGTATGTGTATTGCCGCAAATAGACGGCAGTTCACCTCCCCATGCCGCTCCGGCCTGTTGAAACCCCTTTTCCACAGCTGCCTGCATCTCCTTCATTTTATCTACATCATCTCCCGCAAGAGCGTACGCGAAATCAAAGATTCTCTGAGAAGTCTGCGACACTCCCCAATATCCGTTCTCCGAAATTGCCTCCTGGGCCTCTGCCCTGGTCTGTGAGTCCACTGTAAAGTTACCGCTCGCTATCATCTTCCAGAAATCATTTCCATTTGCCTGATTGGCTGTAATCCCCTGCTTCTGGAAGGTCTTCATCATCATATTGGTAAAACGGGACATTTGATTGTCCAAATCCACTTTTAAACTCTGTACAAGAGAGGCTCTCTCCGAATCGCTCATCTTGCTGGTGACCGCCATATCCTTGTTAAATTCAGCACGATCCGTATCCTGCTTCTGAACGCCGGAAACCGTTTCTTTCATATATGCTGTCTCGGCTGCAGCTGTTGATGTTTTTTCCATATTCTGAACTGTCTGTGTATATTGTTTGATGGCTGTATCCTGATTTACATTAACTTGCATGTTTAATCTCCTTTCTCTCAGGCACAAAAATATTATGAGATTGCCTGGACCTATTTTTCTGTTATGTTTTTTAATCGCGGGGAACTGGGAAAACTGTTATTATGTTGACAACTTTGTACAATCTCCTCCTTCTAACCTCATGGAAACTTATCTTTTTAATTTATATCGGCAATTTTGAATAAAAGATAAGGGAATTACATCTCTTTTATACAATAGTTTATGCCCAGCTCGTGACAAGCGTATCACTGGGCGAAGTCGGTGCGGTACTCGGGTTGAAGATATCGCGCCTTGCCCGGTCAATGCGCAAAAAGCCGAAATTCGCTGGATATCATATAGATTTTCCTTTGTTTCAGAAAGCAGTTTTCTATCGAATACAGAGCCAGTCTGTGGTAGCTGAACCGCGACAAATCAACGGAAGAAAGATATGAAAAGTGTCAAAAGCAGGCAAAGCCGCTTTTAGAGGCTTTCTTCGAGTGGCTACATACCCTGAAGGATGCGGTAGACAGATTCTCTAAGATAGGGGAAGCAGTTTAGTATACCCTGAATCAGGAAGCATTCCTGAAACGGTATCTGGAAAATGGTCATCTGCGGTAGTTGCGATTGCGCTCTCCGACAGAGGGGCATTTTATGTTACTGTTCACAGGTCGGCTTGCCATAAAAGAACCGATGGTGTAGACTGAACTCAGTCCAAACCATCGGTTCTCTTCAGCCAAATATCCGGGCGACTCTGTCATACAGAGTCCCATCTTCATTTTGGCGCATTCTAACTAGCATGCTCATGCACTGACAGAGATAATCGATGGTTTCGAAACTCCGGAATGACATGGCCTGCACCTGCTTCCTTTTAAAGGCTCTAAGCATTCTCTCGGCTGTATTGTTGGTTGGCGGAACACGGCTGTCATGGAGAAATAAAAGATGACTCTCCATATACTCTTCCATGCGTACGGACAGAATGTATCCTTCTCTCCAGCTGCGCTCCGGTTCATTTTCCATACTGCCTTTGAGGCAGCGCAGGATATGCGCCAGGCACGTTGCGCGACAATATCGGCTTCGTGAATGGGCGGATCAGAATATTATCGATTCAGACAGGTTCAAATGGCATGTCTTGAGAATCTTCCTGAAGAAGCGGAATCACAAAACATCATATCTGTTCCTTCTGAACTGATGAAAAGTGTTTCTTCAGCATCGTCCTGTCTGGAACTGACAGTGGGGCACAATACTTTTACTTCGCATCGCTCCTTGTATAGAACGTACTGCGTCCCGATCCATGTTTTACCAACGCCCCACTGTCTACCAGTTTTTTAATTGAGCTTTCCACAGATGTCTTTCCGAGCGTTGGGCACATCTCCATAATGTCACTCTTGGTGAATTTACCTATCTTCCCATATACTGCACGGCGCACCACTTCAAGGGCAGAAAGTTTTTCGCTCACAATATCTACACGATCCTCAAAATCTCTATATGCTGCGAGTATCGTTTGAAGCAGATACTTGATAAACGGAGTCACATCTTCCTGATTTTCATGCCATCCTTTCTGGCATTTCTCAAGGGCATCGTAATACAGGCCTTTATTCTTTGCAATCTTGCTTTCCAGAGAAATATATTTTCCAATCACATAACCCGATCGGTACAAGAGCAATGTCGTAAGCAGCCGGCTCATACGCCCATTTCCATCATTGAATGGGTGTATACAAAGAAAATCATGAATAAAGACCGGAATCAATATCAGTGAATCAATTTCTTTTGTATCCGCAAGGCGGTTGAAATTTTCACAAATACTGTCGATTGCAGGTTCCGTTTCCCACGGTGCCAGCGGAGTAAACAGAACAAACGAATTCCCATCAGCATCCGTTGCACTGATATAATTCTGCGTATTCTTGAACTTTCCACCAATGTCTCTTTCTGAATAGCCAAACAAATCCCGGTGCATCTGCAGAATATAAACCGGACGAATGGGAATGTATTCATAACTTTCATGAATTGTGTTCAACACATCACAATATCCCATTATCTCTTCTTCGTCCCGGTTTTTGGGTGTTGTCTTGTCTGCCACAAGCTGGCGCAGTCGTGTGTTCGTCGTCCTGATTCCTTCAATCTCATTCGATGCCTCAGTACTTTGCACTTTTGCAATTACCACCAGCTTATACAGTTCTTCTGGTTTCTGCCTCAAATATTGCTCCTGTCGGCCTTTATACTCATGTATCTGTGCCACAAGACCAAGTACCTCGCTATCCCATTTTTTATCTTTCAGTACCGAATAATCAAAAACTTTCATATCCAAACACCTCGCTTGCTATAATAGCAACTTCAGATTTTCCTCCCACTTTGCATTCCTTTCTCCCGAATCATACTTATATTTGGGATATAAGTCAAGACATCGGGAGAAAAATCTCCCAAACCATATTATGTTTCGGGAGAAAGTGAAATATACATGAGATAAAAAAGTCCCTTTTTGCCGCTGAGAAATCGTGTTTGACATGCAAAAATTAATACATGAATCATTAATTAATTGTTGGTATGCTTGATAAAAATCATTTTGTCGAGAAATTGAATAATATTTACTTAAAAGTTCTTTTTCATGCATCCATTTATACATCCTTGTACCCGGAAATATATTTAGATGGTATAAATCAATACAATTTATTCCAGTCCCAAAGCAACAATTAATATCGTCTAATGGATCTTCCGACTCTTGATATGGTAAATTGTACATTAAATCTACATTACAATCCAATTGTGAATCACGTACATTCCATCAATCGATTTACGGTGTCGCACCTCTATCATAAATCGGAAAGGTGATTTTGTATAACATCTTGACTCGCACCCGCAAAGCGGGTGGTTTTTAGTTTCGCATGTCTCCATTTTTCGGAACACGAAAAACTCCGACATACTCAACAGGCTAAAGCCCATAAATTTGAGCCGCCCTTTTGGGGCGGCTTATTTTGAAAAATCAAGGTACGGATGATTACCTACTTACTTTCGTTCCTCACAGAGGGCTAGAATTCTTATTTTGCCAAGCTCACAACTCCAGATACCCACTGCTGAACAATATTCAAACCTACCTCCAGTAGGTCGGCAATGGTGCTATCAGAGTAACCTTTTTTCTTCATATTGATAGCAGTTTCCTTTTTTGCTTTCATCTCGCCTTCCTTGTAAATCTGATCCATCTCACGGCACATAGTATCAACTCCTTCCTGAGTCTCTTTCAATTCATACACACGCTTTGCCAGGATTTCACTGTGGATATCCTCCGCATCTTTACAGTAAAAATCATGCATCAGACGCCCCAATTCTGTGTCATCCTGCCTGCTGGAATTCACATATATAATATACGCCTCATCCTTAAAATTCTCTCCGATCTCTTCGATTTTTCTTCCAATGTGGTAAATCGGAAGGCCATATCCAAGCGCATCGTCCCTTGTAATGAAAATCACATGGGATTCTGGCAGCTCATCAAAATCCTGTCCGGCATTCAAGGTGTTCATATCCATCAAGCCGCTATGGTATCTGGCTCTCTTCGGAGACGCCCCTTCATTATCCTGCTGAATTTCTACATCAAACTGTTATCCATCCGCATCCCGTGCCACACAGTCAAGAATAGCTGACCGACCCTGCAAGTTCTTATAATCCATCTGAATTACTTGATTCAGAACTTTTAAATCCTTCTTGCCCATGATAACTTGCAGGACATATTCTGTGCATTCACGCTTTTTAAATACATTCCGCATGAACACATCACTCATAAGGGTGAGGTTCTTTAACACTCCCCTATATTTCTCGTAGCGTACTTCCAGTTCATTATCTGCTACTGTATAATCCATGTCGGCAACCGCCTCCATTCTATCATCATCTTATAGAGTCTCTTATCTGGGAAACCCGGAGCCTTACAAAACACTCCTCTTCCCCACTTTCATATTACCATCAAAACCAGCGGATTGCAAGTTCACAGCGGCTGTATTCACAAAAAATTTTGAAATAGCCACACTCCCTGCCCGCCCCGTGTAATTGAAAACGACATAATAGGGTAGAGGGAGAATAAATTTTCTCGCCCCTCCCATTGAACCGTATGTACGGGTCTCGTATACGGCTCTACAATTTATATTCCAACCTCAGTTAGGTAATAGGATAAAGGATTGAGCAGTCCTACCCCGTCTTTTATCCTATTTTCAAGTAAATCTTTGCTAATTATGAAATTTACAACATCCATACCGCTTCTTCTGTACCATCCTAATCTTGAATTTGCAACCTTAAAGATTGCTTCTTGACACGACTTTACAACTTTTTAAGAAAAAAAATATCGTACAGGACACTTTGGTGTATAATTAGTTTGCCAACAAAATATACAAAGGAAAGTGACCCTGTACGACAAACTCATTATACAACGAAAAGAACCTG